>Ga0136846_1226688_pt1 | contig 93749 bp, 85 predicted proteins | sample HopSoiMetagenom2_FD_96841 | JGI IMG/M metagenome (GOLD analysis project Ga0136846, IMG submission 96841) | Grasslands soil microbial communities from Hopland, California, USA - 2 Assembly 2016 (version 4) | ecosystem: Environmental > Terrestrial > Soil > Grasslands | place: USA: Hopland... | reverse complement strand
CGAGGCCCTGCCGGTCGCCGCGCTGTGGGCGCTGGCGCTGCTCGCGACGTGCGTGCTGCTGGCGTGGCCGCTGTCGGCGCTGCGCCAGGGCGGCACCCTGGGCGCGGCGCTGGCGACCAGCGCGGTCGCCGGCCTGGTGCTGATCGGGCTGTGGCGCACCTGGCCGCTGTGGCGCTGGCAGGAAGGCGAGGGCGGCGACCTGCGCGCGCACGGCCGGGCGCTGGTCGACACCGACACCCGCGACTGGCGCGGGCTCGGCGCCGCGGCGCTGCTGGCGCTGCCGCTGCTGGGCGCGGTGCTGCTGGCGTGGCCGGACCTGATGTCGCCCGCGCTGCGCTGGGCCGTCGCCGGCGCCTGCGCGCTGGCCTGGCCGCTGGCGCATCGCGCGCTGCTGCGGCTGCCGTCGCCGTCGCCGGTGCGCGACGAGGATCTGCTGCAGGCCGCGCTCGACGAAGACGACGCCGAAGCCGCCGGCATCGACGCGCTCGGCGCGGCGGGCGAAGGCCTCGACGCCGCGCTGTACGACGCCGCGCGCCACGGCCGGGTCGAGCGCACGCTGGCGCTGCTCGACGCCGGCGCCAATCCGCACGCGCCGCCGCCGGCCAAGGCCCGCGACCAGCGCAGCCTGGCGATGCTGGCCGCGGTGCTGCCCGACCTGCGCCTGCTGCGCACGCTGATCGCCCATGGCGTCGATCTCAACGACGTCCACGCGAACATGACCCCGCTGATCGCCGCCACCCGCGACAGTTGGCACGGTCGCCCGGAAGCGGTGATGACCCTGCTCGCCAACGGCGCCGACCCGCGGGTGCCCGACGCCGACGGCAACACTCCGCTGCACCACGCCGCGCGCAGCGCCGACCCGGGCGTCGCCGCGCTGCTGCGCGACGCCGGCGCCGAGATCGATCCGCCCAACCGCGAAGGCCTGACCCCGCTGGCGCTGGCCTGCACCGCCGGCAACTGGCGGCTCGCGCGGTTCCTGCTCGAACGCGGCGCGAAGCCCGACCTGCCCGGCGCGGTGCCGGCGCTGCTGGCCGCGGCCGGCGGCGACGAGGACGATCCGGTCGGCGTGCAACTGCTGCTGCGCCACAAGGCCAGGGCCGACGCCCGCGACGCCCGCGGGCGCAGCGCGCTGCACGAGGCCGCGTACGCCGGCCATGCCGAGATCGTCGGCGTGGTGCTCGGCGCCGGCGCCGACGTCCACGCCCGCGACCACGCGCAGCGCACCCCGTTCCTGGAAGCCGCGCGCGGCGGCCACCTCGCCGCGCTGCAGGCGCTGCAGGTCGGCCGGCCCGACGTCCACGCGACCGACGCGAACGGCCGGCACGCGCTGATCCTCGCCTGCCGTGCCGACGCGCCGACGCCGGCGCTGATCCGCGCGCTGCTCGATCTCGGCCTCGATCGCGAACATGCGGACGACGACGGCCGGCGCGCGGTCGATTACGCCGCGGCCGCGGGCCGCTGGGCATTGGTCGCCGCGATCGACAGCGACTACGGCCTGCCCGCCAGCGTCGGCGGCGCCGACGAACCCGACGCGCCGCCGCCGGACCGGCCGCCGCTCGACCTGCTGCGCGAGGCGCTGGACGCCGGCGACGGCGAGGCCGCGTCGCGCTGGGCGACGCTGGTCGATCCGGTCGATCTCGCCGGTCTGCTGCGGGAGGGCACGCTGCACAACGGCGCCGCACCCGCGTCGCCCGCGCGGATCGACTGGCTGCTCCGCCACGGCGCGAATCCCGACGCCCGCGACGCCGCGGGCGACACCCCGCTGTTCGCCTGGCTGGCGCAGGGCCCGTCCGCGGCGCCCGCGGTGCAGACGCTGTTGCGTCGCGGCGTGTCGCCGGCCGGCGCCGGCGGCCTCGCCCGCTTCCTCGCCGGCTGCGTCGCCGCCGACCGCGCCGACCGCGGGCTGGAGCGGCTCGCGCTGGACCTGGTCGAACGCGGCGCCGACCCGTTCGCCGCCTCGCCCGCAGGCGATCCGCCGCTGGCGCTGGCGGTGCGGCTGGGCTGGGGCGCGCTGATCGATCGCCTGATCGCAATGGGCGTGGCGCTCGACGCGCGCGACGCCCACGGCATGACCGCGCTGCACCTCGCCGCCGCGCTGCGCCGCGAGGGCACGCTCAAGCAGCTCATCGTCCACGGCGCCTCGCCGAACGTGCGCGCCGCCGACGGCCAGACCCCGCTGGGCGTCGCCCTGTCCAGCGGCCGCCGCGACCTCGCCGACTGGCTCGACTGGCGCCACTGGCCGCTGCCCGGCCGTCCGCTGCGCGCCACCGACCTGCCCGCCGCCGCGGTGCTCGGCGATGCCGACGCGGTGCGCCGCCTGCTCGACCTCGGCCTGCCGATCGACGCCGTCGACGCCCAGGGCTGCACCGCGCTGCTGCGTGCGGCCGGTGGCGGCCATCGCGGCGTGGTCGAACTGCTGCTCGCCCGCGGCGCCGATCCCGCGCTCGCCGCGCGCACCGGCGCCACCCCGCTGTCGGCCGCGGTCAGCATGCGCCAGCTCGACATCGTCGACCGCCTGCTCGCCGCCGGCGCCACGCTCGAACAGCGCCTGCCCGGCGACGTCACCGTGCTGATGCTCGCCGCTGCGCTCGGCCTGCCGGACGTGTGCACCCGGCTGCTCGCCGCCGGCGCGAACATCGCCGCCACCGACGCCCAGGGGCTCACCCCGCTGCACTGCGCCGGGCTCTACGGCTTCACCACCCGCGACCGCCGCCGCCTCGTCGCGCTGTTCGACGCGCTGCTGCTGGCCGGCGCCGATCCCGACGCGCAGGCCGCTGGCGGCGTCACCCCGCTGCTGCTGCTGCTCGGCGCGCGCGCCGAACCGGGCACCGCCTGCGACGAGGACGTGGTCGTGGCCGGCCTCGTGCGCCTGCTCGACGAGGGCGCGACCCTGCGCGTGCGCGACCCGCGCGGCTTCGGCCCGCTGCACCTCGCCGCGCTGCACGGGCTGCTGCGCGTCACCCGTGAACTGCTGCAGGCCGGCGCCGAACCCGAGGCCCGCGATGCGCTCAACCGCACCCCGCGCGAGGTCGCGGTGATGCGCGGGTTCGTGGACGTGGCCGCGGAATTCGGCCCGCGGACCGGCGACGTGTCGATGGCGCGGTTCCTGCGGGATCGGGAGAGTTGAGGGTGACTGATCAGGCGTGTTGAGTGGCGCGCGGTATTGCACGCGCTTCATCACCTCCGCAGCGTCTTTCGTGCAGCCCCTCCCTTTGTCATCCCGAGCGTAGAGAGGGATCTGCTGTTGCTCGGTTGATTCGAGAGCGCCGCCGCCGCGCCGCACGAGGGTGTGTGTGCGATGGTATATCGCTTCGCGGGCTCTCGACGTTGGCTGTCAGCAAGTCTTCCGCGAAAGCCCGGAATCCTTTTCGCGCTGGCGCGCGAGCGACTTTCTTTTCGAAAAGAAAGTCGCCAAAGAAAACACATAAGTCCAATTCAAATCTGCCGCCGGAACCGTGCCCGGGATTTTTCGACGAGGCGTCCTGCCTCGTCGAAAAACGGCGCGCGTCCTGCGCGCCGCCCGTCGGGTCTCCTGATGCTGCAATGGCGCGGATGCCGCGCCGTCGATGGCACGATGACCGCCGTCGCTTCGTAGGGTGGGCTTCAGCCCACCATTGCGGCACATCCGAAACGGCGAACGATGATTGGAACGGGCCTCGGATTCAAGCGAGTCCGCAATAACTCAAATGTCATTGTGGTGGGCTGAAGCCCAGCCTGCCGCCAGAATTAAGCCGAGCCACGAAGTGGCTTCGGCTTGAATGAATTTTTAGCTTTGCAGCCCGTAGTACGCCGCATACTGGCCGGCCATGCTCAAGTAGCTTGATGCTATCAGCGCGAGAACGAACAAGCCGGTTGCGATAAGACCACGCTTGAAGCCGCGAGATCGGAAAAAGTACTAGGGAATGGCAAGCAGGGCTAGAAGGATAACGCCGACATTAAGAAGCGGTCCACGTCGATAGTTATGCTGCTTGGCATCCACAACGTACCACCAGAACAACAGAAATATTCCGATTGGCATCAGCCAAATGGCAGTAGGGGGTAACAGTTGGCCAGGATAGAAGTACTGGTTGATTGCGCCCTGCAAGAAGGTGGTTAGTGCCAATGCGCAAAGAATTAGTGTCTTTCTACTCATGAAACTACCCGGCAAAGCTAACGCCTGAGTTAAGCCGCACCGCTTTGCGGCGGCGGAAGAGGCACAATCCTACGGGACTTTGCCGACGCCGCGAAGCGGTGTCGGCTTGAACGAATTGTTAGACCGGCGCTCAGAAGACGCGGTTGGAGACTCTGATAAGGTCTGCGAAGTTGATGCAAGGAACCGAAACCGGCTGCAAGTTGCAGACTGCGGGGATCTTGTATTTCTTTTTGTTGTCGGGAAGAGATGGCTGTCTCGATTCGTTGCTGATCAAGACAAAACCTTTTGCCTTGGCTGTGGCGATAATGATCACGTCGTTAGCGTCAACGCCTGTGCCGTACTGATCGTTCTGTACGCCGAGCTCGCCGTTGATGAGCATGGCATGCCCAGCAATGACGTTATCAACATCCACAGGATTGAATCCGTCGATATCATGGAGCCATTGTCTACAGTCGGGGCTGATATGACCGACCTCGTCCATTGCTACACGCGGGATCACCATGCGCCCAGCCGACAATTCCGCTCTCAGCCACTCCCAAATCGTGGGCAAGTTTTCAATGGGATAGTTATCCCATGCGTGCAGCGCTGACGATGCGTCAAGCACCCGCATAGTAGCGCTCCAACTGCCTTAAGTCGGTCAACTTAAGGTCGTCGAGATACTTCGATGCCTTAACGATACTGAGCTTGTTTGCATCGAGTGCTTGGAGGACAGCACGAACATAAGTATCGCCCAGAATGTGTCTTGGCTCTCGATGCCGCCACTCGCGGTTCCCGCCTTGACTCTCCTCAGCGGGGCGACTGTCTCTCCATACTTTGAACTCGTCGTATACGACTTGTTCCAGGCGATTCGATGCGATAAGTCGAATCAGGATCGTATCCGTACTTACACCCCACAGCCGCCTGAAGTTCTGGAGTTGTGCTTCTAGGGTTGCAGGGTCATCCGACAGGCTTGATGTGTCGATCTGGTTTAGGCTTGCTTGGGGGATGAGGAAATAACCAGCAAATTCATTGGCCAAGCGTTCCTTTCGTGCGTGTGAGTTCAGGCTATCAACGCTGTCGATAGTGCTCTCACGGAACAAAAGGAGATGCCCCAACTCATGAGCAAGAGTGAAGGTTTGGCGCGCCTCCACATTTTCCTTTCTCACCACGATGATTGGATACGATGAGTGGTAAAGGCTAAATCCAATTGTTGGATGTGCGCTTGGAATTTGCCATTTGCCAGCATATCCATTGGTACGGAACACGAGAATGCCGCGCCGCTCAATCGCAGCGCGGTACTGCTCGAACGAGCTTTCAGTCTGAATCCCAAGCCACTCTCTCGCTTGGCGTGCAGCCGAACTTGGGGTGACTCCGACTAAATCTGGCGGATCGAATTGGATTCTTTCCTCAGCGTCGATTTCGTCGAGAAGATCGATGTAGGCTTCTCGCTGCCACTCCGCGAGTTGAATAATGCGCTTGATCTTCTGGTCGAGATTGTGCTGCTGATTCAGGATGGTACGGAACTGCGGACTTCTGATTTGCTGTGGCTCAGGTACCCCTTGTTCCAAAAAGAACAGGGGCGTCCGTCCAAAGTACTTTCCGAGCTTCTGAAGTTGAATGAAGGTCAGGCCCGTCTGACCTTCCATTGCACGTGCCAGGGTTCGCTCTGAAATGCCCACGTCGTGGGCTAAATGGGCAACGTCAATCTGCGCATCAGCCATGCACCATTGAAGGCGTTGCGGATTGAATGCTTCTAGCCTTTCCATCAAGTCAGTCTAGCACTGGCTACGCCGGTCTAACTACGATTAGACCCCAAAGTGGGCATAACGCCGATTCTCGGCTTGCGTCAAGTGACAGTCAACGCCTCTGACGCAAGGCCAATCAATGGCTTGCCGATGCGCATGTGCGCGCGACGTGCTGGATTCGGAGGTGTTATCCGGCGTCCATGCCGGATGACACCTGGATATTCGTGTGATGCGGCATTGCTGCGGCTGGAGGTGGATGGCGCTGATTCGCAAAAATGTGCAGAGCAGACCACTCGTTTCGCTCGGGATGACAGCGAAAGAGTGCAAATGCTGGACCCCGGCTTTCGCCGGGGCGACGTTCTAATGGCAATGCCTGCATCGATAGGCAATGGCGATCAAGCTGCGCGCAAACTCACCTCCCCACCGCCAACCCCCGGAACGCCTTCACCGTCCGCAGCACGAAACTCGAATTCACGTCCGCAACGCCGGCCTGGTTTAGCAACCGATCGAGGAGGAAGCGGGAGAAGTGGTCGAGGTCGCGGACGACGACGTGGACGAGGTAGTCCATGTCGCCGGTGAGGGCGTGGCAGGCGACGACTTCTTCCCAGTCGTTGACGAAGGCGGCGAAGGCGGCGATGGCTTCGGCGTCGTGGCGGGCGAGCTGGACGCGGACGAAGGCCTGGAGGCCGAGGCCGAGGCGTTCGGGGTCGACTTCGGCGCGGTAGCCGGCGATCACGCCCTCGCGTTCGAGGCGCTGGACCCGGCGCAGGCAGGCGGAGGGGGAGAGGTGGACGCGTTCGGCCAGTTCGGCGTTGGTCTGGCGGCCGGCGCGCTGGAGTTCGGCCAGCAGCAGCAGATCGGTGCGGTCGAGGTCGATGGCGGGCATGGAATTGCCTCGATTCGGTCGATTGGAGCAAGAATCTTGCTCTTAAGCCGCCTGATGGCGCAATCCCGCAATCTTCTTGCGCCGGGCAGCGCTTAAAGTGGTCCGATCGCCACCGAACCATGCAGGGAGGGCCGCCATGAACGCCGCACCGGAGCGGGTCGAGCACCAGATGACCGACAAGGGCTACGTGCCGATCTACACGACGGCCGTGGTCGAGCAGCCCTGGGCCGACTACACCGAGACCGATCACCAGGTCTGGGCGACCCTGTTCGAGCGCCAGCGGGAATTGCTCGTCGGCCGCGCGAGCGAGGAGTTCATGCGCAGCAAGCGGGCGATGGGCATGACCGCCGACCGCATCCCGAAGTTCGACGACCTCAACCGCATGCTTCGCGCCGCCACCGGCTGGGAGCTGATCGGGGTGCAGGGGCTGCTGCCGGAGCTGGATTTCTTCGACCACCTGGCGAACCGCCGCTTTCCGGTGACCTGGTGGATCCGGAAGCCCGAGCAACTGGACTACCTGGCCGAGCCGGACCTGTTCCACGATCTGTTCGGCCACGTGCCGCTGCTGATGAACCCGGTGTTCGCCGACTACATGGCCGCCTACGGCCGCGGCGGGGTCAAGGCGCACGCGATCGGCCCGGAGGCGCTGGTCAACCTGACCCGGCTGTACTGGTACACGGTGGAGTTCGGGCTGATCCGCGAGCCGGAGGGGCTGCGCATCTACGGCGCCGGCATCCTCAGCTCCAAGGGCGAGAGCATCCACTGCCTGGAGAGCGCGGCGCCCAACCGGATCGGCTTCGACATGGAGCGGATCATGCAGACCCGCTACCGGATCGACAGCTACCAGAAGACCTATTTCGTGATCGACAGCTACGAGCAGTTGATGGAGGCCACGCGCCCCGACTTCACCCCGATCTACGCGCGGCTGGCCGGGCAACCCTCGCATCCGGCGGGCGCGGTGCTCTCCGGGGACGCCGTGTTCAACCGCGGCACCGGGGAGGGCTGGGCGTCGGAGGGCGATGTCTAGTCGACCAAGGTCGCATAGGCGCCATCGATGGGGCCCGCTTCGGCGGGCCTCGCCGTTTCCGGGCCGCGACGCCCCCGCGCTTGATCCGGATCAAAACGCAACCTTAACGGGGTCCATACTATGCCCGGCAACCGGAGGAAGTACCCATGCGCACCGCGGATACCTACAACGACAAAGTCGTTCTGCAGTTCTCGGTGATGACGGTGGTCTGGGGCATCGTGGGGATGCTCGTAGGCCTGTTCATCGCCGCCCAGATGTACTGGCCCGCCCTGAATTTCGACATCCCCTGGCTGTCGTTCGGGCGCCTGAGGCCGTTGCACACCAACGCGGTGATCTTCGCGTTCGGCGGCAGCGCCCTGTTCGCGACCAGCCTGTACGTGGTCCAGCGCACCTCGCACGTCCGGTTGCTGTCGGACAAGCTCGCGGCCTTCGTCTTCTGGGGCTGGCAACTGGTCATCGTGCTCGCCGCGGTCACCCTGCCGCTGGGCATGACCGAGGGCAAGGAATACGCCGAGCTGATCTGGCCGATCGACATCCTGATCGCCGTGGTCTGGGTCGCCTACGCGGTGCTGTTCTTCGGCACCATCGGCAAGCGCAAGGTCAAGCACATCTACGTCGCCAACTGGTTCTACGGCGCGTTCATCATCGCGGTGGCGCTGCTGCACATCGTCAACAGCCTGGCGATCCCGGTCGACCTGACCCACTCCTTCCCGATCTACAGCGGTGCGGTCGATGCGATGGTGCAGTGGTGGTACGGCCACAACGCGGTGGGCTTCTTCCTGACCGCGGGCTTCCTCGGGATGATGTACTACTTCATCCCCAAGCAGACCGGTCGCCCGGTCTACTCCTACCGGCTGTCGATCGTCCACTTCTGGGCGCTCATCGCGATCTACATGTGGGCCGGCCCGCACCACCTGCAGTACACCGCGCTGCCGGACTGGGCGCAGTCGCTGGGCATGGTGTTCTCGCTGATCCTGCTGGCGCCGTCGTGGGGCGGCATGATCAACGGCATGATGACCCTCTCCGGCGCCTGGCATAAGCTGCGCACCGACCCGATCCTGAAGTTCCTGATCGTCTCGCTGAGCTTCTACGGCATGTCGACCTTCGAAGGCCCGATGATGTCGATCAAGACGGTCAACTCGCTGTCGCACTACACCGACTGGACCATCGGCCACGTGCACTCCGGCGCCCTGGGCTGGGTCGCGATGGTCTCGATCGGCTCGATCTACGCGCTGCTGCCGCGCCTGCTGGGCACGAAGGAGATGTGGTCGACCAAGCTGATCGACACCCACTTCTGGACCCACACCATCGGCGTGGTGTTCTACATCGCCTCGATGTGGATCGCCGGTGTGATGCAGGGCCTGATGTGGCGCGCCACCAACGCCGACGGCACCCTGACCTACAGCTTCGTCGAGTCGCTCAACGCCACGTATCCGTACTACCTCGGCCGCGTCGCCGGCGGCGTGCTGGTGGTGGTCGGCATGCTGATCATGGCCTACAACATGATCCGCACCTGGCAGATGGCGAAGGGCCCGGTCGAGTACCCGGTGATCGTCCCGGACGCCGCCGAAGCCCGCGCCTGACCGTCGCCACAGAACACGAGAAACCGCCATGAGCCACGCTCACGAGAAAGTCGAAAAGAACATCACCCTGATGGCGATCCTGATCGCGGTCGTGGTGTCGTTCGGCGGCATCGCCGAAATCGTCCCGCTGATGTTCCAGGCCGAGGCGATCAAGCCGCTGCCGGGCGTCAAGCCCTACCCGCCGCTGGAACTGGCCGGCCGCCAGATCTACATCCGCGAAGGCTGCTACAACTGCCACTCGCAGATGGTCCGCACGCTGCGCTTCGAGACCGAGCGCTACGGCCACTATTCGCTGGCCGGCGAGTCGGTGTACGACCGTCCGTTCCAGTGGGGCAGCAAGCGCACCGGCCCGGACCTGGCCCGCGTCGGCGGCCGCTACTCCGACGACTGGCATCGCGCGCACCTGAACAATCCGCGCGACGTGGTGCCCGAGTCGAACATGCCCGGATTCCCCTGGCTGACCGAGAACGGCATCGATCCGGTGCTGCTGAAGAAGGAAATGCAGGCGCTGAAGACCCTCGGCGATCCCTACACCCAGGCCGACATCGACGGCGCCGCCGACGCGGTCGCCGGCAAGACCGAGCAGGATGCGGTGATCGCGTACCTGCAGGGCCTCGGCAAGCACGCGCCGCGCGGGAACTGACCATGGTCTCCGGCATCGTCACCGCGATCCTGCTGGTGCTGTTCATCGTCGGCACCGCGTGGGTCTTCAATCCGAGCCGCAGGCGCGAGCTCGAGGCGCCCGGCAGCATGCCGCTGGACGACGACGCGCCCGCGAGCGAATCGAACAGAACGAAAGAACAAGAGGAGTCGATCCGATGAACACTGCTGCCGTGAGCACCAGCTCGATGAGCGCAGGCTGGTCGGCGTTCATCATCGCCCTGGTGGTGCTGAACGTCGTGGGGTGCGTGTGGCTGATCTGGTGGACGGCGAAGATCCGTCCCGGCGATCCGGGCCCGACCGACACCAGCCATGTCTGGGACGAGAACATCACCGAGTACAACAAGCCGCTGCCGCGGTGGTGGAGCAACCTCTTCTACATCACCATCGTCTTCACCATCGGCTATCTCGCCTGGTTCCCGGGCCTGGGCGCGTTCGCCGGCTACAGCGGCTGGACGTCGGCCAAGCAACTGGCGACCGACAAGGCGGTCGAGGACAAGAAGCTGGAAGCCACCTTCGCGCCGTACGCGGGCAAGCCGATCGACCAGATCGCGCAGGATCCGAAGGCGCTGAAGCTCGGCAAGGCGATCTTCTCCAACACCTGCGCCGCCTGCCACGGCTCCTCGGGCCAGGGCGCCATCGGTTATCCCAACCTCACCGACAACATCTGGCACTGGGGTGGTTCGCCCGAGCAGATCCTGGAGACCGTGCTCAACGGTCGGCAGGCGGCAATGCCGGCGTGGGAACAGGCGCTCGGCGGCAAGGAAGGCGTGACCGCGGTGGCGGTGTACGTGCAGTCGCTGCACGGCCTGAAGGTCGATCCGGCGCTGGCGAACATCGGCAAGAACAAGTACGAAACCATCTGCGTGAGCTGCCACGGTCCCGACGGCAAGGGCATGCAGGCGGTCGGCGCGCCCGACCTCACCGACGACTACTGGCTCTACGGCGACAGCCTGGCCACGCTGCAGCAGAGCATCGGCCAGGGCCGCAACGGCCAGATGCCGGCGCACGGTCCGATCCTCGGCGAGACCCGCGCGCGCCTCGCGGCGGCCTACGTGTGGTCGCTGTCGCACAAGGCGCCGGTCGCGGCCACGGCGGGTGGGGCACAATAAGGCCCCACCCGGCCATCAGGAGGCGTCGCGATGACCCACGATCCCGATCAGGTGCCCGCCGAGCCCCAGGTGTCCGCTTCCGAGGCGTCCGCGCCCCAGGTGTCCGCCCCGACGCCGTTCGATCATCCGCCCCGGCCGCTCTCGCAGCGGCTCGGGGCGATCCTGTGGCCGAGCTTCTTCGCCGCGGCCGTCTCGACCATGGTGTGCTTCGCGCTGCTGGATCCGCTGACCCTGCGCGACATGACCTTCCCGGATCTCGACATCAGCCGCGAGACCGGCTACGCCATCGGCTTCTTCGCGTTCTGGGCCGCCACCGCGGCGTCCAGCCTGTTCACCTGGATCCTGCTGCGTCCCGCGAGCCGCTACAACCACGCGCTCCGGTAGCGGGATTATTTCAGTTATTTCTAATATAATGCGATCGCCGGCACGCACGCCGCGCCCGGCGACGCCCTCCATCGCCTCTCCGACGCCATGAACAAGCAGATTCCGATCCAGGTCGCCGACCCACCGGCATCGATGTACGTCAGCGAGAAGAAGATCCATCCTCGCGACATCGACGGCCGCTTCCAGCGCCTGCGCAAGATCGCGGTGTGGGTGCTGCTGGGCATGTTCTACGCCTTCCCGTGGATCAACTGGGAGGGCCGCCAGTCGGTGCTGTTCGACCTGCCGGCGCGCAAGTTCTACGTGTTCTGGCTGAACTTCTGGCCGCAGGACTTCGTGTTCCTGGCGCTGCTGCTGATCATCGCCGGCATGTCGCTGTTCTTCTTCACCGCGCTGGCCGGACGCCTGTGGTGCGGCTACGCGTGTCCGCAGACGGTGTGGACCGAGGTGTTCATCTGGATCGAGCACTGGGCCGAAGGCGATCGCAACAAGCGCATGAAGTTCGACGCCTCGCCGTGGACCGCCGAGAAGCTCCGCCGCCGCGGCGGCAAGCACGTGCTGTGGCTGCTGTTCGCGCTGTGGACCGGCTTCACCTTCGTCGGCTTCTTCACCCCGATCCGCGACCTCGCCTCGCGGATGGTGCCGTTCGCCTGGGGCGGCTGGGAGACGTTCTGGGTGTTCTTCTACGCGCTCGCCACCTGGGGCAACGCCGGCTTCCTGCGCGAGCAGGTGTGCAAGTACATGTGCCCCTACGCGCGCTTCCAGAGCGCGATGTTCGACCGCAACACGCTGATCATCGCCTACGACCCGATGCGCGGCGAGCCGCGCGGCGCGCGCAAGAAGGGCAAGGTCGCCAGCGTGCTGGAGCGCGCCCGCGGCCTGATCGACAAGGCCACCGCCTACGACTACGTGTTCCGCGCCGCGCACCACCACACCGCGGCCGACAACCTGGTGTCCGCGCGCGGCAACACCGCGATCGCCGACCCCGGCCTGCACGCCGAGCCGCTGCCGAAGTTCGAGCCCGAGCAGCTCGGCGACTGCGTCGACTGCACCATCTGCGTGCAGGTCTGCCCGACCGGCATCGACATCCGCAACGGCCTGCAGTACGAGTGCATCGCCTGCGGCGCCTGCATCGACGCCTGCAACGAGGTGATGGACAAGGTCGGCTACCCGCGCGGCCTGATCCGCTACGCCACCCAGAACGAGATCGACGGCAAGCCGTCGAAGGTGCTGCGCCCGCGCATCTTCGTCTACGGCACGCTGCTGCTGGTCCTGGTGCTGGGCTGGGCCTGGAGCGTCACCCATCGCAGCGAACTGATCGCCGAGGTGCTGCGCGACCGCAACGCGCTGTACCGCGAGACGGCGCAGGGCGTGCAGAACGACTACACGCTCAAGCTGGTCAACAAGACCCAGCAGCCGCACACCTACACGATCGCGCTGAAGGCGCCCGACGGCCTGGTCCTGGAGGACGGGACGCAGAAGGTGCCGGCCACGGCCGAGCAGGTGCTGAGCCTGCCGCTGACCGTGACCGCCCATGGCAAGATCGCCGGCAAGCGCCAGATCGTGTTCGTCGTCGAGAGCGAGGACGGCAAGTCGCGGCGCGAAGTCGAGACCAGCTTCTTCGGACCCGCGCCATGACCACGCGACAGACGCAGGACACCCAGCGCACCGGCAACCCCAGCGACGCGGCCGGCCACGCGCAGGCCGCTGGCCCGCTGCGCAACCCGATGGTGTGGCTGATGATCGGATTGCCGCTGGCGGCGGTGGTCGCCGGCCTGAGCACGCTGTACATCGCGATCGCCTCCGGCGGCAGCGACGCCATCCCCGAGGACGTGCGCCGCACCGCGCAGGTGCAGACGGTGGAGCTCGGCGCCGACGAGGCCGCCGCGAAGCGCAAGTTGACCGCGGTGCTCAGCCTGCAGGAGGACGCGGTCGAAGTGCTGCCGGCCACCGGCGAGTTCGACCGCCGGCAGCCGCTCACGCTGCTGCTGCAGCATCCGATCGAGGCCGCCAAGGACGTGACCCTGACCCTCGCGCCGACCGCCGCCGGCTGGCGCGCCGAGGCCAAGGTCCCGGTCGACCACGCCTGGCGCGTGCGCCTGGGCGACGCCGGCGAGACCTGGCGCATCCGCGGCCGCCTGCCGGCCGGGCAGCGCGGCATCCTGCTGCAGCCGGCGCTGGACGATCCCGATGCGCCCGCGCCGGAGTCCGCGCCGGCGCGCTGACCGGTTGCCCTCCGCATCTCGCCCGCCGTGTCGCCGTCGCCCACGCCGCTCGACGCGAAGCTGCCGCCGCCGCTGGTGATGCTGCTGTGCGGCGCGGCGGCCTGGGCCGCGGCCCGCGCGCTGCCGGCGCTGATCGTCCCGCTGCCCGGGCGCGGCGCGCTCGCCATCGCCGTGCTCGCGCTCGGGCTGGCGATCGAACTGGTCGCCGCTGCGCGCTTCCTCCGCGCCCGCACCACCGTCAGCCCGCTGTCGCCGCAGAAGGCCACGACGCTCGTCACCGGCGGCCTGAACCGTGTCAGCCGCAACCCGATGTACGTCGGCCAGGCGCTGCTGCTCGCCGGCTGGGCGCTGTGGCTGGCGCATGCGCTGGCGCCGCTGGGCGCGGTCGCCTACGTGCTGTGGATCACCCGGTTCCAGATCCTGCCGGAGGAGCGCGCGCTGGCCGCCCGGTTCGGCGAGGACTACGCGGCCTACCGGGCGCGGACGCCGCGATGGCTGTGAACGCCGATGCGGTCGCGCCCGCGGTTTCCGGCAAGATGACCGCGATGAACGCCACCGCCGCCAACTGCTACCACTGCGGCGAACCGCTGCCCGCGCAGCCGGTGACCGAACGCGTGTCCGGCGGCGAGCGGCCGTTCTGCTGCACCGGCTGCGCCGCGGCCGCGCGCTGGATCGCCGACGCCGATCTCGGCGACTACTACCGCCTGCGCCAGACCGACGCCGCGCGGGTCGGCACCGAGACCACCGACTACGCCTGCTGGGATCGCGCCGACCTGCTGGCCGAGCACAGCGTCGCCGTCGAGGGAGGCCGCGAAATCACTTTGTTGACCGACGGCATGCGCTGCGCCGCCTGCGCCTGGCTGATCGATCGCGCGCTGACCCGCGAGGTCGGCGTGCAGGAAGTCGCGGCGAACGCGATCACCGGCCGCATCCGCATCGTCTGGGACGCCGCGCGCACGCCGCTGTCGACGCTGCTGGCGCGGCTGGAAGCGCTGGGCTACCGGCCGTCGCTGGCGACCGGCGAGGCGCGCGAGCGCGAGCGCCGGCGCGAGCGCAACCGCTGGCTGCTGCGTCTGGGCGTGGCCGGGCTCGGCGCGATGCAGGCGATGATGTACGCCGAGGCGCTGTACCTCGACACCGCGGGGGAAATGTCGCCGGCCACGCGCGATTTCTTCCGATGGATCGCCTTCCTCGTCTCCACGCCGGTCGTGTTCTACGCCGGCTGGCCGTTCCTCGAGGGCATGGCCCGCGAACTGCGTGGCCGCCGCCTCGGCATGGACACGCTGGTCGCCGGCTCCACGCTGCTGGCGTATTTCGCCAGCCTGTACCAGACCGTCCGCGGCGGCGTCCACGTGTGGTTCGACGCCGCGGTGATGTTCGTGTTCCTGCTGCTGGTCGCGCGGATGCTGGAGCAGCGCGCGCGCGGGATCGCGTCCGCGCAGGTGGACGCGCTGGCCCGCGCACGGCCCGCGCTGGCGGTGCGCGAGCGCGCCGACGGCAGCGCCGAGCAGGTGCCGCTGAACGCGCTCGCCGCCGGTGACATCGTGCGCGTCGCGGTGGGCGAGGGCGTGCCCGCCGACGGCGAAATCGTCGGCGACGACACCGCCTTCGACGAAGCGCTGCTCACCGGCGAGGCCGAACCCGTGGCGAAGGTCGCCGGCGATCCGGCCTGGGCCGGCAGCGTCTGCCGCGAGCGCCCGGCGCGGCTGAAGGTCGTGCGCACCGGCGCCGACACCCGCCTGTCGCAGCTCACCCGGCTGGTCGAGCGCGCGCAGGAGCAGCGTCCGCCGATCGCGCGCGCGGCCGACCGCATCGCCGGCTGGTTCGTCACCGCACTGATCCTCGCCGCCACCGGCGTCTACGTCTGGTGGCGGATGCACGACCCGTCGCGCGCGTTCGAGGTGGCGCTGGCGGTGCTGGTGGTCAGTTGCCCGTGCGCGCTGTCGCTGGCGGTGCCGGCGGCGCTGGCCGCGGCCCACGGCGGGCTGGCGAAGCTCGGCGTGCTGGCGTTGCGCGGCGAGGCGCTGGACACGCTGGCGCGCGCGGACCGGATCGTGTTCGACAAGACCGGCACGCTCAGTGACCGCCATCCCGCGCTGGCCGAGGCGGAGACGTTCGATGGCGTCGATCGCGCGACCGCGCTCGCCCTCGCCGCCGCGCTGGAGCGCGACAGCGGCCATCCGCTGGCGGCGGCGTTCGCGACGGCGACGGCCGGCGTCGCGCTGCCCTCGGCGCAGGACGTGCGCGCCGAACCCGGCCACGGCATCGCCGGCCGCATCGACGGCCGCGACTGGCGCCTCGGCCGTGCGCCGTGGGCCGCCGGCCGCGACGACGACGCGGCGCTGTGGCTCGGCGACGGCGCGCGCGCGATCGCCCGCTTCGTGCTGCGCGAGACCCCGCGCGCGGACGCCGCCGAGGCGTTGCGCGCCCTGCGTGCGCAGGGCCTGCGCGTGTCGCTGTGCAGCGGCGACGCCGAGGCGCCGGTGGCGCGCATGGCCGAGGCCGTGGGGATTGCCGCAGCCGACGTGCGCGCCCGGCAGACGCCGGAGGACAAGCTCGCCTACGTGCGCGATCGCCAGGCCGCGGGCGAGATCGTCGCGATGGTCGGCGACGGCCTCAACGACGCCCCGGTGCTGGCCGGCGCCGACGTCTCGCTGGCGCTGGCCGACGGCGCCGCGCTGGCCCAGCGCGCGGCCGATTTCGTGGTCGCCGGCGGCGCGCTGGCGCGCATCCCGCAGGCGCTGTCGCTGGCCCGCCGCAGCCGCCGCATCGTCCGCCAGAACCTGGCCTGGGCGATCGGCTACAACCTGCTGGCGCTGCCGCTGGCGGCCTCCGGCCACGTCACCCCGTGGATGGCGGCCCTCGGCATGGCGCTGTCCTCGCTGCTGGTCACGCTGAACGCGCTGCGGCTGAACCTGTGGTCCGACGGCCGAGTGGCCCGCGACGCCATGCCCACACCAACACCGACGCCCACGCCCGGGAATTGACCCGGCTCAGACCGGCACGCGCCGGCGGCGGGTAGACTGCGGCGCATGAACATCCTCCTCGTGCTCGTCCCGATCAGCCTGATCCTGCTGGGCCTGGCCATCGCCGCGTTCGCCTGGGCCGTGCGCAAGGGCCAGTACGACGACCTCGACACCCCGGCGCTGGACATCCTCGTCGATGACGACCGCCCGCGCACCGCAGGCCGCAGCGCGCAGCCGACGCATGGCGACCGCGACGCCTGAGGCGCTGCACCCGCGGCGGTCTTCCCTGTGGGAGCGACGGAAGTCGCGACTGGATGACGGTTGTGCCAGATTGCAGTCGCGACTTCCGTCGCTCCTACAGGGTGGCTTGGCGCATGCACTGCTAGTGAAGATGAGCGCGACGCCATGACCATCGATTGGCTCGTGCTGTCCGCGGCGCTGCTCAGCGGCCTGCTCGGCGGCGTCCACTGCGCCGCGATGTGCGGCGCCATCGCCACCAGCCTGTCGTTCGGCCAGAAGGCGGCGTCGCCCGCGACCCAGTGGCTGCACGCGCTGCAGCCCAACCTCGGCCGCATCCTCGGCTACACCGTCGCCGGCGCGATCGTCGGCGGCTTCGGCCACGGCCTGGTCGCGCTCGCGCAGACGCCGAAGCTCGCGCTCGCGATGCGGGTCGCGGTCGGCGCGATGATGATCCTCGTCGCCCTGCGCCTGCTCGATCCGACCGGCCGCTTCAACCCGCTCGCGCGCCCCGCCGCCGCGCTGTGGCAGCGTCTGCAGCCGCTGCAGCGCGCACTGCTGCCCGCCGACACCGCCGCCAAGCGCATCGCGGTCGGCCTGCTCTGGGGCTGGCTGCCCTGCGGCCTCAGCGCCACGCTGCTCGCCACCGCCTGGCTGCAGGCCAGCGCCGCGGGCGGCGCGCTGACGATGGCCGCGTTCGGCCTCGGCACCCTGCCGGTGATGCTGCCGCTGACCTGGAGCGGCGCCCGCCTCGGCCAGCGCCTCCAGCGCGGCGGCCTGCGCACCGCCGCAGGCATGTTCGTCCTGTTCGCCGGCGCCCTCACCATCGCCGCCCCGTGGCTGATGCACATCCCGGCGCTGCACGGCGTGCTGGCGGCGCTGGGGTGCAAGCCTGCGGGGTGACGGTGAAAGCGCGGCTTCCACGAAAAATCGCGGCGTGGCGGATGGCATCATCATTCGAGCGACCGTCGCGTCAGGCGTGAACAAGCACAGAGTCGGGCCTGCAGGGCGGGTGGAATATCGCTGAGCGGCTTCGGATGCGCCTTGGGGAACGAGGCGAAGTCATGTGCGATCAACGTATCGCTTCCGCTCGATGCGGGTTTCCGAGATCATCGGGTCCATGCGTCGTTCCGTTTCGAGGAAAGCAGGCATGAATGTCCACCGCCTCTTCACCATGCCCTTCGCGGGCGTGTACCAGGCCTACGTGAACAAGGCCGAACGCAAGGGCCGCACGCGCGAGGAGGTCGATCGCATTCTCTGCTGGCTGACCGGCTACGACGCGGCCGGGCTCGTGCGACAGCTCGAAGCGAAGGTCGACGTCGCGACGTTCTTCGCGCAGGCGCCGGCGCTGCATCCGAACCGGGAAGCGATCACCGGCGTGGTCTGCGGCGTGCGCGTGGAGGACGTCGAGGATCCGCTGATGCGCACGATCCGGCAGCTCGACAAGCTGATCGACGAACTGGCGAAGGGCAAGGCGATGGAGAAGATCCTTCGCAACTGAAAATCCCGGGGTTGCCGCTGATCCCGGCATGCCGAGCCGTCCCGACGACACTCCCCGATCGACGTCCCTGCCCGAAACCAGAGACCCGGAGGGCGGCGGACAGGAGGTCCGCCGTTTTTCGACGAGGCAGGACGCCTCGTCGAAAAATCCCGGGCGCGGAACCGACGGCAGGTTCGCCTTGGAATTGAATGTTTTCCTTACTCGCGCCTGAGGCGCTCGCCCTTCGGGCCGGTTTCGCCGTTTGCGCCGCAAGCGGCGCAGTGGCTACTTTCCTTGCGCCAAAAAAGTACCCCGCGCGCCCGGCGCGGAAAAGAATTCCTGGCTTTCGCAGAAGAAAAGCAGGTCCCTCGCTGCGCTCGGGGTGACAAGGTAGGGGGATGACGCGGTAGCGAACGCAACCGCCGCCCCTTACCCCTCCGCCAGCACCACCTCCAGCACCGCATCGCCGTAGCGGGCGAGTTTCGCGCCGCCGATCCCCGGGATCCGCGACAGCGCGTGCAGCGAGTCGGGCCGGCGCTCGGCGATCTCGCGCAGCGTGCTGTCGTGGAAGATGACGTAGGCGGGGACGTTCTGGTCCTTCGCCAGCCGCGCGCGGAGGTCGCGCAGGCTGCGGAACAGCGGCAGCGCCTCGGCGGCGACGGGCACCCCGGTGCGCGGGCCATCGCCGCGCTCCCGGCGCGGCTTCGCGGCGAGGTCGCGGCGCATCGACACGCGCTGCTGGCCGGTCAGCACGGCGCGGCTGGCGTCGGTGAGGCGCAGGCCGCCGTAGGCTTCGGCATCGACCGCGAGCAACCCCATCGCGACCAGTTGCCGGAACACGCCGCGCCAGACCTTCGCGTCGAGATCGGCGCCGATGCCGTAGGTGCTGACCCGGTCGTGGCCGAACTGGCGGATCTTCTCGCCCTCGCCGCCGCGCAGCACGTCGATCAGATGCGCCACGCCGAAGCGCTGGCCGGTGCGGTAGACGCAGCTCAGCGCCTTGCGCGCGGCGTCGGTGGCGTCCCAGCGCTCGGGCGGGGCCAGGCAGTTGTCGCAGTTGCCGCAGTCGCGGGGGTAGGTTTCGCCGAACGCGGCCAGCAGCACCTGCCGGCGGCATTGCAGGGTCTCGCAGTAGCCGAGCAACTGGTCGAGCTTGCGCCGTTCGAGCTGCTTGCGCTCCTCGCCGGCCTCGCCCTGTTCGATCATCTGCTTGAGCAGCACCACGTCGCCCAGGCCGTAGCACAGCCAGGCGTCGGCGGCTTCGCCGTCGCGGCCGGCGCGGCCGGTTTCCTGGTAGTAGCCTTCCAGCGATTTCGGCAGATCGACGTGGGCGACGAAGCGCACGTCGGGCTTGTCGATGCCCATGCCGAAGGCGATGGTGGCGACCACGATCACGCCTTCCTCGCGGATGAAGCGCCGCTGGTGCTCGGCGCGCACGGCGGCGTCGAGGCCGGCGTGGTAGGGCAGCGCCTTGAAACCGTGGCCGGCGAGGAATTCGGCGGTCTCCTCGACCTTGCGCCGCGACAGGCAGTAGACGATGCCGGCCTCGTCGCGGTGGTCCTTGAGGAAATCGAGCAATTGCCGGCGGCCGTTGTCCTTCTGCACGATCGTGTAGCGGATGTTCGGGCGGTCGAACGAACTGACGAACCACTGCGCCTGCTCCAGTTGCAGGCGTTCGGCGATCTCGCGCTGGGTCGGCGGGTCGGCGGTGGCGGTGAGCGCGACCCGCGGCACCCGCGGCCAGCGCTCGTGCAGCACGGTCAGTTCGCGGTATTCGGGGCGGAAGTCGTGGCCCCACTGCGACACGCAGTGCGCTTCGTCGATCGCGAACAGGGCGATGCCGGCGCGCTGGTCGAGGGTGTCCAGCAGCGACAGGAACCGCGGCGTCAGCAAGCGCTCCGGCGCGACGTACAGCAGGTCCAGCTCGCCGGCGAGCAGCGCGCGCTCCACCCGCGCGGCCTCGGCCGCGTCGAGCGTGGAGTTGAGGAATTCGGCGCGCACGCCGAGCTGGCGCAGGGCGTCGACCTGGTCCTGCATCAGCGCGATCAGCGGCGACACCACCAGGCCGACGCCGTCGCGCAGCAGCGCGGGCACCTGGTAGCACAGCGACTTGCCGCCGCCGGTGGGCATGAGCACCAGCGCGTCGCCGCCGGCCGCGATGTGTTCGACGATGGCCCGCTGCGGCCCGCGGAAGTCTTCGTGGCCGAAGACGCGGCGCAGCAGGTCGGAGGGGGACGCCTGCATCGCATCAGGGTAGCAGGCGGCGCAAGCGCGGCCGGTTTGGCAGGCGTCGCCGCAGCCGCGATACTGGGCGGAATCCGCCTTGCGACCGGCGTCCAGACCCGGCGCCCGACCTGTCCCCGATGCCGTGCCGATGACCCGAACGCTGCAACTGAAAATCCTCGATCCCCGCTTCGGCGGCGAATGGCCGCTGCCGGCCTACGCCACCGCCGCCAGCGCCGGCATGGACCTGCGCGCCGCGCTGGACGCCCCGCTGACGCTGGCGCCGGGCGACGCCGCGCTGGTGCCGTCGGGGCTGGCGCTGCACATCGGCGACCCGGGGCTGTGCGCGGTGGTCCTGCCGCGTTCGGGGCTGGGCCACAAACACGGGATCGTGCTCGGCAACGGCACCGGGCTGATCGACGCCGACTACCAGGGGCCGCTGCTGATCAGCGTCTGGAACCGGGGCCGGGAGGCGTTTTCGATCCAGCCGGGCGACCGGATCGCGCAACTGGTCATACTTCCCGTGGTGCGCGCGACCTTCGAGGTCGTGGATACTTTCGAGGACAGCGCGCGGGGCGCCGGCGGCTTCGGCCACACCGGCGTGCGCTGACCGCCCGCGGGACCGCTTTCGCCGCCGGTCCGGGCCGGCCGCCGTCCATCTGCGCCACCATCGCCACAGGCAAGAGACCGCAATCGATGAAAGACAGCCTTCGCCAGCAGCTCCTGACGCTCCGCCCCGCGATGAAACCGCTGGCGGGACTTTTCCTGGTGCTGGCGCTGTGGCTGACCTGGATGGGCATCGCCCAGTTCATCTACGAATCGCGCCGGTCCGATCTCGGCGCGATCCGCGACAGCGGCGTGCAGTTGACCCACCAGGCGCTCAAGCAGCAGCAGGAGCGCCTGGCCAAGGCGCTGGCGCTGCAGGACACCCGCGACGCGCTGGACGCGGGCGATCTGGTCACCGCGCAGAAGGTCATCTCCGCGGGCTGGCCGAACCTGTCGCGGCTGCAGTTGCTGCCGCCGGACCTCGAAGACGCCTACGCCGAGCTGCCCAAGGGCGGCTACGGCCGGCTGGCGGTGGCGGAGACCGCGCTGCAGGCCGACGCCATGCGGACCTGGGTCACGAGCGGTTTCGGCAAGCCGCAGCTCGCGCTCGCGGCGCCGGCCAAGAGCGGCGACAAGGTCGTCGGCGTGGTCTACGCGCAGTTGCCGCTGACCGAGCTCACCGCCGGCCTCGACACCCTGGGCACGGTCGGCGACGGCTACCTGGCGCTGCGCCAGGGCGGGGTCACGCTGTGGGAGCGCGGCGACGCCGGGTACGCCAGCGGCGCCGAGCGGCTGGCGGTGCAGATCGGCGAATCCGGCCTGCGCTTGGTCGCGGGCACCGATTCGCCGCCCGGCCAGGCGCTGGGCCTGGGCCCGGTGCTGTCGCTCGTGGCCGCGGCGCTGTGCCTGCTGCTGGCGATCCTCGCCTGGCGGCTGTCCTCGCTCACCGGCGAGGCGGCCGGTCCGGCCGCCGAAGACGCGCCGACCCTGCTGGACGCGGTGGCGAACGCCCCGCAGGTGCCCGGCGAAGCGCTCGCGCTGGACATCAAGGAAGTCCCGAAGCCGGCGCCGGTGGCCGTCGACCGCGGGATCTTCCGCGCCTACGACATCCGCGGCGTGGTCGGGCGCACGCTCGACCGCAACGTCGCCGAACTGATCGGCCAGGCCATCGGCACGGTGATGCAGGAACAGCGCCTGCGCGAGATCGTGGTCGGCCGTGACGGCCGCCTCTCGGGCCCGGAGCTGATGGAAGGCCTGATCGCGGGCCTGCGCACCGCGGGCATCGACGTGGTCGACATCGGCATGGTGCCGACCCCGGTGGTCTACTTCGGCGCCTACCACCTGCGCACCGGCTGCTGCGTCTCGCTGACCGGCAGCCACAATCCGCCGGACTACAACGGCTTCAAGATCGTGGTCGGCGGCGAAACCCTGGCCGGCGACGCGGTCGTCGACCTGCACACGCGCATCGCCGAACGCCGGCTGCACACCGCCGACGCGCCCGGCACGCTGACCGAGCGCGACGTCACCCCGGACTACGTCATGCGGATCGCCTCCGACGTGCAGCTCGGGCGGCCGCTGCGGGTGGTGGTGGACGCCGGCAACGGCGTCGCCGGCGAAGTCGGCCCGCGCGTGCTGGAGGCGATCGGCGCCGAGGTCGAGGAGCTCTACTGCGAGATCGACGGCACCTTCCCCAACCACCATCCGGACCCGAGCGAGCCGCACAACCTCACCGACCTGATCAGCATGGTCCAGCGCCGCGGCGCGGACCTCGGCATCGCCTTCGACGGCGACGGCGACCGGCTGGGCGTGGTCACCCGCGACGGCGAGAACATCTTCCCCGACCGCCTGCTGATGCTGTTCGCGGCCGACGTGCTGGAGCGCAATCCCGGCGCGATGATCGTCTACGACGTGAAGTGCACCGGGCGGCTGGCCTCGCACGTGCTGCGCCACGGCGGCAGTCCGCTGATGTGGAAGACCGGGCACTCGCTGATCAAGGCCAAGATGCGCGAGACCGGCGCCGAGCTCGCCGGCGAGATGAGCGGCCACTTCTTCTTCGCCGAGCGCTGGTACGGCTTCGACGACGGCATCTACGCCGCGGCGCGGCTGCTGGAGATCCTCGCGACCGCGCCGGAAGAGCCCGACGAGGTCCTGCGCGCGCTGCCCAAGGGCGTGTCCACGCCGGAGCTCAAGGTCGAGGCGCCCGGCGGCGATCCGCACGCCTTCGTCGAGCGTTTCCGCGAGGGCGCCTTCTTCGAGGGCGGGCGGCTGTCGACCATCGACGGCCTGCGCGTGGACTGGCCGGACGGCTGGGGCCTGGTGCGCGCCTCCAACACCACGCCGGTGCTGGTGATGCGGTTCGACGCCGACAGCGCGGAGGCGCTGGCGCGCATCCAGCAGATCTTCCGCTCGCGCCTGCTGGAGCTGGCGCCGGAACTGTCGCTGCCGTTCTGATCCGCGACCGCCGCGTCGGCGCGTCGTCCGACCGGCGGCGGGCCGCGCGGCGGCTCAGCCGCCGGGGGTCGCCGCCGGCGGCAGGGTCCCTTCTCTCTCGGCCTTGAGCGCGCGGTAGCGCGACATGGCGTCCTTGAACTCGGCGTCGAGCGCCGTGCGCTCGACTTCCTGGCGCTGCTTGAGCGCCCGCAGCGCCATCAGTTCGGCGTGCTGGGTGCGGATCTTCTCGCGCAGCCGCTTGCCGACCGGCTGCGACTGCAGCTCCATTTCGTTGGCCTGCTGGAGCAGGCTGATCAGGCTGCGGTGCAGGTTGACCAGCGCCAGCGACGAGCCCTTGAGCGATTCCTCGATCAGCTCGAAGCGGTTGCGGAACGAGCGCTCCAGGTCGTCCTCGGTCTGGTAGGACATCACCATCGCCATCTCGCGACGCGCCAGCGCCTCCTGCGCCTTGCGCGCCTGTTCCTCGGCGGCGGCGCGCTGCCGTTCCTCGGGGGTGAGCTGGCGGCCGACCTGGCTGACGGTGCTGCCGGTGCGGGTGTCGAATTCGGTGCGCGCGCGGCCCACCGCCGAGGGCGGGAGGGTGTCGCTGCAGACGTGGTGGCCGCCTTCGTCCCAGCAGTAGAGCTTGCCCTTGGCGGTCGGCGTGGACGCGGCCCGCTGCTGGGCCGGGGCGGACCCCAGGCAGGCGAGCGCGACCAGGGCCGCCAGGGCGAGGCGGCGCGGCGCGGCGTGGCGATGGCGTGGCATGGCGGTCATGGCGTCGTCCCCGTCCCCCCGACGGGCGCATCGGTGTGCGGCGTGGCGCGGCCGTAGCGGGCCCGGTAGGCCTCGAGGCGTGCGCGCTGGTCGTGAAGTTCGGTGCTTTCGCCGACGAATGCAAGCAGATCGTCCAGTCCTGCGACCGCGATCACGGGAATCCCGGCCTCCGCGGTCACCGCCTCGGCCGCCGACAGGCCGCCGCCGTCGGGGGCGACCTCCTGGCGGTCGAGCGCAATGACAATGCCCGCCGGCACGCCGCCGGCGTCCCGGATCAGCGCCAGCGCCTCGCGGATCGCGGTGCCGGCGGTGATCACGTCGTCCACGATCAGCACCCGCCGGCCGGCCAGCGGGGCGCCGATCAGGGTGCCGCCCTCGCCGTGGGCCTTGGCCTCCTTGCGGTTGAACGCCAGCGGCAGGTCGCGGCCCCGGCGGGCGAACTCGCAGGCCAGCGCGGTCGCCAGCGGGATGCCCTTGTAGGCCGGGCCGAACAGCAGGTCGTAGTCCAGTCCCGCGGCGTCGACGGCGTCGGCGTAGCAGCCCGCCAGTCCGGCCAGCGCGGCGCCGGAATCGAAGCGGCCGGCGTTGAAGAAGTAGGGGCTCTCGCGGCCGGACTTGAGGGTGAACGCGCCGAAGCGCAGCGCCTCGGCGCGCAGGGCCAGGGACAGGAAGCGGGAGCGATGGTCGGTCACGGCGGGATCGTGCGCAGGGCGGCGGCGCGGTACGGAGCCACGGGGCCTCCATCGTAATGCGGGGCCAACGGAAATGCCCGCCGGCCGGGCCGCGAGTGCCAACCCGGGCACGATCGGCTAGGCTGCGGGGTCGGTATCGACGTCCGCAGGATTTCCCCCGCGCCATGCGCATCATCAGCTTCAACGCCAACGGCCTGCGCTCCGCGGCCACCAAGGGATTCTTCGACTGGTTCCGCGGACAGGACGCCGACGTCCTCTGCGTGCAGGAGACCAAGGCCCAGGAACACCAGCTCGGCGCGCCGGAACTGCGGCCCGACGGCTACCGCGCCTTCTTCAAGGACGCGATCACCAGGAAGGGCTACAGCGGCGTCGGCATCTACGCCCGCCGCGCCCCCGACGAAGTGCGCACCGCGCTGGGCTGGGCGCCGTTCGACGACGAGGGCCGCTACATCGAGGCCCGCTTCGGCAACCTCAGCGTGGTCTCGTTCTACATCCCGTCGGGGACCTCGGGCGAGGAGCGCCAGGCCTTCAAGTACGAAGTGATGCGCTGGCTCCGGCCGATCATGGACGAATGGCTGCGCAGCGGCCGCGACTACGTGCTGTGCGGCGACTGGAACATCGTCCGCGCCCGCAACGACATCAGGAACTGGACCTCGAACCAGAAGAATTCCGGCTGCCTGCCCGAGGAGCGCGCCTGGCTCAACGGCCTCGTCGCCGACGCCTGCGGCGACGGCACGCCCGCGCCGGCGCACGGCTGGCTCGACAGCTACCGCGTGCTCAAGCCCGAAGGCACCGACTACACCTGGTGGTCGCAGCGCGGCGCCGCGCGCGCCAACGACGTCGGCTGGCGCATCGACTACCAGTTCGTCACCCCCGGCCTGCGCGACCGGGTGCGCGCCTGCGCGATCCACAAGGACCCACGCTTCTCCGACCACGCGCCCTACGTGGTGGACTATGCCGAAGGAGCGGGCGCGGCATGAGCGGACCCGCCCCCGCCGCAGGCGGCAAACCCTCGTACAAGGGCTGGGCCGGCATCCGCCGCGCGTTCGGCACGCCGTCGGCGGCGACCATGGCGTTCTTCGGCTTCGGCTGCGGCCTGCCGTTCCTGCTGATCGCCTCGCAGACGCTGTCCACGCGCCTGCGCGACGTCGGTCTCGACCTCGGCAGCATCGGTCTGATCAGCCTGGCGAGCTTCTTCTACCTGCTGAAATTCCTGTGGGCGCCGATCATCGATCGCTACGCCTTCCCGGTGACCGCGTTCCTCGGCCGCCGCCGCTCGTGGCTGCTGGTCGCGCAGGTGGTGGTGCTGATCGGACTGTTCGGCCTGGCCTACGTGCAGCCGGAGCGGGGCGTGACCGCGCTGGTGGCCTGGGTGCTGGTCGCCTCGTTCGCCGGCGCGACCCAGGACTCCGTCGTCGACGCCTACCGCATCGAGATCGCGCCGGAGGAGGCGCAGGCCGCGCTCGCCGCGACCTACACCCTGGGCTACCGCATCGGCCTGATCCTCGCCGGCGCCGGCGCGCTGTACCTGGCCGAGTTCGAGGGCTGGAAGATCGCCTACCTGGCGATGTCCTCGCTGATGGTGCTGCCGATCGTCGCCACCGTGCTCAGCCGCGAGCCGGAGGTCCCGGTCTCCACCGTGACCCGCAGGATCGACTTCCTCGGCGCGTTCTGGCAGCCGTTCAGCAGCTTCTTCACCAGCAACGGCGTGGCGATGGCGCTGGCGCTGCTGCTGTTCGTCGGGCTGTACAAGTTCCCCGACCAGGTCATCGGCGTGATGGCCGGTCCGTTCTACCTCGACTCCGGCTACACCAAGGCCGACATCGCCACCGTCTCGAAGCTCTACGGCGTGTGGATGGGCATCGCCGGTGCGTTCCTCGGCGGCGTCGCGGTCGCCGCGTTCGGGTTCCGGCGCATGCTGTTGGTCGCGGCGCTCGGGGTCGCGCTGTCGAACCTCGCGTTCCTGCTGATGGCCCACCATCCGTCGGAGATCTGGGCGTTCTACGCCGCGCTGACCGCCGACAACCTCTGCCAGGGCTTCGCCGGCACGGTGCTGGTCGCGTTCATGTCCTCGCTCACCGACCGCAACTTCACCGCGACCCAGTTCGCGCTGCTGGTGTCGCTGGCGAACCTTCCCGGCAAGTTCGTCGGCGGCGCGTCGGGCTACATCGTCGAGGCGACCTCCTACGCGACCTTCTTCATGCTCAGCGCGACGACGGTGATTCCGACCCTGCTGGTGCTCGCCTGGCTGTGGCCGCGCATCCGCGAACAGGAACGACCGCCGGCGGCCGCGGAACCCTGAGCCATGACCGACCTCGTCCTCCGCGACATCGATCCGCAACTGGCGGCGCGCATCCGCAAGGTGTCGGAGACCAACGGCTGGACGCTGCACGAGACCATCCTGCACCTGATCGAGCGCGGGCTGTTCGCCAGCGAGGGCGGCGCGCTGCGCTTCGACAGTTCCGAGACGGACGTGATGCAGTCGGTGATCGCGGCGCTGGAGACGGTGCCCAACGACCCGGGGTTCGCGCTGATCGGCCGCACCGACGCGCCGGCCGTGGCCCCGCACGACCCGCGGCCGGCGACCAGTTTCGATCAGGCCGAGATCGAACGCTTCCTCGACAGCGTCCCCAAGGGCGCGGGGCTCGGCCAGGGCGACTGAGTGCGTCCCGCGGCGTCCGGGCAGCCGGCCCGGCGTCGCCGGCTCAGGCCTGGTGGATCGCGCCCAGCACCCGCGGCCCGCGCGCACCGGTGACCCCGGGCAGGTTGCCGGCCCGCCCCAGCACCGTCTGCCGCGCCAGCCAGGCGAAGCCCAGCGCCTCGACGTGGTCGGGATCGAGCCCGTGGGCCGCGGTGGATTCGACCGTCGCGCCCGGCAGCGCCTCGGCCAGCGCGCGCATCAGCACCGGGTTGTGGACCCCGCCGCCGCAGGCGATCACGCGGGCGGCGGCGGGCAGGGTCGCGCGCAGCGCGTCGGCGATCGTGCGCACGCTCAGCGCCAGCAGCGTCGCCTGCACGTCCGCGGGGCTCTCCGCGCCGCTGCGGCGGGCGTCGACCCAGCCGAGGTGGAACTGGTCGCGGCCGGTCGATTTCGGCGGCGGCAGCGCGAACCACGGCTCGTCGAGCAGGCGGTCGAGCAGCGCCGCGTCCACCCGGCCCGCGGCGGCGAACGCGCCGTCGCGATCGAACCCCGCGCCCACGTGGCGCAGGCACCAGGCGTCCATCAGGCCGTTGGCCGGGCCGGTGTCGAAGCCGCGGACCCCGGCGGGGTCGCCGGCCGGCAGCAGGGTCAGGTTGGCGATGCCGCCGAGGTTGAGCACCGCGCGGTCCTCGCCGGGCGCGGACAGCAGCGCCGCGTGCAGCGCCGGCAGCAGCGGCGCGCCGTGCCCCCCGGCGGCCACGTCGCGGCGGCGGAAATCGGCCACCGTGCGCACCCCGGTGCGCTCGACGATGCGGCTGGCGTCGCCGAGCTGCAGGGTGAAGGCATGCGGCCCGTGCGGCCGGTGGCGCAGGGTCTGCCCGTGCGAGCCGATCGCGCCGATTTCCGCGTGGTCCACGCCGCTGTCGCGGATCGCGCGTTCGGCCGCGTCGGCGAACGCGTCGCCGAGCCGCGCGTCCAGTTCCCCGATCTCGTCGAGGGTCATCGACGGCGCGTGCTGGCCGAGATCGACGATGCGCGCGCGCAGGTCCGGCGCCCAGGCGTAGGTGCGGCCGAACAGCGGTTCCGCGCGCGGCGGACGGCCGTCGCCGGCGTCGTGGAAGCGGGCGATGGCGACGTCGATCCCGTCGGCGCTGGTGCCGGAGATCATGCCGAGGTAAAGCGCGGAGGTCGGATCGGTCATCGGTGCATGCATGGCGGCATGATCGGCGATGGCGTCGGCGCCCGCCAGCCGGTCAGGCGTCCGCGGGCACGCGCGTCGCCGGCGGGCAGGCGTGCATGTGCGGGCCGGGCCGGCCTTCGCGCCAGTAGCGCCACAGCTCCGGCAGCAGCGCGACGGTGGCGTCGACCACGGCGTCCGGCGCGGGCGCGCGCCGCCCGAGCAGGCGCAGCGGCCAGGCGAGATCGCCGCGGAACCAGGCGGCGGTGGTCGGGCCCGGGCGCGGCTGCAGGCGGCCGCTGTCCGGCAGCCAGCCGGCGGACACCGCCTCGACCGGGAACCGGCGCTCGCCGACCGCCAGGCCGTCGGCGGGGCAGGTGGCGTAGTTGACGACGTAGCGCGGACGGTCGTGGCGGTCCCACTGCACTTCGAGCAGGTGCGCGACCCCGCCGTGCGGCCGCAGGAAGCGCAGCGTGCGCTCGGCGTCGGGGAGCGGGAGAAAGTCCTCGGCGATCAGCGCCGGGACCAGCCGCGACCGCACCGCGTTGCGCAGTGCGGCCGCCGCCACGGGCTCAGCCCTTCTTGCGCTTCGCGGCGGGCTTGTCGGACGCCAGCGCCGAGGCCAGCGCCTGCTGCGGGGCTTCCAGCGCCTGCGGGAACACGATGTTCTCGACCGTGCGGATCTTGGTCATCGCGCGCAGGGTCTCGTTGCGGAAGCTCGCCAGCTCGGCGCCGCGCAGCGGCTCCGGCGGCGGCATCGTGATCGACAGCGGATTGCGGTGCACGCCGTTGATCCGGAATTCGTAGTGCAGGTGCGGGCCGGTGGCCAGGCCGGTGCTGCCGACGTAGCCGATCACCGTGCCCTGCGGGATGCGCTGGCCGACGCGCTCGTTGCCGAAGCGCGACATGTGCCCGTACAGCGTGGTGTAGCCGTGCCCGTGGTCGAGGATGACCACCCGGCCGTAGCCGTTCTGCCAGCCGACGAACTGGACGCGGGCGTCGCCGGCGGCCTGGATCGGGGTGCCGGTGCTCGCCGCGTAGTCCACGCCCTTGTGCATGCGCATGCGGCCCAGCACCGGGTGGTAGCGGTTGCCGAAGCTGGAGCTCAGCCGCGCGTACGGGATCGGCATGCGGATGAACGCCTTCTTCAGCGGCCTGCCGTCGGAGGTGAAGTATTCCGGCCGGCCGTTGCGGTTGTGCAGGAAGGCGGTGTGCAGCTTGCCGTCGACGGTGAAGGCGGCGGCGAGGATCGGACCGGTGCGCTGGAGCTGGCCGTCGACCCAGGTCTGGTCGACCACCACGCTGAAGCGGTCGTCGGCGTCGAGGTCGGAATCGAAGTCGATGTCGTACTTGAACATCTCGTCGGTGAGCTGGTCCAGGTGCGCGCCCGACAGGCCGAGCTGGCGCGCCGAGCGGAACAGCGACCGGCCGACCTTGCCGCTGAGGACCACGGTGCGCACGTCGACGTCGCGCTTGAGCACGGTTTCCTTGACCTTGCCGCCGCTGAGGTCGAGCTGGACGCGCTGGCCGTCGCTGCGCAGGTAGCGCAGGCCGCGCAGCTTGCCGTTCACCGGCAGGTCCACCGCCAGCTCGGTCTTCGGCGTGAGCTGGCCGATCTCGGCCTTGACCCCGGGATGGTCGAGCACCCGCTTGAGGTCGGCGTCGGAAATGCCGAGGACCCCGAACATGTGCTTGAGCGACGCGCCGCGACGGACCGTCACCGCATGCCAACTGTCGCCGAAGGTGCCGGAGGCGCGCGCCATCGACAGCGGCGGCAGCCGCAGCGACAGGGTCTGCAGCGGACTGCCGGCCGGCGGCTGCTCCATCGGGGCGAAACCGGGCACGATCGTGCCCAGCAGCGCGACCATGGTCGCGGTCAGGCTGACCTGGGCCCACTGCCGCCGGGTCCAGCGGCCGCGGAAATCGGGGGCGTCGCTCGGCGCGGGTGTGCGGGCGTCCTGCTCGCCGGCGATGCGCAGATTGCGCAGCCGAATCAGTCGATTGCGCAGAGCGCGGCTCGATGAAGTGGACATCGAACGGAATCCCCCAGTCGGGACGGGCAAGGCGGTAACATAAGTTAGTCGAAAAGAGTGCGTCAAATCCTTGACTGGATTGGTTTTTTTAGGATGATGAACTTAACTTCGATTTAACTCCGCGTTCAGTTTCACGGCCCGGATCGGTAAAGTTCCACGACCCGGACGCCCAACCGCGTCCCCTTCCGCGCGCGATTCGCCGCAAGCGGTCACGGTTCCCCCCTTTCTCCTGCCTTCGACGCCGCCCCGATGCCCGATCCCGCCTTCGACCCCGCCGCCCTCGCCCTGATCGAACGCGGCGCCGACGAAATCCTCAAGCGCGAGGAGCTGGAGGCCCGTTCGAAGCTCGGCCGCCCGCTGCGCGTGAAGGCCGGCTTCGACCCGACCGCGCCGGACCTGCACCTCGGCCACACGGTGCTGCTGAACAAGATGCGGCAGTTCCAGGACCTCGGCCACCAGGTGATCTTCCTGATCGGCGACTTCACCGGGATGATCGGCGACCCCACCGGCAAGAACGCCACCCGCAAGCCGCTGACCCGCGAGGACGTGCTGGCCAACGCCGAGACCTATGCCGAGCAGGTGTTCAAGGTGCTCGACCGCGAGCGCACCGAGGTCCGCTTCAACAGCGAGTGGTTCGGGAAGATGACCGCCGCCGACATGATCCGGCTCGCCGCGCAACACACGGTCGCGCGGATGCTGGAGCGCGACGACTTCGCCAAGCGCTACGCCGCGCAGCAGTCGATCGCGATCCACGAATTCCTCTACCCGCTGGTGCAGGGCTACGACTCGGTCGCGCTGGAGGCCGACGTCGAACTGGGCGGCACCGACCAGAAGTTCAACCTGCTGATGGGCCGCGGCCTGCAGGAGGCGCACGGCCAGAAGCCGCAGATCGTGCTGACCATGCCGCTGCTGGAGGGCCTGGACGGTGTCAACAAGATGTCGAAGTCGCTGGGCAACTACATCGGCATCGCCGAGCCGGCGATCGACATCGTCAACAAGACCATGAAGATCGGCGACGACCTGATGTGGCGCTGGATCGACCTGCTGAGCTTCGAGATCGGCATCGCCGAGGCGGCGCGGCTGAAGGCCGACGTCGCCGGCGGCGCGCTCAATCCGCGCGACGTGAAGCTGCGCCTCGCCCGCGAACTGGCGGCGCGCTTCCACGACGCGGCCGCCGCCGAGACCGCGATCGCCGGCTGGCACGCCGCGGTGACCGGGCAGGGCGACACTTCGCTGCTGCCGCTGCACGAGGTGCGCATCCCCGCCGAGGGCCTGCGCATCGCCGCGCTGCTGACCGCCGCCGGCATCACCCCGAGCAACGCCGAGGCCGGCCGCAAGCTCAAGGAGCGCGCGGTGAGGGTCGATGGCAATGTGGTCGAGGATCCGGCCACCACCTTCGCCCCCGGCTTCGAGGGCGTGCTGCAGGTCGGCAAGCGCAACTTCGCCCGGGTGCGGCTGGTCGCGGGCTGAGCCCGGCGGCGTGCGGCGATCCCGCGCCTCTGCCCGGGCGGCACGTGTGATGATCCCGCGCCGCTGCGCGGGCGGGACGTGTGATGATCCCGCGCCGCTGCGCGGGCGGCACATGTGATGATCCCGCGCCGCTGCGCGGGCGGGATCGGGTCCGCTCACATCCTGCGGATCACATGTGGCGTTGCGCCTGGGCCTGCGGATCCTGCGCCTGGTGCTGCGCGACCTGCTGCGGCTGCTGGACGAAGCCGGTGGCGTCGACCGGCTGCGTGTAGCGCAGGCCCTGCTGCGGGTCCAGTTGCGAGGCGACCACGGCGTTGCGGCCCTCGTGCTCGACCACGGTCAGCGCGTCGATCGCGGTCAGGCCGTTGCCGCGGGCCTGCGACGCGATCCGCTCGGCGCCGACGACCAGGGCCTCCGGGTCCTGCGTCGCCCCGCCCAGCGCGGACAGTTGCTGGTGCGCCTGCGCGTACAGCGTGGGCGCGCGCTGGCCGTTCTGCGCGAACAGGTTGGCGTCGAGCGTGTGCAGCGAGTCGCGCATCGGCGCGCGCAGGGCGTCGTCGATGTCGACCGTGGCGTGGCGGACGAGGTTGCCGTGGGTGTCGCGCCGGTCCGCGATCACCAGCGCGTTGCGATCGCGGTCGAAGGTGATGTCGCCGATGCGGTCCATGCCCGCGTCCTTCGCCGCCAGCGCCACCGCCGCGGACAGGCGTCCGGCGGCGGAGTCGCCGACGGAGAGGATCGAGTGGCGGATCTCCGATTCGCCGGCCGCGCCGCGCAGGATCTCCGCCGCGTGCGGATTGCTTTTCTCGTCCATCATCGACGCGATCCGGGTGGAGCTCTCCAGCAGCAGCTTGGTCGGGTCGATCTGGCGCTGGGTCGATTCCAGCGCGTAGGTCGCGTCGTGCGGCTTGGGCGTGTGCGCGTCGTTGGCGCGCGCGTCCAGCCGCGATTCGACCCCCGGCGGCGTCGGCCGGAAGTTGTCGTCGACCGATCCCCCGGGATGGGTGTGGACCGAATCGAGCGCCGGCATCGCCTTGCCGATGATGTTCGGATCGACGCCGCTGCGCACGTGCTGGCCCTGCTGCACGGTGTTGCCGTCCTGGGTGCGGTCGGCGTACCAGTACTGGGTCTGGGCGTAGCCCAGGCGCTGGAACATCTTGGTGTTGGAGTCGTGGACGACGTACTGCTCCGGGTCGGGCGCGACCTTCTTGCAGATCTCGTGGCCGACGACCTTGTTGAGGTAGTCGCCCATCAGGTTGGCGTTGATCTGCGCCAGTCCCTTGCCCGCGTCGTAGCCGCCGCCGATGTCCGAGTGGCAGCCGGCGACCTGGAGGTTGGCGAACCGGTCCGGGTCGGCGCGCACGATGTCGTCGGTCACGATCCGGTTCACCGGGAACAGCACCCGGTGCTCGTCGCGCGCGGTCAACTGCAGCGCCGAGGTGATGTTGCCGGGCAGCGAGCGGTCGTGCTGCTCGGCGATGCCGGTCGCGACCGGATCGTAGAGTCCGGCGACGATCGGCACCTTGCCCGGGGCGACCAGCTCGCCCCGCAGCTCGCGGAACTCGCGGATGTCCGGGAGGTCGCCCATCATCGGGTCTTGGGTGTCGTGACGATGGTCGTCGTTCTCCTGGGTGCGATAGCCGACCTCGGCGTGGATGCCGTACTTGCCGACCACCGACGCGAATTCCGCCGCCTCGACCGCGCCGCGGCTGAAGCCGAAGGTGATCACGCTGATCTCGGCGTCCGGGTTTTCCTGCTTCCATTGGCGGGTCTTGTCGCCGAGGTCCTTGTACATCTCCCAGACCCGGTCCTCGACCGAATTGCCGCGCGCGTTGTCCAGGGTGTTGCCCCAGGTGTTCTGGGTGCCGGGACCCTCGATGTAGCGGGCGTGCATGCGGCTGAACCCGGGGCTGTTCGGGCCGTCGCCGTGGATGAAGCGGTCGAAGTCGTCGTACAGCGCGTGGACGTTGGTCGATTCGGTCAGCGTCCGGGTCGCGTCGTTGCCGGTGCCGTCGAACGCGGCCACGAAGACGTAGCGGTTGGGGTTGCCGGTGATGTCGAACTCCGGAAGGTCGACGCGCATGCCCGACAGGCGGGTCGCCGCATCGTGGTAGGTCTGCAGGTCCTGCGGCGTCGCGTAATAGGCGTTCTGCATGCCGGGAACGGGCTCCCGGCCATCCGAGGCTTGGTAAGGCATCGTTCGGTCCTTGATCGTGAGGGGAATCGGCGCGTGACGCGGGTCTCCGTGCGAACGCGAAACCGGTCGCGTCCGCGCCATCGGCGACCGGGGATCGCCGCAGCGTTCCCGGCCCGCGGTGCGGGAAGGCCGCGGTTCCGTGCGTCGTCCCCATCGGCGTGTCCGCGCCGCGAATGCCGGGATACCATGCGGGTCTCGCGAGCGTCAATCGCAGCGGCCACGATCGTCCGGGCCCGCACGTCCGGGCCGGCACGTGTCGATCCGCTCGCGCCGGCATGCCCGCGGCCGGTGGCGGTGTCGATCGAAGCCACCCGGCGGATGCCCGCGCGTCCGGCCTCTGTCATGCTTGTCCGCCGCAACATGGCCTGCCGCCATGGCCTCCCGCACACGCAACCTCTTCCTGCTCATGTCCCTGTCCCTGACCACGCCCGCCGCGGCATTGCCGCCGCCCCCCGATGCCGCGAAGCATCCCCACCGGGTCGAGGCCCCGCACGGCGCCGTGCGCGAGGATCCGTACTACTGGCTGCGCGACGACAAGCGCAAGGACAAGGCGGTGCTCGGCTATCTGGAGGCCGAGAACGCCTACGCCGACGCGGTGATGGCGCCGCTCAGGCCGCTGGAGGACGCGCTGTACGCGGAGATCGTCGGCCGGATCAAGCAGGACGACGATTCGGTGCCCTACCGCGAGCGTGGCTGGTGGTATTCCACCCGCTACCGGACCGGCCAGGACAATCCGGTCTACCTGCGCGCGAAGGCCGCCGCCGACGGCAGCCGCAGCGACGAGGAACAGGTGCTGCTCGACGTCGAGGCGATGGCCCAAGGCAAGCGCTACTTCAAGGTCGACGCCTGGGAGGTCAGTCCGGACAACCGCCTGCTGGCCTGGGCCGAGGACGACAGCGGCCGTCGCCAGTACACCATCAGGATCAAGAACCTCGACACCGGCGAGATCCATCCCGACACCATCCACGGCGTCTCCACCGACCTGGTCTGGGCCGACGACAACCGCACCCTGTTCTACATCGAGAACGATCCCGAGACGCTGCTCACGGTGCGCGTGAAGAAGCACGTGGTGGGCACGCCGGTGGCGGACGACGCGCTGGTCTACGAGGAGCACGACGACAGCTTCTACATCGGCATCGGCCGCACCCGCGACGACCGCTTCCTGTGCATCGACGTCGAGAGCACCGTCTCCAGCGAGACCCGCTGCGCCCCCGCCGCCGACCCCGCGACCTTCACCGTGCTCGCGCCGCGCGAGCGCGACGTCGAGTACGACGCCGACCACTTCGACGGCCGCTGGGTGATCCACACCAACGCCCCCGACGCCGCCGGCGGGCGCGCGCCGAACTACAGGCTGATGACCGCGCCCGACGGCGCGACCTCGCGCGCGCAGTGGGTCGAATGGGTGCCGCACCGCGACGACGTGTTCATCGACGGCTACGAACTGTTCGACGGCTTCACCGCGATCGAGGAACGCTCCGGCGGCCTCCAGCGGATCCGCCTGCTCACTGCCGATGGCGAGCGCTTCGTGGACGCCGACGAGCCGGCGTACGCGATGGGCCTGGACGTCAACGCCGAGCCCGACACCGAGTGGCTGCGCTACGACTACACGTCGATGACCACGCCGGACACCACCTACGAGCTCAACGTGCGCACCGGCGAACGCCGCCTGCTCAAGCGCCAGCCGGTGATCGGCTACGACCCGGCGCAGTACGTCACCGAGCGGGTGTGGGCGCCCGCCCGCGACGGCACCCGGATCCCGGTGTCGCTGGTCTACCGCAAGGGCTTCAGGCGCGACGGCACCGCGGCCCTGCTGCAGTACGGCTACGGCAGCTACGGCCTGGCGATGGACCCCGACTTCAGCGTCTCGGTGGTCAGCCTGCTGGACCGCGGCATGGTCTTCGCCATCGCCCACATCCGCGGCGGCCAGGAGATGGGCCGCCAGTGGTACGACGACGGCAAGCTCGAACACAAACTCAACACCTTCACCGACTTCATCGACGTCACCGACCACCTGGTGCGCGAGGGCTACGCCGCGAAGGACCGCGTCGCCGGCTACGGCGGCAGCGCCGGCGGCCTGCTGATGGGCGCGGTGGCGAACATGGCCCCGGAGAAGTACCGCGTGATCCTGTCGCAGGTCCCGTTCGTGGACGTGGTCACCACGATGCTCGACCCGAGCATCCCGCTGACCACCAACGAGTACGACGAGTGGGGCAATCCCGAGGACAAGGCCGACTACGACTACATGCTGACCTACTCGCCCTACGACAACCTGCGCGCGCAGGCCTACCCGGCGATGTTCGTCGGCACCGGCCTGTGGGACTCGCAGGTGCAGTACTGGGAGCCGGCGAAGTACGTCGCGCGGCTGCGCGACCTGAACACGTCGGAGGCGCCGGTGGTGTTCCGGACCAACATGGACGCCGGCCACGGCGGCAAGTCCGGCCGTTTCCGCCGCTATCGCGAACAGGCCGAGATGTACGCCTTCCTGCTCGACCGCCTGGGCGCCACCGCCCGGGTCGATTGACCGGCCGGCCGGGCACGCGCCGGGCGGGGCACGTTCCGTCCGGCGGCCCCGGCGGCTACACTGCGCGCATGAACCTCCGCGCCGCGTCCGTCCTGCTCGTCCTCGTCCTCGCCGCCGCGCTCTCGGGCTGCGGCAACAAGGGCCCGCTCGTGCTGCCCGACGCGCCGGCGGCCGATGCCGACGCCGGCGTCGCCCCGCCTCCCGCCGCCGATGCCGCCGTCACCGCCACGCCGTCGCCCCCCGCGGACGATGCCGCGAAGGCGCCGCCCCGCTGAGCCATGAGCGGGTCCGGCGCGCCGCTGCGCTTCACCAAGATGCATGGCGCCGGCAACGACTTCGTCGTGCTCGACCTGCGCCCGCACGCGGGCCGTCCGCCGCCGCGCGCGCTCGATACCGCGCTGTGCCGGGCGCTCGCCGACCGCCACACGGGCATCGGCTGCGACCAGATCCTCACCATCGAACCGCCGCGCACGCTCGGCGCCGCCGCCGCCTACGGCATCCGCAACGCCGACGGCTCGGCCGCCGGCCAGTGCGGCAACGGCGCGCGCTGCGTCGCCGCGTGGGTCCTGCGCGACAGCGTCGAGGTCGATCCGGAGCGCTGCCTGGTCGATCGTTTCCGGCTCGACAGCCCGGCCGGCACCCATGACGTGGACGTGCTCGACCTGCACCACTACCGGATCGGCATGGGCCGCCCGGACTTCGCGCCGGCGCGCATCCCGCTGCGCGGCTTCGACGCCGCGCGCGAGGTCTACCCGCTGGCCTTCGGCGGCGAGATCGTCGAACTCGGCGCGGTCTCGATGGGCAACCCGCACGCGGTGATCGAGGTCGCCGACGTCGACGCCGCGCCGGTCGCCACCTTCGGCCCCGCGGTGCAGGCGCACGAAGCCTTCCCCGATTCGGTCAACGTCGGTTTCGCGCAGGTCCTCGCGCGCGACCGCATCCGCCTGCGCGTGTACGAGCGCGGCGTGGGCGAGACCCTGGCCTGCGGCAGCGGCGCCTGCGCGGCGGCGGCGGTGCTGATGCGCCGCGGCCGGATCGACCGCGACGTCGCGGTCGAACTGCCCGGCGGCACGCTGCGCGTGACCTGGCCGGACGACGAGACGGGGCTGGCGATGTCCGGTCCCGCGGCCTTCGTGTTCGAGGGCGAATGGCGGGGATGAGCGCGCCCGGTCGCGGTGGACCGCGCGGGCACCTGACTGGCAACGACGAGGCACGGGACGTGGACATGTACGACAAAGAAAAGATCGGCGCACACGAGATCGCGGCCTGGCTGCGCCGGCATCCGACCTTCCTGCAGCAGTTCCCGGACCTCGCGATCAGCCTGGTGGTGCCGCGCGAGCAGGGCCCGGCGGCGTCGCTCGCCGGCTACCAGCTCGAGATCCTGCGCGACAAGAACCGCGAACTGAACCGCCGCCTGCACGAGCTGTTCGCCAACGCCCAGGAGAACGAACGCCTGGCGGTGCGCACCCACCAGTTGACCCTGGCGCTGATGAAGCAGACCGCCGCGGCCGACACCGTGCGCGCCATGGCCGCGAGCCTGGAAGAGGATTTCGACGGCGACCTGGTGCGCCTGGTGCTGCTGGCGCCGGTGGCGGGGCTGGACGCCGCCGAATGGCTGCAGACGCTGGACCAGGCCGACCCGCGGCTGGCGCCGTTCCGCGACTGCCTCAAGAGCGGCGAACCGATCTGCGGCCGGCTGCAGCCGGAGAAGAACGTCGTGCTCTACGGCGACCGCGCCGAGGACGTGCAGTCCAGCGCGCTGCTGCCGCTGCCCGGCCTCGGCCTGATCGCGGTCGGCAGCCGCGACGGCAATCGTTTCTATCCCGGCATGGGCACGCTGTTCCTGCGGATGATGGGCGAGGCGTTCGCGGCGGCGATGGGGCGCTTCGGCGATCGCTGATGCCAATCTGGCCGCACGAGTTTACGGATCTCGCGGCACGACTTGCCCCGCATCTCGTGGGCCTGCCTAGAACAATCATTGCAGTCGATGGGCGTCCCGGCGCAGGAAAGACAACTGTTGCTCGCTTTCTTTCTTGGTATTTCAACGTCACTCTTCTCCAGGCTGATCTGTTTTTGAAGAGGAATGGTGCTTATGAACATGACGGGGATGAAATAAAAAGAATAATCTCTCTCCGGAATGACGCATCTAAGCCCATCATTGTAGAGTGCATGGCGGTTTTAAAAGTTCTCGGATTGATCGAAGTTACTCCTGATCTCCATATCTACGTGAAAAATGTCGCGGAGGAGGAGGGTGATGAAAAATTGTCCGAGATTTTCAGGCCATATGAGATTCAATTCTCACCAGAAAGTCGTTGCGACTTTTTGGTGGAGTTAAGGCATTGACCTCCCCTCCCTGTTCGCTGGCTATGATTTGTTCGGCGGTTATATTTTTTGCCGTACTTCTCTTCGTGTTTTTGCGTTTCGCGTCCGAAGGTGCGTGTGCACCCAGATCGGTGCTGTGCTGTGAGGCGCTGTGAACGGGTCGGTTGACGACTTCCTCGCCCACCTCCAGGTCGAGCGCCGCATGTCCGCGCACACGCTCGATGCCTACCGGCGCGATCTCGACGCGCTGGCGGGGTGGGCGGAAGGCGAGGGCGTCGCCGATCTCGCCGCGCTGCAGACCGAACAGTTGCGCGCCTTCGTCGCCGCCGAGCATCGCCGCGGGCTGTCGCCCAAGAGCCTGCAGCGACGCCTGTCGGCGTGCCGCAGCTTCTACGCCTGGCTGCTCAGGCACGGCCGCATCGGCGCCAGTCCGGCGGCGTCGCTGCGCGCGCCCAAGGCGCCGCGCAAGCTGCCGCAGGTGCTGGACGTGGACGAGGCGGTGCAACTGGTCGAACTGCCGACCGACGCGCCGCTGGGCCTGCGCGACCGCGCGATGCTCGAACTGTTCTACAGCTCCGGCCTGCGTCTGAGCGAACTGTGCGCGCTGCGCTGGCGCGACCTCGCGCTGGCCGACGGCCTGGTCACGGTGCTCGGCAAGGGCGCCAAGCAGCGCACGGTGCCGGTCGGATCGCACGCGGCGAAGGCGCTGGACGACTGGCGCCGCGACTCCGGCGGGCAGCCCGACGGCGCGGTGTTCCCCGGCCGCGGCGGCAAGCCGATCACCCCCCGCGCGGTGCAGATCCGCCTGCGCGCGCTCGCCCAGCGCCAGGGCCTGTTCAAGCGCGTGCATCCGCACCTGCTGCGGCATTCGTTCGCCAGCCACGTGCTGGAGTCCTCCGGCGACCTGCGCGGCGTGCAGGAGCTGCTCGGCCACGCCGACATCGCCACCACCCAGATCTACACCCACCTGGACTACCAGCACCTGGCGAAGGTCTACGACGGCGCGCATCCGCGGGCGAAGCGGAAATCCTGACCCCGCGTCGCCGGCGGGCGCGTCGCCGCGCCGCGGCCGCCGCCGCGGTGATGCTACGCTCCGCCCTTTCGCACACGGGCCGCGGCGCGGGAAGCACGGAATGGAGATTTCTCGGGCGCCGCATCCGGACCCTGCGGACGACGATCCGGCCGCACTGATCGCGGGCATCGCCGCGGGCCGCCAGGACGCGTTCGCCGCGCTGTACACCCGGCTGCAGCCGATGATGGTGCGCTACGCCGCCGGCCTGCTCGCGGCCGATCGCGAGACCGCGGCCGACGTGGTCGACGAGGCGTTCTTCGACATCTGGCTCACCGCCTCGGGCTTCCGCGGAGAGGGCAGCGTCGAAGGCTGGGTGCGCCGCATCGTGCGCAACAAGGCGATCGACGCCATCCGCCGGCAGCGCGAGCGCGTGGCGGTCGACGAGCGGGAGTCCCGGGCCTTCGAGGACCTGGCGGACGAGGCCGACACCCCCGATCGACTGGCCGAAAGAATCTCCGACGGCGATGAACTCTGGCGCCGCATGGCACGACTCAGTCACGAGCACCGGGAAGCCGTGTGGCTGTGCTACTACGAGGAGAAGTCGCTGGCGGAGATCGCCGACATCGTCGGGTGCCCGGAAAACACGGTCAAGACGCGACTGTTCCATGCGAGAAAGCTGCTCCGGGAGGGCAAGCCATGAACCAGGAAGACGATCCGGACGCGCTGGCGGCGCTGCTGCCGTTCTACGCCAGCGGTCGCCTCGACGCGGCACAGCGCGCGTGCATCGACGCGGCGCTGGCGACGCAGCCGGCGCTGCGCGCCGAACTGGCCGAGGTCCGCGCGCTGCAGGCGCAGATCAGGCGGGCCGGCGAGCGCTTGCAGGAAGACCCGTCCGCGTCCGCGTCGTCGTCGGCGCGGCTGGACGGGCTGCTGTCGCGGATCGCCGCGTCGTCGACCGCCGCATCGCCGTCGGCCGCCGCCCCCGTCGCGGCGGCGTCGGAGCCGGCGCCGCCGGCGATCGACCTCGACGCCGAGCGCTCGCGCAGGGCCCCGCCCGCGTCGTCCGCCCGCCCGCGACTGGCCATGGCGATCGCGATCGCCGCCGGGCTGGCGATCGTGTGCATCGCGCAGGCCGTGATGCTCCACCGGCTGTCCGCCGACCGGGGCCCGCGCGACGGCGAATACGCATCGCTGTCCGGGCCGTCGGACGACGCGGCCGCGACCGGCGTCCGCTTCACCGTGCGCTTCGGCGCGCAGACGTCGTGGTCCGAGGTGCAGGGGCTGTGCGCGCGGCTGCGCCTGCGGATCGTCGGCGGTCCGGAAGAGGGCCGGGTGGACGTGGCGCCGATCGACCGGTTGACGCCGGCCCAGGGCGACGCCCTGGAGGCCGAGCTGAAGCGATCGCCGGCGGTCGTGTTCGTGGGCCGGCAGGGATGAACCGGCCCGCGCCGTCCGCGCGCGTCCGCGGGATCGTCCCCGGCCGGGAGATCGCGCCGCCGCGCGCCTTCGCGCGGATGCTCGCGCTGTCGTGCGCGCTTGCGCTGCTGTCCGCGGCGCCGCCGGGACGCGCGCAGTCGGTCGTGATCGGCCCCAACGGCGTGCCCGTGACCACGTCCGGGACGACGGCGCCGCGATCGGGCGGCGGCGTCTCCTTCGGCGGTTTCACCCTCCCGCTCGCCTTCCCCGGGCGCGTCGAGACGCTGCGCGATCGCGACGTGGCCGAGGCGGTGCCGCGGCAGTGGGTCTTCACCACGGACGGCGATCCTGCCGCGATCGCGGCCGCGAACGGGCTCGATCTGATCGACACTGCGGCGCTGCAGAGCCTGGGCACCACGCTGGTCGTGGTCGGCCTGCGCGACGGAGAGGCCGCGGAAGCGGTGGCGGCCCGGCTGGCGCAATCGCCGGACGTGCGCGACCCGCAGCCGAATTACGTGTTCCAGACCCTCGGCGAAGCCGCGCCGCCGCCCAGGCGCTTCGTCGTCCATGGGCTGGAGGCGGCCGTGGCCTCCGGCGCGGACGACCCGGCGACCGGGGCCACGATCGCGATGGTCGATACCGTGGTCGCGCTCGAACACGACGCCCTCCGCGGCGCGCGCCTGACGCAGCGCGTGTTCGTCGCCGACCCCGTGCCCCGGGCCCACGGCACCGCCGTCGCCGGCCTGATCGTGGGCACCGGCAGCGAAGTGCCCGGGGTCGCGCGCGGCGCGAGGCTGCTGAACTTCGCCGCCTTCAGCGAACGTCGGGACGGCGTCGCGGTCGCCACCACCGCGAGCCTGGCGAAGGCGTTCGACGCGGTCGCGATCGCGCGGCCCGACGTGCTCGACCTCGCCTTCGGCGGCCGCGAGGACCGGCTGCTCGGGCGGCTGCTGGACGCGATCGATCGGCGCGGGGTGTGCATGGTCGCGGCCGCGGGCAACGGCGGTGCGCGGGGGCGCGTCCCGTTTCCCGCCAGCCATCCGGCGGTGCTGGCGGTGACCGCGATCGACGACGCCCTCAAGCCTTACGCCCACGCCACTCGCGGCGATCGCATCGACGTGGCCGCGGTCGGCGTGGGCGTCTTCGTGCCGGTCCCCGACGGCGCGCGCAGCGCGTACCGGCGGATGTCCGGCACGTCGATGGCGACGGCGCTGGTCGCCGGCGCGCTGGCGCGCGCGCCCGGGTGCCGGGCGGCGCACGGGCCCGCCGGCCTGCGCGCGCTCGTGCGCGACGCGGCCCGCGACCTCGGCGCGCCGGGCCACGATCCGGTGTTCGGCGACGGCCTGTTCCGGGTGCCGACGGCGACATCGCGATCGCCTTGAACCTTTTCCCCGCCCGGTACGACTGCTGGAGACCGATCGCATTCCGCGACGGATCACCCAGGAGAAATACCGATGCTGCGTTCGATGAAGGTCTTGATGGCGGGTGCCGCCATCGCGTTGTCCACGATGGTCGCCGGCGGCGCATTCGCACAGGGCGGGGAAACGGGGTCCGCCGACAAGCCGGCCGCGGGCCTGGGCGAAATCGGCGTGGTCCTCGACTACGCCTACGCGCAGCCCGCCTTCCTCGAAGCGCTGAAGTCCGGCGACCGCGGGACCGCCCACGCGCTGCTGGTCAAGTACGGCCTGCCCGAGGAGCAGCCGCTGACCGAATCCCCGCTGGACACCATCGTGCCCGGCGGTCCGTACACCAACTGCCACTACATCCTGATCACGTACTACGACATCGGCGGCTGGCCGAACCATCCGCGGACGAAGTGGATCGTGGTGTGCAACAACGCCGCGAACGGAGAAACCGCGTTCGGGTGGTGAACCCGGGCTTCGCGTCGATCGCGCGCCCTGCGCTCGCGCCGCCGCCGCGTCGCCTGCCCCACCGGCAGGCGGCGCGGCGCTGCGCGCGGGGTCGGCGCACGGGAAAGGACGCGTTTCGCCGCATGATCGCCCGCCGCCGCCCGGGAGCGGCATTCGCCGCATTGCCGGCGCCGCGGGGGCCGGACTGAAGCCCGCTTGACCGGCGCGAGCGCGTAGGCCGTTGGTCACCTCTTGCCCGCTCGCGACGACGTCCCCACACCTCCTTCACCCCAGGAGGCCCCATGGACCCCAGCCAGAACCCCAACGTCTTCCACGCCACCACCATCGTCTCGGTGCGCCGCGACGGTAAGGTCGTCGTCGCCGGCGACGGCCAGGTCACGCTCGGCCACACGGTGATGAAGGCCAACGCGCGCAAGGTGCGGCGGCTGGGTCGCGACGGCCAGGTGCTGGCCGGCTTCGCCGGCGCCGCCGCCGATGCGTTCACGCTGTTCGAGCTGTTCGAGTCGAAGCTGGAGAAGCACGGCCAGCTCACCCGGGCCGCGGTCGAACTGGCGAAGGATTGGCGCACCGAGCGCCGCTTCGGCAAGCTCGAGGCGCTGCTCGCGGTGGCCGACCGCGAGACCTCGCTGATCGTCAGCGGCACCGGCGACGTGATCGAGCCCGAAGACGGCCTCGTCGCGATCGGCTCCGGCGGCATGTACGCGCTGTCCGCGGCGCGCGCGCTGCTCGCGCATACGGCGCTGGACGCCCGCGCGATCGCGACCGAGGCGCTGAAGATCGCCGGCGACGTGTGCATCTACACCAACCGCAACATCGTGGTCGAAGAACTGTAGGGCGGACCGCGGCCCGCCGTTGCGGCCGTTCCGATGGCGTCGTGCGTCGATCGAAACGGTTTCGCCGGGCGCGCGCGTTCGACGCAAACACCGCGATGTCGGGCCATCGGCCCGACCTGCGACGACATCCAAACGAGAGACGAACCATGAGCTCCACCATGACCCCCCGCGAGATCGTCCAGGAACTCGACCGCCACATCGTCGGCCAGTCCGCCGCCAAGCGCGCGGTGGCGATCGCGCTGCGCAACCGCTGGCGGCGGATGCAGCTCGACCCGGCGCTGCGCGACGAGGTGATACCCAAGAACATCCTGATGATCGGGCCCACCGGCGTCGGCAAGACCGAGATCGCGCGCCGCCTCGCGACCCTGGCCAACGCGCCGTTCGTGAAGGTCGAGGCCACGCGCTTCACCGAGGTCGGCTACGTCGGCAAGGATGTCGAGCAGATCGTCCGCGACCTGGTCGACACCGCGGTGAAGATGCATCGCGAGCAGGCGAAGGCGCGGGTGCGCGCGCAGGCCGAGACCCGCGCCGAGGACCGCATCCTCGATGCGCTGCTGCCGCGCCGGCAGAACGGCGCGGGCTTCGGCTTCGGCGCCGACGCGCCCGCCGGCGCGCTCGACGTCGGCAGCGGCGAGACCCGCGGCGCCGACCGCCCCGATGCGCAGGCCGAGACCCGCGCCAAGCTGCGCCGGCAACTGCGCGCCGGCGAGCTGGACGCGCGCGAGATCGAGATCGAGATCGCGGTCAACGTCGGCGTGGACATCATGGCGCCGCCGGGCATGGAGGAGATGGGGCAGCAGTTGCGGCAGATGTTCTCCAACCTCGCTGGCGCCAAGACCCATGCGCGCAAGCTCACCATCCGCGCCGCGCGGACGCAGTTGATCGAGGAGGAGGCCGGCAAGCTGGTCAACGAGGACGACGTCCGCGAGGCCGCGATCGAGGCCTGCGAGCAGCACGGCATCGTGTTCATCGACGAGATCGACAAGGTCGCGAAGCGTTCGGACAGCGTCGGCGCCGACGTCAGCCGCGAGGGCGTGCAGCGCGACCTGCTGCCGCTGGTCGAAGGCTCGACCGTCAGCACCAAGTACGGCGCGGTGAAGACCGACCACATCCTGTTCATCGCCAGCGGCGCGTTCCACCTCGCCAAGCCCAGCGACCTGATCCCCGAACTGCAGGGACGCTTCCCGATCCGGGTCGAACTCGGCGCGCTGGGCCGCGACGACTTCGTCCGCATCCTCACCGAGCCGAAGGCGGCGCTGACCACCCAGTACGTCGAACTGCTCAAGACCGAGGGCGTGTCGCTGTCGTTCGCGCCGGAGGCCATCGAGCGCCTGGCGGAGATCGCGGCCACCGTCAACGAGCGCCAGGAGAACATCGGCGCGCGCCGCCTGCACACCGTGCTCGAACGCCTGCTCGACACGCTGAGCTTCGAGGCCCCGGACCGCGACGGCGCGACCATCGCGATCGACCGCGCCTACGTCGACGCCCACCTCGGCGAACTGGTGCAGGATCCGGATCTGTCGCGCTACATCCTGTGATGCGGCGCTAGCGCGACCGGGCCGTCCGGCGGCCGAGCCCCGAACGGCGCGCGCCTCCGTGCCTGCGCCGCGGTCCGCGGGCCGTTCGAGCGAACGCGATGCAGGCGCGCCATCCGGCAGGCCCGCCGCGGCGTGGCCGATTCCGCCGGGCCGCTGCGTATACTCGGGCATTCCCGCAAGGACGACCGCCATGCCGGCTTCGCCCCCGTTCCGCCGCCTGGCCGCCGCGACGCCCGCCTGTGCGTTCGTGCTGGCGCTTTCCGCCTGCGCGGCCCCGTCCCCGATCAGTTCCGCCAAGGAGGAATCCCCGATGTCGTCCCAGGCCCATGCCGCGCAGGCGTTCTCGCCCAAACTCGACGCCGGGCAAGCCCTGCAGAAGCTGCTGACCCTGCTGCGCGGTGCGCACCGGATCGAGGACATCGACGGCGCCGCGCTGGAGCGCGCCTTCGGCGTGCCGTTCACCGCGCACGACGGCCGGCTCGGTTTCGGCGAGCGCATCACCCGCGACTGGTGGACCGCGATGGAGCTGGATCCGAAGTCGCCGGACGGCCCGCGCTTCGAATTCAGCTTCCGGCCGGACGATCCGTCCGCCTATCCCTCCGCCAGCGAGATCTGCGCGCTCGATTTCGATCGTTTCGCCGCCGAGCTGACCGCCGCCGGGTTCCGTCGCGAGACCTATCGCGGCGAACACGGCCGGATCATCAACGACACCTTCGAGCGCGACGCGCTGAAGGTGACCGTGCAGACCCGCGGCGAGAACGACGACAGCCCCGAGAAGATCGCCCACGCCTGCGTGAAGACGGTCCTGGTCGACTGACCCATCGCCCGGCGCGCATCGCCCGCAGCGCCGGACCCAAGGAGGATTCCCCATGCCGCTCAGCACTGCAGCGCAGGCGCAGGTCGACACGTTCAACGCATCGTTGACCCCCGACCAGCGCACCAATTTCGCGAACGCCCTCAGCCATTCGCCCGCGCTGGTCGACCAGATCAACGCCGCGGTCGCGTCCGGCGACCTCAACGGGTTCTCGCTGCTGCCGGCCGGCACCCACGCCGGCGGCCAGTACAACCCGACGTCGCGGACGATGGAGATCCCCGGGTCGATCATCTCCACGCCGGCCAGCGGACGCTACAACGCCGGCGAGCTGACCTTCGTGATGGGCCACGAGATCCAGCACGCGATCAACCGCCCGGTGCAGGCCGCGGCCACCGCGACCCTCGCCGCCGAGGGCAACCGGATCGGACAGAGCGCCTCCGAGCACCACGACTACACCGGCGTGCTGGCCACGCGCCTGGCCGCCAACCGCGCCGACGAAGCCAGCGCGCACATCGCCGGTTACAACGCGACCGTCAGCATGGTCCGCGCCAACGGCAACGCCAATCCCTCGCTGGAGGACATCTACCGCGCCAACCCCGGGCGGATGCAGGACTTCATCGCCGTCACCCCGGGCACGCCGGCCACCTACGCGCTGCGCGACGGGCTGACCACCAACGCCGACATGAGCATGACCATCAACGCCGCGAACACCGAGGCGATGGGCCGGCACTACTACGACCAGCCGGCCGCCACCGCGCGGCTGGGCGCCAACGGCGACTCGAACTACCAGAACTACTACGCCACCAACCTGGTGAGCTTCGCCGCGCAGGTCGAACGCGCGAACGCGCCGGCCCACGCCGCCGCCGGCCGCCATCCGCAGCTCGAACTGAACATGTCCGCGCTGGGCATCAGCGAAGCCCAGATCGAGCGCAACGGCCTGAACCTCGGCGCCGCGGGCGGACGCCAGCCCTACGTCGACATCGGCACCCATCCGCCGACGCCGGGCAACCTCGACCACACCGCGACCACCCATCGCCACGTGCCGATCACGATGCCCGACGTACAGGCGCCGAACGCCCGTGCGCAGGGCGCCGACGGCCATCCGGCGGTGCGCCAGGCGATGGACGCGCTCGATCGCTCGCCGAACATCCCCGCCGACGCCTTCGGCGCCGATCGCGGGCGCGTGGCCGCTGGCATCGCCGCGCACGCCGCCAGCCAGGGCCTGACCCCCGACCACATCGTCTTCAACGATCGCCGCACCGACCTGATCGCGGTCCAGGGCAGCCTGTCCGATCCGTCGGCGCGGATCGCCACGCCGCTGCCGGTGCAGCAGGCGCTGCAGACCGATCCGCAGCAGGCGGTCGCCCGGCTCGACGCCCAGCCGGCGGGGCCGCAGCTCGCGCCCCAGCAGCAGATGCAGGATCCGGCGCAGCACGACGTCGCGAAGCCGCGCGCGCAGTGACGGCGGACGCCCGCAGCGCCGCCGTGGACGCGGCGGACGCGATGGGCGATCGGAAAAAACGATTCCCGGCATGGCCGGCCGGGGAGCGCCGTGGCGTATCCTGCGCCTGTTTTTGTTCGACCGGAGCCCGGATGCCGATCAGATCCATCTCGTGCGCACCCTGGGTCCTCGCGCTCGCGCTCGTGCTCGTGCTGGCCGGCTGCGGGCCCTCGGCCACACCCGCGTCGGGCGGCGCCAGGCGCACCGCCGCCACGGCCTCGTCGATGGACGCCGAAACCGCGCTGCTGCGCCTGCTGGTGCTGATCCGCGACCGCCCGGAGCTGCGCGACGTGGATCGCGAGGCCCTGCAGCAGGCGTTCGACGTGCCGTTCACCTCCGGCGACGACGCCGTGGACGCCCTCGAGGGCCTGCGCTACGAAGGTCCGGCGGCGAAGGGTTGGCGGGTCTCGATCGTGCTCAGCCGGCCGGGGACGGAGGAAGCCGTGCTCGAACTGGCGTTCGCGCCGGAAGCCCAGGACGCGCCCGGCCCGCCGCCGCTGGCCACCCCGATCTGCGCGCTGGACTTCGACCGCTTCGCCGCCGAACTGCGCGACATGGGCCTGCTCCACGACAAGCTCCGCGGCGAGCTGGAGCGTTCGCTGAAGGACATGTTCCGCCGCCCTGGGCAGCGCGTGACCGTCCTCAGCCGCGGCGAAGCCAATGAGGCGGCCGGGCAGATCGTCCACGCCTGCGTGCGCCGCGTCCTGATCGAATGACGCCCGGCCCCCGGCGCGCCCCGCTCGCGGCCCGCAGGCGCCGATGAACCCATCGCACCCCGCGCCGCCTTCGCCCGGCACCGTGCTGGTGCTCGGTGGCGAAGGCTTCATCGCCGGATTCGCGATCGCCGCCCTGCGCGCGCGCGGCTGGCGCGTGCTGCGCGGCGTGCGCGCGGCCGGGCGTGTCCTGCGCGGGGACGAGCGCCGCTGCGACCTGGTCGCAATGACCGTACCGGCGCAGTGGCGGGACACGCTGTCCGGGGTCGACGCAGTGGTCAACGCCGCGGGCATCCTCCGCGCGTCCCGACGGCAGACCTTCGACGCGGTCCACGTCGACGGGCCGCTGGCGCTGGCCCGCGCCTGCGTCGAGGCCGGCGTGCGCCGTTTCGTGCAGATCTCGTCGGTCGGCGACCCGGCGGACGGCCCGTTCATCGCCAGCAAGCACCGTTTCGACGCCGCGCTGCTGGCGCTGCCGCTGTCGGCGGTGGTGCTGCGGCCGGCGCTGGTGTATTCGGCGTCCGGCTCGTACGGCGGCAGCTCGCTGCTGCGCGCGCTGGCGGCGCTGCCGTCCGGCGTGGCGGTGCCCGGCGACGGCGGCTGGCCGCAGCAGCCGGTCGCGGCCGAGGACCTGGGCGAACTCGTCGCCCGCGCGCTCGACAGCGACGCCCGCGGCACGTTCGAGGTCGCCGGTCCGCAACGCATGCCGCTGCGCGACTACCTGCTGGCCTGGCGGCGCTGGCTGCGCCTGCCCGGCGCCCGGGTCTGGCGCGTGCCGATGCCGATCGCCGGCGCGGGCGTGATGCTCGGCGAGGCCTCCGGCGGCGGCCCGATCGGCGCGACCACGTGGCGCATGCTGCGCCGCGGCGTGGTCGTCGGCGAGGACGCCCTGCCGCGGCTGCGCGCGGCGTTCGGCTTCGTCCCGCGGGCGCTGGCCGACGCCCTGGCCGCGCATCCGAGCCAGGTGCAGGACCGCTGGCAGGCGCATCTGTACTTCGTCGCCCCGCTGCTGAAGACCGGCGTCGTCGCGCTGTGGCTGCTGTCGGCGTGGGCGGGATTCGCGACCCCGGCCGCGGAAATCGAACGCCTGGCGGCCGGCTCGCCGCTGGCCGCGGCCGCGCCGGTGGCGCTGGCCCGCGCCGGGGCCGGGCTCGACCTCGTCCTCGGCCTGTGGCTCGCCAGCGGCCGGTGGCCGCGCGCCTGCCTCGCGCTGATGCTGGCCAGCGTGTTCGCCTACACGCTCGCGTTCGGCCTGCTGCTGCCGGCGCAGTGGCTCGATCCGCTGGGCGGCCTCGCCAAGAACCTCGTCGTGCTGCCCGCGCTCGCCGCGCTGTGGGGCCTGTCCGACCGGAGATGAGATGGACTACCTGACCCTGAAATGGATCCACATCCTGTCCTCGACCCTGCTGTTCGGCACCGGCCTGGGCATCGCCTTCTTCCTGTGGATGGCGCACCGGCGCGGGGATCCGCGCGAGATCGCCGCCACCGCATCGACCGTGGTCCTCGCCGACGCCTGCTTCACCGCGCCGGCGGTGGCGGTGCAGTTCGCCAGCGGCCTGTGGCTGGCGCACCTGGCCGGGCTGCCGCTGTCGATGTTCTGGCTGAAGGCCGCGCTGGCGCTGTTCTTCGTGGTCGGCGCCTGCTGGCTGCCGGTGCTGTGGCTGCAACTGCGCGCCCGCGACCTGGCCCGCGCCGCCGCGGCGCAGGGCGCGCCGCTGCCGGCCGCGTACTTCCGGGCGATGCGTGGGTGGTTCTGGCTGGGCTGGCCGGCGTTCCTGAGCGTGGTCGCGATCTTCTGGCTGATGGTCCACAAGCCGGCGTGAGCGCCGGCGCGGGGTAAAATGCCGGCATGAACAGCCCCGAACGCGATCCCGCGGCCGACGCCGCCCCCGAGACCACCCACTTCGGTTTCCGCGACGTGCCCGTCGCCGAGAAGCAGAAGCTGGTCGGCGAGGTGTTCTCCTCGGTCGCCGGCAACTACGACCTGATGAACGACCTGATGAGCCTCGGCATCCATCGGGTGTGGAAGCGCTACTTCGTCGCCACCGCGCAGGTGCGCCCGGGCGATCGCGTGCTGGACCTCGCCGGCGGCACCGGCGACATCGCCGCGCTGCTGAAGGAGCGCGTGGGCGAGGAAGGCGAGCTGGTCCTCGGCGACATCAACGGCGCGATGCTGCGCGTCGGCCGCGACCGCATGACCGACCGCGGCAACGTCCGCGGCTTCGAGTACGTGCAGTGCAACGCCGAAAAGCTGCCGTTCCCCGACGCCAGCTTCGACCTGGTCACCATCGCCTTCGGCCTGCGCAACGTCACCGACAAGGACGCCGCGCTGCGCGAGATGCACCGCGTGCTCAAGGTCGGCGGCCAGGCCCGCGTGCTGGAGTTCTCGGAAGTCACCGCCGACTGGTTCAAGCCGATCTACGACTTCCATTCGTTCAAGGTGCTGCCGCGGCTGGGCAAGCTGTTCGCCAACGACGGCGACAGCTACCAGTACCTCGCCGAGTCCATCCGCAAGCATCCGCCGCAGGATCAGCTCAAGGGCATGATGGCCGCCGCCGGCTTCGAGCGCTGCTCGTACAAGAACCTGTCCGCCGGGATCGTGGCGATCCATACCGGCTATCGATTCTGAGTCGAATCGTTCGCCGCAGCGCGGTCGCGGCGGCGGTGTGCGGGCATCGTGTTTGCCGATGATCGATCGGATCGCGACTGACGTCGCTCCTACAAGGCAGGCATGCCGCGCTTTGCGTAGGAGCGACGTCAGTCGCGACCCCGCACCCGCATGCCTTTTCCGCCGCATGCCACGCCGCACCCCCCGCCGGCCAACAAAGCCGACTCACACCGCCGGCAGCGTCACCGTCGCGCGCAGGCCGCCCAGCGCAGGTGAGGCGTCGAGGACGATGCGGCCGCCGTGCTGCTGCAACGCCTCCGCGACGATCGCCAGACCGAGGCCGCTGCCTTCGACGCCGGTGCCCAGTTCGCGATGGAACCGCTCGAACACGCGTTCGCGCGCGGCCTCCGGGATGCCGGGGCCGGAATCCTCGACCGTGACCGTCGCCCCGTCGCCCCGTCGTCTTGCGGGCGCGGTGTTTGCCGATGATCGATCGGGTCGCGACTGACGTCGCTCCTACAAGGCAGGCATGCCGCGCTTTGCGTAGGAGCGACGTCAGTCGCGACCCCGCGCCCGCATGCCCCTCCGCCGCATCCCACGCCGCATCCCACGCCGGCCCACAAAGCCGGCTCACACCGCCGGCAGCGTCACCGTCGCACGCAGGCCGCCCAGCGCAGGCGAGGCGTCGAGGACGATGCGGCCGCCGTGCTGTTGCAGCGCTTCGGCGACGATCGCCAGACCGAGGCCGCTGCCTTCTACGCCGGTGCCCAGTTCGCGGTGGAACCGCTCGAACACGCGTTCGCGCGCGGCCTCGGGGATGCCGGGGCCGGAATCCTCGACCGTCACAGTCGCCCCGTCGTCGCCGCGCGCCGTGCGCACCCGCACTTCGCCGCCGGCGGGCGCGTAGCGCAGCGCGTTGTCGATGAGGTTGCGGACCAGCGCGTCGAGCGCCGAGGCGTCGCCGGAGACGACCGCCGGCGCGAGGTCCAGGTGCAGGCGCTTGCCGGCGGCGATGTCGAGCGCGGCGAAGTCGCGTTCGTGCTGGCGCACCAGCGCGGCCAGGTCCACCGGGACGTGGGTGCGGGCGGCGCCGGCGTTCTCGATCCGGCTCAGCGCGAGCAACTGCGCGACCAGCAGCTCCATGCGCTGGATCCCGGCGTCGAGCCGGGCCTGCGACTGCGCGCGCTCGTCGTCGTTCGCGGCGTGGCGCACGTTGTAGGCGTGGACGCGCAGCGCGGCGATCGGCGTGCGCAGTTCGTGCGCGGCGTCGGCGGTGAAGCGGCGCTGGCGCGCGAGTTCGCGGCGCAGGCGCTCGAGCAGGTCGTTGAGCGCCTGCACCAGGCCCTGCATCTCCTGCGGGACGCGATCGAGCCGGATCGGCTCCAGGTGCTCGGGCACGCGCCGCGTCACCGCGTCGGACACCCGTTCGAGGTTGCCGCTGGCCCAGCGCACCACCAGCCAGGTCAGCAGCGCGATCAGCGGCAGCACGATCAGCAGCGGCAGCAGCGTGCCGAGCGCGATGTCCTCGGCGATCTCCTCGCGGATCGCCGACAGCTCGCCGGACTGGTACCAGCGCCCGGACGGCGCCTTGAGGGTGAAGGTGCGCCAGTGCTCGCCGGCGATCACGCGGTCGGCGAAACCGGGCGCCAGCGGGGCCAGCGCCTCGTCCGGGCCGCTGTCGGAGCGCAGCAGCAGCCGGCCGGCGGGATCGCGCACCTGGAACGCCAGCTTGGTCTCGTAGGCGTGGCCGTCGTTGCGCGCCAGCGCGGTGCCGACGCCGCTGGCCCGGCCCTGCCAGACCCGGATCAGCAGGGTGTGCTCGTGCGGCGCGTCGGCGGTGTCGTCGAGGTGCGCCAGCGGCTCGTCGACCAGGCTCATCAGCACCCGCGAGGAGTGCGCGAGCTTCGCATCGAACAGTTCGCCCGCCTCCTGCAGCCCGGTGTGGTAGCTGAAGGCCGCCGCCGCGAGCAGCAGCAGCGCGGTCGGCAGCAGCAGGCCGACCAGCAGCGCGCGGCGGATCGAGATCCGCCGGGCCGCTTCGTCTCGCGTCTCCGGGCGCGTGCCGGTCATGCCGGGGCGTTGCCCTCCGGCGGATCGGCGGCGACCCGTTCGTCCAGCGCGTAGCCCACCCCGCGCAGGGTGCGGATCAACGCGGGATCGAGCTTCTTGCGCAGCGCGTGGACGTGGACGTCGAGCGCGTTGCTGCTCACGTCCTCGTCCCAGCCGTACAGCCGCTGCTGCGCGGATTCGCGCGAGATCGGCCGGCCGCGCTGCTCCATCAGCAGGCGCAGCAGCGCGAACTCGCGGCGCGGCAGGTCCAGCGGGCGGCCGCGCCAGACCACCTCCAGCCGCGAGGGATCCAGCTCCAGCGCGCCCATCCGCAACGTCGGCTGCGCGCGGCCGCCGGTGCGGCGCAGCAGCGCGCGCACCCGGGCCAGCAGCTCGGCGGTGTCGAAGGGCTTGCCGAGGTAATCGTCGGCGCCGGCGTCCAGGCCCAGCGCGCGGTCGGCGGGGCGCTCGCGCGCGCTCAGCACGAGGATCGGCGTGGTCACGCCGGCGCGGCGGGCCTGGCGGATCACCTCCATGCCGTCCATCTGCGGCAGACCCAGGTCGAGCACCGCGAGGTCGATGCCGCCGTCGCGCAGCGCCGCCAGCGCGCTGACCCCGTCGCGCAGCCAGTCGACGGTCAGCGCCGCCCGGCGCAGCGCAGTGCGCAGGCCTTCGCCCAGCGACTCGTCGTCTTCGATCAGCAGGATGCGCATGGTCGGAGTGTCCGCCGTCGGTCAGCGCGCCGCAAGCTTGCCGCGCGCCTGCGCCAGCAGGGCGGCGGCTTCCCGGCGGCGGCCCAGGTCGGCGCGTTCGCGGCCGGGCCGCGGCGGGGCGTCGATGGCCTTCTGCAGTGCGGTCGCGGCGGCCTTCCAGTCGCCCTTGTCGAGCAGGTACTGGCCGTAGAAATAGTTGGCGTCGATCCCGTCCGGGCTGGCCTGCAGGCCGCGCTTGAACAGCCCCCGGGCCTTGTCGTCGTCGCCGAAGCCCAGCGGCCAGCCGGGGACCTGGTGGTAGAGGACCGCGAGGCTGACGTAAGCCGAGCCGTCGAGCGCGGCGGGATCGAGCCGGATCGCCTGCTCGAAGTCGGCCTTGGCCGCCTTGACGAGTTTCAGCGCGCCCAGGCCGCCGCGTTCGCCGGCGAAGCTCGACAGCACGATGCCTTCCCAGATCAGCGCGTCGGCGTCCTTGGGTTGCGCGGCGCGCGCGGTGGCGGCCTGTCGCGACAGCGCCTCGAATGCGGCCGCGCGCTGCGGCTTGGGCAGGTCGTAGTTGACCACCGCCCAGCGATCGCGCACGGCGGCGACCGCGGGCGTGGAATCGGCGGCGGCCGCAGGCCGGGGCATCGCCAGCGCGGTGCAGGCGAGGGCGCAGGCGCAGAGGGCGCCGGCGAAGGGGCGAACATCGATACGGGGCATGGCGGCTCTCCTCGGAGCGGCGGGACGGGGGCGGGTCAGGTCCGGGCGTGGCGGCGGACGATCGCGAGCTGCCCCCGCAGGTTGCGGTCGATCAGGCCGGGCAGTACGCCGTTGAGGCGCGCGAACAGGCACTCCGGCCAGCCGATCTGCAACCGCCTGCGGCCGTCGGCGATGGCCGCGACCAGTCGCGCGGCGACGGCGTCCGGATCGTCCTGCGCGACCTTCATCTCGCGGTTCATCGCCTCGGCCTGGGGGGTGTTGAATGCGGTGCGGGTGGCGCGCGGCGAGAGGTACTGGAAGCGCAGGCCGCTGTCGGCGTGTTCCCGCGACAGGCCTTCCATCAGGCCGCGCAGGCCGAACTTGGTCGCGCTGTACGCGGCGAAGCCCGGGAACGCGAGGCTGCCGAAGGTCGAACCCACGGCGACCACTGCCGGCCGCGGGTGCGTGCGCAGCGTGGGCAGCAGCGCGTGGATCAGCAGCAGCGCGCCGGTGAGATTGGTATCGACCAGCGCGCGCAGCGCCTCGGCCGACTGGTCCTCGAACAGGCCGAACCCGCCCATCGCGTGCGCCAGCACCAGCACCGACGGCGTGATGTCGCGTCGCGAGACCGAGGCGACCAGCGCGTCGCGGCCGGCGTCGGTCGCCAGATCGGCCTGTACGACCGACACCCGCCCGGGCGGATGGCGCGCGGCGATCGCGTCCAGACGCGCCGCGTCGCGGCCCACCGCGATCACCCACGCGTCGGCGGCGACCAGCGCGTCGCACAGCGCGGCGCCGATGCCGCCGCTGGCGCCGGTCAGCAGGACGGTGCGGCCGGTGAGCCGGCTCATGCGGCCTCCGCCAGCGCCGCCGGCGCGTCGCGCAGGGTGCGGAACACGTCGCCGTACAGTCGATAGAAGCGCTTCGCCGCGTGGATCACGGCGCGGCGGTCGTCTTCGTCGTCGAGCCGGTTCATCAGCGTCTCGTAGAAGCCGGTGTGCGCGACGTCTAGGTCGCCGTGCGAGCGCAGGTAGGTGAAGGCGTTGCGCGGCAGGCCCAGGCTGGTTTCCAGCGCCTCGGCCGCGCGCGTGGCGAGCGCGACGCTGGTGCCTTCCAGCACCAGCACCATGCCGAAGAACCCGACCGGGTTGCCGCGGGCGATGGTGTCGTAGGCATAGGCGACCATCAGCTCGGTCGCCTCCGCGGGCGCGCTGCGCGCCATCGCCTCGCGATCGGCGCCGCAGGCGGCGAGGTCGTCGAGGATCCACTCGTGGTGGCCCATCTCCTCCTCGATGTATTCGCCGACCGCCGCGCGCAGCCATTCCAGCCGCGCCGGCAGCCGCGCGCCGCAGGCCATCAGCAGCGGCACGGTGTGGCGCACGTGGTGGAAGGCCTGGGCGAGGAAGGCGACGTAGTCCGCGCGCGCGACGCGGCCGGCGAGGGCCTCCTGGACGATGGGGATGGCGATCAGGCCGTCGCGTTCGCGGCGGGTCTCGGCGAGCAGGCGGTCGTGGAAGGTCGGTGCGGACGTGGTCATGCGCGGGTTCCCCCTGGGTGAGGCGTGGCATCGCCGTAGCGCGCGTCCACTGCGTCGCGATAGCGGGTGAGGATGGCGTCGCGCCGCGGCCGACCGTTCGCGGTCAGCAGGCCGTCGGCGGCGGTGAAGGGCGCGTCGGCGCGCACCAGGGCGGCGACCCGCGCGTAGTCCGGCAGGCCGCGGTTGACCGCGTCCAGCGCGCGCGCCAGCGCATCGTCGTCGAGCGCGGGATCGCGCGGCCAGACGATCGCCACGTTGAACGGCCGCGCCTCGCCGTGGACCACCGCCTGCGCGAACGCCGGATGCTGCAGCAGTTCGCTTTCGACCCATTCGGGCGAGACGTTGCGGCCGAAGGCGGTGATGAACACGTGCTTCCTGCGCCCGGTGACGTGGACGAAACCGTCGGCGTCGACGTGGCCGAGGTCGCCGGTGGCGATCTCCGCGTCCGCCGGCACGCGATCGCCGCCGAGATAGCCGAGGTAGTGCGGGCCGGCGACGCACAGTTCGCCGTCGCGGACGTGGACGCGGGCATGCGGCAAGGGCCGGCCCACGCTGCCCGCACGCACCGCGCCGGGGCGGTTGAAGCACACCACCGACGCGCATTCGCTGAGGCCGTAGCCCTCGTACACCGGCAGGCCGAGCGCTTCGGCGCGCGCGATCAGCGCCGGACCGACCCGGCCGCCGCCGACCGCCAGGCACTTCAGCGAATCCGGCGGCGGCGCGCCGCGTTCGCCGGCCATCGTCAGCGCCAGCAGCAACTGCGGCACGAGGATCGCGCTGTCCGGCCGATACCGGTGCAGGCAGTCGAGCAGGGTCGGCACGTCCAGCCCCGCGGCGCCGGTGTAGCCGATCTCCGCCAGCGGCGGCACGACGATCTCGGCGTCCGCCAGCAGCGCGGCGTAGACGCCGGCGACGTTCTCCAGCAGCGTCGACAGCGGCATCAGGCACAGGTGCCGACGCGGCGCGAGCGGGGCCGTGGCCCCGGCCAGCGAGGACGCCACCGCCAGCAGCGCATCGGCGCCCAGGCACACGCCCTTCGGCGCGCCGGTGGTGCCGGAGGTGTAGGTGATCGTCGCCGTGCCCGCGGGCAGCGCCGCCGGCGTCGCCGCGAGGCGGTGCAGGGTCGAGGCCTCGTCCAGCGGCGAACGCGCCAGCGACGCGACCGTCGCGGCGGCGGGCGCCACCAGCGCATCGGCGCCGCAGTCGGCCAGCGCGTGCGCCGCCTGGGCCGGCGAGAAAAACGTCGGCAGCGGTACGTGGACGCGGCCGATCAGCCGGATCGCGAGATCCAGCGCGATCCAGCCCGGCCCGTTGTCGAGGCGGCTGGCGATCACCTGCGCGTCCTCGCGCACCAGCACGTCGGCGCAGTGGCGGACCCGGGCGGCCAGCGCGGCCTGGGTCCACGCGCCGTCGCGCCAGCGCAGGCGCGGCGTGGCGCCGTCGGCGCGGTCGATCCAGCGCGCGAACGTGTCGGCGGCGGCGATCACGGCGTCGCCCCCGTGCAGACGCCCGCGAAGGTCAGGGCGGGGGTGATGTCCGGCGCGCGCACGTGGCGGCGCAGCCAGGCGTGGCCGAGCGCGATCTCGCCGCAGACCAGGGTCGGTCGGGTGTCGTAGTAGCGCCCCCAGTCGTTGCCGTCGGCGCCGTCGAGGCGAGACGCGCGGGCTTCGGCGAGCGCGATCGGGAACAGGTGCATGCGCTCGAAGGCGTTGCGCAGTTGGCGGGTGGCGGTGAACACCACCCAGCGGAAGCCGGCGGCGTGCAGCGCGTGGGTCAGGTGCAGGATCAGTTCGCGGGTGTCGCCCGCGGACTGCGCGCCGAAGTTGCCGATCTCGATCAGCCGGTCGCGATCGACCGGCCGCCCGGTCGCGGCCGCGATCGCGGACTCCACCGGCGCGTCGAGGTACTGTTCGACGAACAGCCGGCCCTCGCCGCCGCAGCGCATGCCGACCGCCGCCTGTACCTCGCCGGCGGCGTTGCGCCACGCCAGCAGGTGCGGCAGGAACGCGGTCAGTTCGGCGCCGTGACGCACGCGGTAGACCTGGGCGATGAAGCGTTCGATCTCCCCGCGCCGGGGGTCGTCGCGTTCCACCGCCAGCCCGTCGGCGAAGCGGTCGCCACGGAAGGCGCCGCGGGCCAGCGTTCGCGTGCGGGACAGCAGGCCGGAAGGAGAAGTCGTCGTCATGCGTCGGATGCTCGACGCACGGAATTAGCCTGCGATGAGGGCTTTGTTACCCCGATGTAAGGGAAAGATTCAGATTGGGTTCCGGAACGTCGTGGATGCGCGACGACGCGCGGCATTTCACTCGCGCGTAACGCGATCTTTGCGGATTCGTCACGCCCGCGCGCGGGAGCGGGCGGGCGATGGCGGCGATGCATGCATGGAACGATGCGTTCGCGATGCCGGCCGCGCGCGCAGGAAACTCGCGGATCAGTCCGCGGTCCCCGCGCAGGCCCGTGCGCGCTCGCGCATGAGCGCGCCGTCGCGGGCGTTGCCTGCGAGCGCGGCGGCGCGTTCGAATTCGGCGCGCGCTTCGTCGCGGCGGCCGAGCTTCAGCAGCAGGTCGCCGCGGGCCGCGTGCAGCAGCGCGTAGTCGCGCAGCGCCGGCGCCTCGCGCAGCGCGTCGATCAGCGGCAGCGCCGCCGCGGGGCCCTGCGCCTGCGCGATCGCCACCGCGCGGTTGAGTTCCACCACCGGCGACGGCGCGACGCGCGCCAGCGCGCCGTACAGCGCGACGATGCGCGACCAGTCGGTGTCTTCGGCGCGCAGCGCGCGCGCATGGCAGGCGGCGATCGCGGCCTGCAGCGTGTACGGGCCGGGCGCGACGCCGGCGGCGACGGCCAGGCGCTGCGCGCGATCCAGTGCGGCCAGGCCACGCGCGATCTGCAGTCGGTCCCAGCGGCTGCGGTCCTGCTCGGGCAGCAGGATCGGACGCCCGTCCGCGGCGACCCGCGCCTTCGCCCGCGAGGCCTGCAACTCCATCAGTGCGAGCAGGCCCAGCGCTTCGTCGGCGGCGGGCATCAATCCCGCCAGGACGCGGCCCAGGCGCAGCGCCTCCTCGCACAGCGCCGGGCGCATCCAGTCCTCGCCGGCGCTGGCGGCATAGCCTTCGTTGAACACCAGGTAGACCACTTCGAGCACCGCGTCGAGGCGCTCGGGCAGTTCCGCGCGCGGCGGCACCTCGAACGGCACCTGCTTCTCCGACAGCGTGCGCTTGGCGCGGACGATGCGCTGGGCCACCGTCGGCTCCGGCTGCAGGAACGCGCGGGCGATCTCCGCGGTGGTCAGGCCGCCGAGCAGGCGCAGCGTGAGCGCGACCCGCGACTCGCGCGGCAGCGCCGGGTGGCAGGCGACGAACATCAGCCGCAGCAGGTCGTCGCCGATCGGGTCGTCGGCATCGCGGGCGGCATGGTCCTGCTGCATGTCGTCTCCGAACGTCTCCAGGTCGGCGCCGTATTCGGCCTGCCGGCGCGCATGCAGCGCGCGCTGGCGGAGATGGTCGATCGCACGGCGCTTGGCGGCGGTGGTGAGCCAGGCGGCGGGATTGTCGGGCAGGCCGTCCGCGGGCCAGCGCTCCAGCGCGGCGACGTGCACGTCCTGGGCGAGGTCCTCGGCGATGCCCACGTCGCCGACCATGCGCGCGATCCGCGCGACCAGCCGCGGCGCCTCCATGCGCCACAGCGCGGCCAGCGTGCGTTGGAAGCGGTCGTCGGTCATCGCGGCGATCACAGCATCGCCGCCGCCGCGGCGCAAGCCGGCGCGCCGTTCCCGTCCGCGTGCGTCATGCCCGCGCGCGTCGCGCCCGCACGGGCCGCATCCCCACGCCTCACATCCGGACGATCGGCTTGAATCCGCCCCAGAACATCCGCTTGCCGTCGAACGGCATGTCCGCCGGCGCCATGCCGGCGAAGAACGGATCGGCCATCACTTTCGCGTTGACCTTGTCGCGGTGCGCGCGGGACCTGTAGACGATCCACGCGAACACCACCACCTCGTCGTCCTTCAGCTTCACCGCCTGCGGGAACGACGTGTGCTTGCCGGGCTTGACGTCGTCGGCGACGCATTCGACGTATTCGAGCGCGCCGTGCGCCATCCAGGTCTTGCCGGCCTTGCGCGCCAGCCGCCGATAGGCGTCGAGCTGCGTCTTCTTCACGGGAACCACGTAACCATCGACGTAGGCCATGTCTGTTCTCCTGTCGTGAGGCGTTTTCGGAAGCCGTGCGGGCCTGGCTCAGCCGCCGGCGGGATGCCGCGCGCGCAGCGCGGCGTGGAGGCGGTCCAGGTTCTGCTCGTTCGACGGTTCGCAGACCGCGCGCAGCGCCGCGGCGACCGCGGGATCGTGGAAATCCTGGCGCCAGTGGACCTCGGTGCCGCCATCGGCCCCGGCCAGGGTCACGGTGAGCGTGAACAGCGGCGCGTTGACGTGCTCGATGACCACCCGGCGACCGGGATCGAGCGCCGCGAACACGCTGCGGTTGGGGTAGTCGCGGCCGTCGGGCCCGTGCATCGTGAACGCCCAGCGGCCGCCGGGCACGAACTCGAACACGTCGAAGGTGTTGCTGAAACCGTCCGGGCCCCACCACGCGGCGAGGCAGGCGGGATCGGCGAACGCGGCGTAGATCGCGTCGGCCGCGAAGGGCAGGCGGCGGCGGGTCTCGAGCACGGCGGAAGCGTCGGTCATGGTCGCGGGTCCTGTGGCAGGCGGCGCTCAGGCGCCGTCCGGGATCTCGGGTTCGACGAGCAGCGCGAGCAGGGTCAGCGACTCCTGCCAGCCCAGGCAGCACATCTCGGTCGGGATCATCGCCGGGATGCCCGATTGCTCGATCGTCAGTTCGGTGCCGCAGGACACCGCCCGCAGCGCGATCTCCACCCGCATCTCGCCGGGCAGGTTGGGGTCGTCGAAGCGGTCGGTGTAGACGATGCGCTCGTTCGGCGACAGTTCGACGTAGGTGCCGCCGAAGCTGTGGCTGGCGCCGGTGCCGAAGTTGGTGAACGTCATGCGGTAGCCGCCGCCGACGCGGGCGTCCAGGTGATGCACCTGGCCGGTGAAGCCGTGCGGCGGCAGCCACTTTTCCTTCGCGCGCGGGTCGAGGAAGGCGCGGTACACGCGCTCGGGCGGCGCGCGCAGCACGCGGTGGAAGCGGACGGTGCCGGTGTCGGGTGTCATGGCGGGAATCTCCGGGTCGTGAAGGACGGCGCGTCAGGCGCCGGAAGGCGGGGCGGCGTCGTTCGTCCAGGCCGCGTTGGTCCAGAACACGCCCCACAGATGGCCGTCGAGGTCCTCGAAGCCGTGGTCGTACATGAAGCCGTGGTCCTCGGCGGCGTTCGGGGCCGAGCCGCCCGCGGCCACCGCCTGCGCGACCAGCGCATCGACCGCCTCGCGCGTGTCGCACGACAGCGCGAGCAGCATCTGCGCGGTCGCGTGCGCATCGGCCACCGGCCGGCCGGCGAGGCCGGCGAAGAACGGCCGCACCGCCAGCATCACCCGGCTGTGTTCGGAAATCAGCAGGCAGGCCCCGTGTTCGTTGGCGAAGGCCGGGTCGAACGAGAATCCCAGCGCGGAGAAGAACGCGATCGAGCGCTGCAGATCGGCGACGGGCAGGGTGATGAACAGCGAGCGGGACATGGCGGGCGCGGCCTCGTCGGTGGATGCGGATGCTGGCGTCATCGCGGCGTCGTCACTCCGGCGTCTTCATGCAGTTCAGCATCCACGGCTTGCCGAAGCGATCGCTGAACGCGCCCCAGCGATGCGCCCAGAAGGTCTCCTGCAGCGGCATCTGGATCGTCCCGCCGGCCGACAGCGCGGCGTAGATGCGCTCCGCCTGTTCGATGGTGCCGACCATCAGGTTGATGCAGGTGTTGCCGTGGCCGCCGTGCGGCGGCGGGCCGTCGGCGCCCATGATTTCCGCGCCGTCGGCGACGAGGTGGCAGTGCATGATGCGATCGCGCGTCTCCGGCGGCACCTGGTCGCACATCGGCGACTCGCCGTAGGTCGAGGACATCACGATCTCGCCGCCGAGCGCCTCGCGGTAGAACGCGAAGGCCTCGGCGCACTGGCCGTCGAAGTTGAGGTAGGGAATGGCTTGCATGGCGGAGCTCTCCGGTCGGGTGGGCGGGGCAGGGCGCGGGGGAGGTGCGGGCAGGCGGCGGATCAGGGGTGCGCGTCGAGGCGTTCGCGCAGGCGGTCCTCGCGTTCGCGCAGTTCCGGCGTGAAGGCTTCGCCGAAATCCTCGGCCTCGTACAGCGGCCGCAGTTCGATCTCGCAGGGGCCGGCGTGCGGGTTGGGGCAGCGGCGGGCCCACTCGATCGCTTCCTCCATCGAGCGCACCTGCCACAGCCAGAAGCCGGCGACCAGTTCCTTCGTTTCGGCGAACGGCCCGTCGACCACCTGTCGCCGCGGGCCGTCGTACTGCACGCGGACGCCCTGCGCGCTGGGCTTGAGCCCTTCGCCGGCCAGCAGCACGCCGGCGTCGGCCAGGGCGTGGTTGAAGCGGTCCATGGCCTCGAACAGGCCGGGATCGGGCATGCGTCCGGCCTCCGAATCGTCCGTGGCCTTCACGAGCGCCATCACTTTCATGTCGTTGCCTCTCTTGGCGGGTGTGTACCGGATACGACGAACCGGCGCGGCCGGAATCGACACGCCGGCCGAAAAAAATTCCCGCCAGCCGCCCCGGCACGGGCCCCGGCCGCGCGCTTGGGGCATGATGCAGCCCTGCCGAGGCCGCCGACAGGACCTGCCCGATGCGCTATCTGCTGCTGATCCACACCGACCCCGAGCTGATGGCGACGCTGCCGCCGGACGAGTTCGACCGCCTGATGCACGGCTGCATCACCCATGCCGACGCGCTGGAGCACGAGGGCCGCCTGATCGGCTCGCAGCAACTGGAGGACGCCTCGACCGCGCGCACCCTGCGCGTGCGCGACGGCGCGCTGCGGGTGACCGACGGGCCGTTCGCCGAGACCAAGGAATTCCTGGCCGGCTACAGCCTGATCGAGGCCGACAGCATGGAGGAGGCGGTACGCATGGCCGAGGCCTGGCCGTGGAGCCGCTACGGCGCGGTCGAAGTGCGCCCGGTCCGCGATTTCGACGCCGTCCGCCGCCGCGTCGGCGCCTGAACGCGCCGCGCCCGCGTCCGTCCGCGCGCCCCGCGCGGTGCGGGCCCGGGCGACGCTTGTCGGTCCCGGGGCGGCTTGCCATCATCGGCGCATGTCCCTCGAAGACGACCCGGTCGGCGACCCAGACGCCGGACACTTTCCGCCGCTGACCGGCCCGCGGGACCCGCCCGTCTTCAGCTTCGTGCCCGGCGCCTCGGCCCGCGCCCTGCTGCTGTGCGACCACGCCTCCGCCGCGGTGCCCGCCGCGCTCGACGGCCTCGGACTGCCCGAGGCCGCGTTCGCCCGCCACATCGCGATCGACCTGCACGCGGCCGACGTCACCCACGGGCTGGCCGCGCGGCTCGGCGTCCCCGCCTTCCTGCACGGCTGCTCGCGGCTGGTCATCGACGCCAACCGCGCCTGGGACGACGCCACGCTCTGCCCCGCGGTCAGCGACGGCACCGCGGTGCCCGGCAACGTCGCACTGTCCGAACACGCCCGCCGCTGCCGCTGGGAGCAACTGCACCAGCCCTACCACCGCGCCATCGACGCCTGGCTGCACGCGCGCCTGCGCGCCGGCGACCGTCCGGCGCTGGTCTCGATCCACAGTTTCACGCCCGAGCTCGGCGGCGAGAAACGGCGCTGGCCGGTGGCCGCGCTGTGGAATCGCGACGGCCGCATGGCGCAGCCGTTCCTGCGCGCGCTGCGCGAGCTCGACGGCCTCGATGCCGGCGACAACGTGCCGTATTCCGGCCGCGTCGGCTTCGGCTACACCATGGCGATGCACGCCGAACCGCACGGCCTGCCGCACCTGCTGATCGAGCTGCGCCAGGACGTGCTCGCCACGCCCGCGCAGCGCGAGGCGTGGATCGACCTGCTGGCGCGGCGGCTGACGCCGCTGATCGACGATCCCGCGCTGCGCCGTCCCTTCTGCGTGGCGTCCGCCGACTGAGCCGTCGCGTCAGGCAGGGCCTCAGTCCCCTCGCAGCCGCACCAGCAGCGCGCCGGCCACCGCGCCGGCCGCGCCCGCGAGCAGGCCGGGCCCCAGCGCCAGCGCGACCTCGAACGGCCACAGGTTGTGCGTACCCGGGTCGGCCGCGGTGTCCATCACGACACGGATGAGCACCGCCGCGGGGACGGCCATGGCCACGACGAGTCCGGCGAGCCAGGCGCGGACCGGGCCGATGACGCATGCTCCCGCGGCGAGCGCGGCGCAAACGACCAGCCGTGCGTTCCAGATGTCGCGCGGAAGCGCGAGCTGCTGCAGCGGGATCGACCAGTACGGCACGCCCACGACGAGCACGGCGCCGACGAACGCCACGGCAAGCGAAACCATCGTGCGACGTTTCATGGGGTGGACTCCCGCTGCCGGTTGACCTGATCGGACCGCATCGGCCGGACGCCCTGCCCGGACCGTGGACGGGATGGTATCGACGGCCGGCCCTGGCGGATGCAGGGGGTGTGCCGAGCGCGCGTGCTGCGGACCCTGCGACGACCCGCCCGTCCGATGGTTCGCGGCGCCGCTTGCAGCGTTGCGCAGGTTCAGGGACCCGTGGTTCCGCGGCGCATCGCGCTCGAAGTCGATGCGCACGCCCCGCGCGCTCAGCACCGGCGGCCGTCGTGTTGCGCCGGGAACACCTGTTTCGCGTCCTCGATCGAGACGCCGCCGCCGGCAGAAGAACCGGGGCGTCCCTCCATTCCGCTGGGGTCCGCAGTCAACAATTCCTCGTGCAGCATGAAGACGTCATCGCCGTCCACGCCGGGATCGCCGATGGCGTACAGCGTGGAGAAGACGGCGTTGTAGGCCGCATCCCGCATGAGCAGGCAGATGTCCTTCGGGTCGGCCCCGAGCGCGACCAGCCGTTCCAGCGCAGGGCCGCTGTCTGCGAAGGGATCATCCGGCCGCGATCTTGCATGGGCGATGGTTTCGGACAGCGCCTCCGGGCGGAGATTGGCGTTGATCACGTTCGTCCAGAGATGTTTCAGCAGCGCGTGGCGATCTGACATGGGCATGACCCTGTGGATGGCCGGAATGGCCGGGCGTTCAAGCGGATGCAGATGCCGGAAGGTGGGTGCCAATCCTCACGGCAGCAGCAGGCTGTGGAGCGAATACGAGTCGACTGTTCGTCCGCATTGGGTCTTGGCGTAAGCACAACGCATTTTGCGACCATCTAGTGCTTCAGGTCGCTGGCTGTAAACGCTAATGGAAGACCGAGGTTACAGGCGACGAGGCCAAGGGCCGTTGTCTGTAAGAACGGGAATGACGACCGCGCCACGCTTATCTGTGTTATAGAAAAACGCCGACCTCTTCAATCGTAATCGGGAAACTGCTCAAATTTGTTACTTCAATACACATTCTTAGGCGATGATCCATGGCGCCATATGGAATTGCATGCTTTGGAACAACCTTGAGCTTGACTTGGTTTTTGTCGATAGTGTGCCAAGTGTTAATGATGCCGAGTACAGCGCCAACTGCAGCAACTGCGAGCGTGATTGCTTGGAAAAAGCTAACTTCTGTCATTGGATGCTAACGCCTGAATAAATCTGTGCTGCAAAGTGGCGTCGGCTTGGACGAATTTTTAGCCGCCGCTCATGGCGGTGATCTTGCGCTGTATTTCTTTAACCTCGACCTCGGACATTGCGGGTAGTTGGACAGCGGCGAACAAGATTTCTTGGAATTCCATGACCTTTTGCCAAGCATCAATGATGAGCCTGGAGTCGGCATGCATCTGCACAAATTCATTGCGAGTTCTAGCATTGGAGTAGGCCACGACGAAAGCATGCCGAACGGTTGGTTCAAGATAAACGCAATTCTGTTCCCACCACGCCTGACATTCCAGCACGGCAGCATCAGACTCTTCCGGCCCGGCGACTAGCTTGCGCCAGTAGGTGAACGCTTCTTGGTGCGCCTGTAAGCGGCGATCCAAAGCGGCCATTCTCAACTGGTGTTTGGCGCGCAGCTCCTCGACGAGGGTGCTGTATTCGTGACGTACAGCTTCCACTTCTCGAGTGATTGCGGCGATATCTTCCTTCGTGGCAAGGTTCTTGCCCTTTTCAGAGAAATATGAGGGCAGGTATTGCTTGAGAAGCAGGGCGGATACCAAAGCGGCGATGGCGCCGCCTAAGCCGAATCCTGCGAGGCTTGCGCTCATGATCTCTCCCATGCGTTTTGATCCTGCTGTGGTGGTTAAATGTCTGAATCAAGCTGCGCCACGGAGCGGTATCGACATGAACGTATTGTCAGGCCTACTGGCGGTGAAGTTGGACACAGTAGTCGTAGATCCGGTAAGTGATAACGGTGTTGCCTGTTACGTCGCCTTGCAACTCAGGATTGACTACGCAAAAGACACCACCAGGTTTCATCAGACCGATGTAGGTTTGCCCACTGCGCCACTTCGGATCTACGGCGAAGTATCCGCGATCTGAGTAGTCGTACGCGTCAGAACGCTTGCGGTAAGCGAACGAGCCCAAAGCCTCGCTTTGCGAGGCTTTGAAGAGCCAGCCATTGGGTGGCTGATCCGCGGCAGTACGAAGGTCCGCAACCAGGCGTGATCCGTCTTGGCCAGACCAGGAAACACCATCCAGCGCGGGCGCACGGACAGTTGCACAGCCAGGCAGTGCGAGGATCAGTATCAGCATCGGCTGTGCAAGTGCTTTCACGGTAGGCCTAACGAATGAATCAAGCCGACCCGCGAAGCGGGGCCGGATTGAATGAATTGTCAGGTCGCGCTTTTTCCAGCGGCGCGACGTGGATCGATGGCCAAGAACAGAATGGTGATGACCGTGGGGATGATGAATCCCTTCAGATATGAAAGCGGATGCGTGCCTTCCAGGAAACGGAATGGAAGGTCGAAGAAATACGCCCAATAGTGCGTTGCCACAAGGGAAGCGATGGCGATCCACATGCCATACAGGGCTGGTCGCTTGTTCAAGACCACGAGAACCAGGCTGCCGATGATGAAGACACGAAGAATGGACTGTATGTGCCGATACGGGGCATACGTATCGGCATTGCCAGCATCGTAGATGTCCGTGCCGGAGCCAAGATACAAGTCGTAGAGAGTGTATGTGTGGTAGAAAATCAAGAGGCCAGCGAGCGTGCAAATTATCAGCCGTCCGACAAGGAGTAATCCGCGAGATGCCTGCATGGTCTTTTCCAATCCTTGCGGTGGTGCCCGCTCTGTGCGGTCTAACTACAAGTAGACCCCGTAGAGGGATGCAACGCAGAGGTTGACATGGTGTCTTGTGGCGGTCAATCGATAAAAACCGTTGGCAATCAACGGAGTGGGCATCGGGCGTGTGGCGCGTCCGCGCTTTTGCTAGTCGGAGGCGCGGCGAGCATGCCGCGATATTCGATATCGGAGCGCGCAGGCCCCGATATCGAAGTTGGATGACAACATGAGCGGGGACGTCCGTGTCGTTGACCCGCAGGAAAATTCGACGGGCTTCGCCGGGATATCCGGGGCGAACGTGATCGACCTCCCGCGAATTCGACGGTGCGGGCGCACCATCCCTCACCTCGCCGTGTACCCCCCGTCGATCACCAGTTCGCTGCCGGTGACGAACTTGGATTCGTCGGAGATCAGGTAGACCACGCCCCAGGCGATGTCGTCGGGTTCACCCATGTGGCCGAGGGGGTGGAGCTTGCCGACGTCGTCGCGGGCGGCGGCGAGGTCGGTGGCGCCGCTGGCGCGGAGGTGGTGTTCGACCATCGGGGTCCAGATATAGCCGGGGTGAATCGAATTCACGCGGATGCGATCGGCGGCGTAGATCATGGCGTCGGTCTTGCTCATCAGTCGCACCGCGCCCTTGGACGCGTGGTACGCGGGCACGTCGGGCGCGCCGACGAGGCCGTAGATCGACGAGAGGTTGACGATGCTGCCGCCGCCCGCGGCCTTCAGGTGCGGGATCGCGTGCTTGGTGCTGAAGAACACGCCCTTCACGTTGACCGCCTGCACCTGGTCCCACTCGGCTTCGGTGAGTTCGTGGGTGAGTTTGGTCGAGCCGGAAATGCCGGCGTTGTTCACCAGGCCGTGCAGTGCGCCGAAATGCGCGACGACGCCTTCGATCGCGGTGCGGACGCTGTTTTCGGAGGCGACATCGACGTGCCAGTAGCGGGCGGCGATGCCGCGGGCGTTCAGTTCGGCGGCGAGGGCTTCGCCTTCGGTGTCCAGCCGGTCGAACAGCGCGAGTTTCGCGCCCTGTTCGCCGAGGCGGACGGCGCAGGCGCGGCCGATGCCGAGGGCGGCGCCGGTGACGATGCAGACCTTGTCTTGGGTGCGGGACATGGCGATCTCCGGATGAGGGTGGTGTCTTCAATGACAGCACGCCGAGGTGCGGGTGGCATTGAGGGTGGGCAAAAAAATCCGGATTCGATGGGGTTGAGCGGGTTGAGTGCGCTTCGCGCGTCCCCTCTCCCGCAAGGGGAGAGGTGAATCCTCGGGCGCTTGCGGCGGCTTTTCCTGCGAGGGAGAGGTGAACGCTCGGGTGCGTGCGGCGGCCTTTCCTGCGAGGGAGAGGTGAACGCTCGGGCGAGTCCGGTGACGCCCGGTGAAAGTGGGCGGGCGATGCTTCATCTTTCCGTGTGAACGGCGCGGTTCACGGCTGCTGCACTGCACGATCGACGGGCAACGCGGCGTTGCGGCGTTGCGGTTTGACGGCAATCAATGTGCTTCGTCGGAAATCGCGCTCTAATCGATTTTCCGGAACCCTCACGAGGTGCAGCATGTTCAAGGACATCCTGATTCCGTACGTGAACGAAGACAGCCTGGAGGCGCCGCTGCGGGCGGCGATCGCGCTGGCCGAGGCCGGCGGCGGCCATTTGGCGGTGCTGGTGACGGTCGATGTGCCGATGCCGATGCCCAGCGACTGGGGCGCGATGGCCTACGACGTGTACGCGCGACTGCACGAGGAGGCCCGCGCGCGCGCGGAGGCGCGGGCGGCGGCGGTACGCACGCGTTTTGCGAACGCGGCGCCGTCGCTGGAGGTGCGGATCGCGGAGGCCGTGTCGCTGTATCCGCAGAGCACCGCGGCGATGCACGCCCGCTACGCCGATCTCGTCGTGCTGCCCGGCATGCGCCGCGATCGCGACGATCTCGCCCTGCACGACCACTTCCACGACGTGCTGCGCCATTCCGGCCGGCCGGTGCTGGTGGTGCCGGCGGACGCGACCCTGTCGGTGCCGCCCAAGCGCGCGGTGATCGCCTGGAAGCCCACCCGCGAGGCCGCGCGCGCGGTCGCCGACGCGATGCCGCTGCTGCAGCGCGCGGGCAGCGTGGACGTGGTGGTGATCGACCCGGCCGTCGGCGAATCCGCGCACGGCGGCGAACCCGGCGCCGACATCGCCGCGCACCTGGCGCGCCACGGCCTGCGGGTCGAGGTGACGGTCCGGCCGAGCATGAACTTCTCGGTCGCCTACGCCCTGCTCGAGCATGCCCGGACGGTCGGCGCCGACCTGCTGGTCGCCGGCGGCTACGGCCACTCGCGGCTGCGCGAGGCGGTGCTCGGCGGCAGCACGCGCGAGCTGCTGGAGACCGCGCACCTGCCGGTGCTGTTCTCGCACTGACCGGCGCCTGCGCCGCGCTACCATGCGGCGATGACCACGCCCGACACCGACGAACTGCTGGGGTACTGCGTCGCCTTCGCGGTCGGCCTGCTGATCGGGGTCGAGCGCGAACGCGACAAGGGCGACGGCCCCCGCCGCGCCGCCGCCGGCGTGCGCACTTTCCTGCTGGTGGCGCTGTCCGGGGCCATCGCGCAGAGGTTCGGCGCGGTCGGCTTCGCGGTCGCGGGCGGGTTCGTGGCGCTGGCGGCGCTGGCGAGCTATCGCGGCAGCCGCGACACCGACCCGGGCCTGACCACCGAGATCGCGATGCTCGCGACCTTCCTGCTCGGTGCGCTGGCGATGATCGAACTGACCCTGGCCGCCGGTCTCGGCGCGGTGGTCGCGATCGTGCTGGCCGGGAAGTCGTCGCTGCACCGCTTCGTGCGCGACGTGCTGACCGAGCGCGAGCTGCACGACGGCCTGATGCTGGTCGCGGCGGCGACGGTGGTGCTGCCGCTGCTGCCGGATCGCGCGATCGACCCGTGGCAGGCGCTCAATCCGCACAAGCTGTGGACGCTGGTGGTGCTGATCATGGCGATCAACGCCGCCGGCTACGTCGCGCTGCGCGCGCTGGGGCCGGGCGCGGGGCTGGCGCTGGCCGGCTTCGTCGGCGGCTTCGTCTCCAGCACCGCGACCATCGCCGCGATGGGCGACCGCAGCCGCGCGGCGCCGGCGCTGCAGGCGCAGTGCGCGGCCGGCGCGCTGTTCTCCAACGTCGCCACGGCAGTGGTGCTGACCGCGGTCGTGGCCGCGCTGTCGCCGCCGATGCTGGCGCGGCTGGCCTGGCCGCTGGCGCTGTCGGGCGCGACGGCGCTGCTGGTGGCGCTGGTGGCGCGCTGGCGCGGATCCTACGGCGCGCTCAACGACCAGCCGGTCGCGCCGGGCCGGCCGTTCGAGCCGCGCCAGGCGCTGCTGTTCGCGGCGATCGTCAGCGCGATCCTGCTGTTCTCCGCCGGCGTGCAGCGCTGGCTGGGCGACGCCGGGGTCACGGTCGCGGCCGGGCTGTCGGGCTTCGCCGACCTGCACGCGGCGGCGGCCTCGGTGGCGCAGTTGAACGCCGGCGGCATGCTGCACGTGGCCGACACCGGCTGGCCGGTGTTCGTGGCGCTGGCGACGAATTCTTGCAGCAAGCTGCTGATGGCCTGGCTGAGGGGCGGGCGGGGGTTCCTGCTGCGGGTGCTGCCGGGCGTGCTGCTGATCGTGGCCGCGTTCGCGGCGGGGCTGTGGCTGATGCCCTGAGCCGGCCTCAGCGCGAGCCGCCGGCGCGCAGCGGCATCGCGTTCGCGGCGACGTTGGCGTGGCAGCGGAAGAACTTCGACTGGGTCAGCCAGTGCTGGTCGGGGTAGTAGGCGAACACGAGCTGGCCGTCCTTGAGCGCGTCGATCATCGCCGGGGCGACCGCCTGGCGCACCGCGGGGCAGCCGAAACTGCGGCCGAGCCGGCCCTGGCGCTGGGCCATCGCCGGGTCCACGTAGGCGGCGCCGTGCATGACGATGGCGCGGTCGCGGGCGCGGTCGTTGAAACCGGGTTCCAGCCCGTCCATGCGCAGCGACAGGCCGTTGTGGCCGGTGTAGGTCTCGCCGGTGGCGAACAGGCCGAGGCTGGACTGGTGGCTGCTGTCGAGATTGGAGAAGGCGGTCGCCAGGTTCTCGCCGCTGGCGCGGCCGTGGGCGACGTATTCGCTGTAGAGCAGTCGCGGCGACGCCAGGTCGAACACCCACAGCCGGCGTTCGGTGGACGGCCGCGAGTAGTCGATCACCGCCAGCCGCTTCGGCGGCGCGATCGAGCCGGAGGCCGCGGCGCACTGGGCCGACTCCAGCGCCAGTGCGAGCACCTGCGGGTCGGCATCCGGGGCCATCCGCTGCAGTTGGCCGAGCAGCGGCGTGCCGCCGCCGGCGTTGTCGGCCGAGGCGGGCAGGGTGCAGCAGGCGAGGACGAAGGCGGCGGCGAGGGCGGCGAAGGCGGGGCGCATTCGCCGGAGGATGCAGATCGCTCCGTAGAAAAACGTGAAACCAACGGGGTTTCACGCCGATGTCGGCGGGCGGATGTTCGATGGTGTGATCGGTGTCACGGGCGGGGCCGGGGGCGACGCCGGTTTGGGCGGCGGCGCGGGGGCCGGCGCGGTCCGGCGCAGCGGGTCGTCGGTGACGATCAGGGTCGTGCCGTCGCCGAGCGCTTCGCGCAGGCGCAGGGCGAACGCCGGGTCGATGCGCAGCCGGCCGGCGGAAATGGGGTCGACCACCGGCGGCGGCGCGGCCACCGCCGTCGCGGCCGGGGCCTTCGCCGCGGCGGGCTTCGTGCCCTTGGCCGGGACCACCGGCGCCAGCGAGATCGCGATCTCCTCCCAGCGCAGCACCGGCGGCGGCAGCTCGGCCGGCACGGCCCGGGTCGGGGCGTCGGCGGAGGTCGCCTCGGCGGCCGTCGCGATCGGTGTTGGTGTCGGGGTCGTCGGAACGGCCGGGACGACCCCTGGGACAGCCGGGGCCGCCGGAACGAGCGGGACGGCCGGGGCCGGCGCGGGCACCGCGCGCAGCGCGTACGCGCGCGTGCCGGTCCAGGGCTCGCCGACGACTTCCGCCGGCGCATGGCCGATCTCGATGCCGTTGCGCAGCACCACCAGGCGGCCGTCGCGGGCGCTGACCACGGCGGTGAGCGGGCCGTCGGGCGCGCGCTCGGGCGCCCACAGCGTCGGCAGCGCGTCGTCGACCGGGTCGCGGGCGACGCCGGTGGCCGGCGCGACCGGCGTGACCCAGCCGGGCGCGGCGACGTCGGCCGGCTCGGTCTTCGCATCGGCGACCACCACCACGGTGCCGCGGCGGACGTTGCCGAACAGGGTTTCGGCGAAGGCCGCCGGCAGGCGCACGCAGCCGTGCGAGGCCGGATAGCCGGGCAGGTGGCCGGCGTGCATCGCGACCCCGTCCATGGTCAGCCGCAGCATGAAGGGCATCGGCGCGCTGTCGTACTTGTTCGAGTAGTGCTCGGTCTGGCGTTCGATGATCGGGAACGTGCCGGTCGGCGTCTCGTAGCCGCGCCGGCCGCTGCTGATCGTCGACACGCCGATGCGCGCGCCGTTGCGATAGATGTGGACGCGCTGCTGCGGCAGGCTGACCACCACCACCACCGGCCCGGTCGGCGCGGCCTCGGGCGTCCACACGTACTCGCCCGGCTTCAGCGCCAGCACGCCGTAGGGGACGGGTTTCGGCGCTGTCGGCTTCGGTGTCGTCGGCTTCGGCGCGGCCGGTTTGGCTGCGGTGGGTTTCGCAGCGGCAGGCTTGGCTGCGGCGGGCGCGGCTGCCGCGGATCCGGGGGCCGGGGGCTTCGGTGCGACGGGTCCGGGCGCGACCGGCCGTGACGGCGCGGGCGTGCGCGTCGTCGCGGGTCTCGCCGCGGGGACGGGGGTGGCGGGGGGCTGCGGGTTCGCGGCGCCTGCCGCCGGGGCGGACAGCAGCGCGACCAGCAGGCAGGCGGCGGTCGGGAGGGGGCGGAGCGGCATGCCGCCAGTGTGCCATGCGGCCATGGCCGTTCGCCCGCGTCGAGGCGGGAATCGCATCAGCCGGCCAGCACCTCGAGGATCTGCAGCGCGATCCGCCGCTTCTGCGCGGGCAGCCGGCGGAAACGCAGCAGCGCCTCGCTCTCGTTCGGGTCCTGGGCGTAGTCGTCGATCAACACCGTCGCGGGCGCCTCCGCCGCGCTGCGCATCGGGCCGCGGGCGGTCGCCAGCCATTCGATGCAGGTCCCGGTCTCGATCGCGATCTGCAGCAGGTGGTGCATGCTCGGCGAGGTGCCCTCGGGATGCTCCCACTGGGTGACCGCGCTGCGCTTGACGCCGGCGCGCCGGGCGAGCTCGGCCTGGCTGAGTTTCGCGGCGAGGCGCGCGCGCCGGATGCGGGTGGGGAGCGTGCTCATGGGGTCCATCTCCTGGCCGATGCCGCGGTCGACGCCGGCGCGCGAGGTTCGACGCGCTGGCCGGGCAGCGCGTCTTGCCGAGGATTGTCCGGTTTCGCTGTCCACCGTCCCCGTGGCGCGGGGACGAGGGTGCCCAGACTCCAACGCAAAGCGCCGCTGTCCGCGGACGTGGCGCCGGCCGCGGCCTGTCGCGGCGGTTTCCTTCGTCTCACCACAGGCCCCGATCCGGTGCGACACGCACCGGGACCGGCCGCGCAGGGGGCGCGGCGGCGGGACGGGTTCCAGGCCGCGACGCGGCGCAGATGAAGGACGAACAGGATGTTGCGCATCTGGTTGTTCGGATCGCTCAGCGTCGCGGACGACGCGGCGGGCGAAGCGCTGGTGCCGGTCACCGGCCGCTGCGGCAGTCTGCTGGCGTACCTGGCGCTGGGCCGGGGCCGTTACTTCAGCCGCGCGGAGCTGCTCGGCACGCTGTGGCCGGAACGGGTGGCGGCGATGACCGCCGGTTCGTTCAACACCGCGCTGTGGCGGCTGCGAAGGGTGGTGGAGCGACCGCCGCTGCAGCACGGCGCGCTGATCGCGAGCGATCGCCGCGGCGCGATCGGGCTCAGCGGCGGCGGCGACGTCTGGCTGGACGTCGAGGAATTCGAGCGCCGGATCGCGCCGGCGCTGGCGCGGCCGATCGAACAGATCGGGCCGTCCGACATCGACGACCTGCGCGCCGGCGTGGCGCTGTACAAGTCGGACATCCTGATGGAGTTCAGCGACGACTGGGCGCTGCGCGAGCGCGAGAAGCATCGCCGCCACTACCTCAACGCACTGTGGCGGCTGATGCAGGTCGCGTCGATCCGCCGCGACTGGAGCGAGGGTATCCGCCATGCCCAGGCGATCCTCGACTGCGACGCGCTGCGCGAGGACGTGCACCGCGAGCTGATGCAGTTGTACGTGCTCGGCGGCCAGCGCGCGCAGGCGCTGCGCCAGTTCGAGACCTGTCGCGACCTGCTCCGGCGCGAACTGGCGATCCCGCCGATGCGCGAGACCCTGGCGCTGTACCGGCAGATCGCCGACAGCGCCTTCGCCGAGCCGCCGCCGATGCAGGCGGCGCTGCGGATCGAACCGGTCGAGCCCATCGAGCGGGCCGAGCGGGTCGAATCCTTCCCGCTGCCGCGGACGTTCGACCTCGCCGCCGGCGATCCCCGCGAGCGGATCGCGGTCGCGCGCCGGCACCTGGCGGCCGCGGATGCGCAGCTCGAGCTGAGTCTGCGGCAGCTCGACGGCTGAAGTCTTGCCGCCGGACGCGGTCCGGCGATCGGTGCGGACGGCGTGCGGCATGCGCGCGGCCCGGCCGGTCATCCGTGATCCGTGATCCGTCCGCCGCGGTCCCGCACCGCGCGATCCATCCCTCACGCCTGCCTCCGGCCCGGCCGCCGGCGATCCGCCGATCGCCGGGCGCGGCGTGCGCGTCGCCCGCCGGACGGACCGGCCGTTCCCCGTCCGCGCGCCACCGTCGACGCCTTGCCGGCGGCGGCCGGCCCGGCGCGCGGCAACAACGCGCACCGCGCCGCGCGGCGGACATCACGCGCGCCTCACCCGACATCACGCCCGCAACGCGCCCGCGGTGATGTCGGCGTGATGTCGGCGTGACCGGGCGGTGACGCGGCCGGCGCACAGTCGGGCCACGCATCGACACGACCAAGGCGCCGCCATGGCATTGCTCGAGGACCGTACCGCCGTCTTCATCGTCCGCATCTGGTGCGAGCGCGGCGACGACTCGGCCCCCGCGCCGGAATGGCGCGGGTCGGTCGAACACGTCCAGAGCGGCAAGCGGGTGTTCTTCCGCCACCTGGACGCGGTGCAGGAATTCATGAAGCCGCACCTGGAGGGCATCGGCATCGATGCCCAGCAGCGTTTCTGGGAGCGGATTTCCTCGGTGATGGACGACGAGCAGCGGGATGCCGATCCCGCGCTGCCGCCCCCCGCGGAGATCCGGTTCGACCTCGGCGCCGTCGCGGGTTCGTCCGCCGACGGGGCGCGCAAATCCCGCTAGGAGTCCGTCATGGCCGTCATCCGTGCCAACCGCGAGTCGATCGACGATCGTTTCAGCGTGCTGGGGTTCACCGTACGCTCCGAACTGCCGCTCTACGAAATCGCGGTGGCGACCGAACCCGAGCTGCTGCGGCCCGACCAGCGCGCGCGGCGCACGGCGCGCAACTTCTTCACCAGCCGCCTGCAGCGGGTGATGGCCTCGCAGCGCGGCGAGGCGGTGTACATGGTGCCGCCGGAAGCGGTGGCGCGCTTCATCGGCCAGCCGCGCCTGTACTTCGGGCTGGCGACGTATCGCGAAAGCGACCGCAGCGTGCCGGTCTCGCTGCGCCTGCCCGACCGCGGCACGATGTACGTCGGCCTGACCGGGCTGAGCGAGCGCGGCTTCCGCCGCAGTCTGCGCGGCGGCCCGGGATCGAGCTACGGCGCCAACGGCGGCAGCGAGCTGGGCTGGGGCGGCGACGCCCTCGCGCAGCCGGCGCCGCCCTCGCGCGAGGAAGACCGCGCGCCGGTCGCCGCGGGCAGGACCAGCGGCGCGGCGCCGAACGCGCCCTACAGCGACGGCTATTCCGACGAGCTGTGGCAGCAACCGCCGGCCGCGGCGCCCGCCCCGCCGTCCACCGGCGCGGCGCCGACGATGCCGCCGCCGCCGCCCGCGCCCACCGCGCAGGGCCTGGCGCTGCGCGGCGACAATCGCCGCACGCCGACCGCGCGGCCGCTGCTGGTCTCGCCCTACTACCGCCCCGAGAACTTCTGGGATGCGCTCAGCGCCCAGGCGCGGTTCTTCCTCGAGAGCGCGCGCTGGTTCCTCGGCGTGGACGACACCACGGTGATGCCGCATTCGGCGATCTGCCAGGTGCGCTTCCCGCAGGGCAGCGGCGACACCAACGCCGGCACCGCGTTCTTCATCGGGCCGCGGCTGATCCTGACCGCGGCGCACGTGCTGTACGGGCAGAGCGAGGTCATCCTCGTGCCGGGCAAGAACGGCGACGGCACCGGCAGCGCGAACGAACCGTTCGGGCGCTTCCGCGTCACCAGCGCCAACTGGACCCTGCATCCGTCCTATCGCGGCGGCCGCAACCACGATTTCGACCTCGCGGTGATCTGCGTGCCCGCGGCGAACGCGGCGCCGGCCGGGCGCTATTTCGACATCGTCGAGGAGCTGACCCAGTCGCGTCCGGAGGGGGTCGTGGTCACCGGCTACGCCGCCTGGTGGACGGCGACCACCCCGATCGAGCAGTACGTCAACGACAACATCGATCCGAACAAGCAGCACATGATGGGCGGCTACATCCGCGAGCTGCCGACCGACGACACCTTCACCTACGACCTGCAGACGCTCGGCGGCACCAGCGGTTCGCCGGTGTACTGGATCGAGCAGGGCGCGACGCCGCGCGCGCACCTGGTGGGCGTGCACGTCGACGAGTTCGACGCCACCACCAACCTCGGCTGCCGGCTGACGCCGGCGAAGATCGCGTGGATCCGCGGCGAGGCCGCGCGGCTGGGCGTGACCGTGCCCTTCTCGCTCGGACTGGGCTCGCCCGGGCGCGCGCGCAACGCGCGCGGGCTGTCGGTCGAGGACGACGACGCGGCCCACGACGCCGGCCCCATCCCCGATGTTCCCGAAAGCGCGGCGCAGGGCTTCCGCGGCGCGCGCGGCCTGACCCTGACCGCGTCGGAATATCCGCAGGCGAATCGCTTCGAGCCCGCCCACCCCGGCAACTACCGCGCGGTCAGCGGTACCCGCACGATCGACCGGATCGTCATCCACATCACCGACAGCGGCGCCAACATCAGCAGCCCGATCAACTGGTTCAAGAACCCGGCGGCGAAGGTCAGCGCGCACTACGTCATCGGCCAGGACGGCACCATCGTGCAGATGGTCGCGCACAACGACGTGGCCTGGCACGCCGGTGCGGCCAACGGCACCAGCATCGGCATCGAGCACGTCGCCAACACCCGCGGCCTGGCCCCGACCGCCGCGCAGATGTGCGCGTCCGCCGCGCTGGTGACCTGGCTGTGCGACACCTACGGCATCCCCGCCGACCGCCAGCACATCCTCGGCCATGCCGAGGCCGACGGCCGCACCACCCACACCGCCTGTCCGAACGCGGTGTGGGACTGGGCCTACTACATGGACATGATCAGGACCCGGACCTGCTACGTGCCGGCGTCGATCACCCCGACCACCGGGCTGGCGCTGGGACTGGGCCGGTCGCGCGCGCTGTCGGACGACGCCGACGCCGACGCCGACGATCCCGACGCCTACGGCATCGCCGAGGACGAGCCGGTCGACGACGAGGCGGCGCAGGGCGAGGCGACCGCGCAGGGCCTGGGCTACGCCCGCGGCCTGAGCGGGGAAGCGGCGGATTATCCGAACGCGTCGCGCTTCGTCCCGGCGCATCCCAACAACTACCGCCGCGGCCGCCGTCGCGGCGCGGTGGTCGACCGCATCGTGATCCACATCACCGCCGGCGGCCCGAACATCGACGGCACCATCGGCTGGTTCCAGAACGGCAACCACGTCAACGCGCGCACCGGCAAGCCCGCGCCGAGCAGCGCCCACTACATCGTCGGCCGCGACGGCGAAGTGGTGCAGATGGTCCGCAACGCCGACACCGCCTACCACGCCAGCAGCGCGAACTCGCGCAGCATCGGCATCGAGCACAACGGCAACAAGCCCAGCCGCCGCAACCGCCGCGACCTGCCGCCGACCGAGCCCCAGTACCAGGCCTCGGCGAACCTCGTCGCCTGGCTGTGCGCGCAGTACGGCATCCCGGCCGACCGCGAGCACATCCGCGGCCACAACGAGATCTCGCCCCGCGACCAGCACGACTGCCCGACCGACTACTGGGACTGGGACCACTACATGCAACTGGTGCAGGCCGCCGCCGCGCCGCCGGCCGCCGCGCCGGAAACCGGCGCGATCGCGCAGGGGCTCGGGATGCGCCGGTACGCGCGCGCGCAGGAACTGCTGACCCCGTTCTACGACCCGTCCAACCCGGGCAGCGCGCTGCAGTGCACAAACGACGCCTTCAGCCAGCAGCGCGAGGAGTGGTATGTCGGCGTGCAGGACACCTCGTCGTTCCCGCATTCGGCGATCTGCTTCCTGCGCATGACCGCGCCCGACGGCACCGCCTACACCGGCACCGGCTTCTACATCGGCCGCAACCGCATCCTGACCTGCGCGCACAACCTCAACGGCATGAGCACGGTGCAGATCGTGCCCGGCCGCAACGGCGCCGGCACCGCGCCGTTCGGCGAGGCGACGATCGACGCCACCCAGTGGCGCGTTGCGCCGCGGTACACCGGCGACGGCAACTGGGACAACGACCTCGCGGTGATCGACAACGCGCCGATCGAGGCGCCGAACGGCGCGTACTTCCGGTTCCTGCAGGCCACGCCGGCCAGCACGATGCCGCTGGCGGTGTGCGGCTACTCGTCGGGCTCCAACCTGCACCGCGAACTCGGCCCGGTGGCCGACCGCAACAAGCAGCACCTGCACGGCGGCCACGCCCAGGGCCAGGCCACGCCCGACACCATCGACTACGACATCCTGGCCGTCGCCGGCGCCAGCGGTTCGCCGGTGTACACCGTGCGCGACGACGGCAACGGGCTGCAGGCGTTCGTCTGCGGCGTGCACGTCACCCGCGGGCCGATCGACCCGGGCACGGGCGGCGCCAGCGTCAACCGCGCCTGCTTCCTCACCCCGGCCAAGCTGGACTGGATCGAAGGCCGTGCGGCGAGCTTCTCGCTGGGCGCCGGCGGCGCGCCGCGACCCGGGCAGCGGCCGACGGCGTCGGCGCCGCGCGTCTCCGCGCAGGGGCTGACCGATCCGAGCCCAGTCGACCTGAAGGTGCGCGTGTTCATTCCGTCGCCGGCGATCCTGATGTCGCGGCCGGTGATTTCCGACCGCGCCTTCGGCGGCGACGGCCGCGGCTTCCAGTACGAGGGCGGCACCAGCCGCGCCGAGATCCAGGCCCGCCTGCATTTCGGCAGCGACGGCCAGCCGGCGCGGCTGGAGACGGTGGGCACGCCGCACTGGGGCGAATCGACCGAATACGACGTCTCCGACACCGAGGCGGTCCCCGGCAAGCCGGACTGGTACCGCAACAAGAAGGCCGGCGCGCACCCGATCGACCGGGCCACGCTGGCCCGCACTGCCGACAACCTGTACGCGCGGCTGGGCGGCGACAGCACCAACGGCATCATCAGCATGGCCGAGCATTCGCTGGTCACCACGTTCCACGTCGAGGGCGGCCTGCCGCTGGTGACCCTCGCGCCGGACATCGACGCGAACCTCTACGTCCACGTGCGCATCGCCGGCGACCGCGTCCAGGCGCGGGTGGTCGGCGGGCACGATGCGTTCCCGGCCTACGAGGTCTACGCCAACGGCACGCTGCTCTACAGCTACAACCCGCTGGACCACGATGCCTCGCCGACCGGCCTGCTCGGCCCGGGCGTGTTCGACGTCCAGGTCGATTCGTCCTACGTCGATTGCGGCCCGGCCAGCGAGTACCGCCTGATCGGCCCCGTGCGCATCCAGTCGCTCGGCGCCGCCGCGCACGCCCTCGCCGACGACGGTCCGTCCGACTACCCGGTCGCGCTGATCCCGCAGCCGGACAAGAACGCCTGCTGGGCGGCGTCGATGGCGATGCTGATCGCCCACCGCCGCCAGCAGTCGCGCTCGCCGGAGTCGATCATCAACGAGATCGGCGGCAGCCTCGCCACGTCCTACGGCTGGGACCTGCTGACCGCGGCGCGCAACCACTACGGTTTCGAGGTCATCGACCAGCCGTCGAACGCCAGCATCTACCACACCCCGCGGCAGTGGGCGGCGTGGCTCAACGCCTACGGCCCGCTGTGGGTGGTGATCGTGGGCGCGCCGCACGCGGTGGTGGTCGCGGGCATCCGCGGCAACCTCGACGATCCCAACGACGCGCGGGTGAAGATCCTCAATCCCTGGGACACCCGGGTCGCGTTCGACAACGACCCGATCGCGTTCCACCCGGCCAACAACGGTTACGAGGACTGGCTGCCGTTCATGGACTTCGCCACCGCCTTCGGCGACATGGCGCAGCCGGACTACGGCAACTGGCGCATCCTGCACCTGCCGGTGCAGGCCGTGCAGTCGCAGTCGCTGTCGAGGTCGCTGTCCCAGGGCGGCCGCGTGGTGCGCTTCGCGCCGCCGCCGCCGCCGATCCGGGCACTCGAAGCGGCCGGCGAACGCGACGAACCGATCGAGCCCAGCCGCGTCGCCGGCGCCCGCATGCGGCGCACGATCGGCGAGGCCGGCGCCAGCCGCTGGTCGCTGGACCAGCTCGACGGCCTGAAGTCGCCGGCGACGCCGTCGATGCGGGTGGGCTCCGCCGCAGGCGGCGAGGTCCGGATCGCGCTCGACGACTGGCCGGCGGTGGAAGGCGCGCCGACGCCGCTGCCGGTCACGGTGGTCTTCCGCCACGACAACGGCAGCCTCGGCGACGTGCGCATCGTCGCCGGCACGCCCGCCAACCTCGCCTACGGCGTGGAGGTGGTGGCGAAGATCGAGGACTGCGCCGACGCCGACGGCGTCGCCCGGCTGCGGGTGCGGGTCGACTACCGCTTCCGCGGCCTGGCCCAGGGCAACGCCGACGCCACGATCGACATGACCCTGCGCGGCGATGGCCGCTACGAACGCGAGAACGGCTGGCGCAACGCTGCGCCCGACGACCGCGCGGCCCTGAGTCCGGCGGCCTGAGGTCGCCGGGCAGAGACCGGCGATCCCCGCGCATCCGGCACCGGCGAAGGAGACGAACGTGAGCGAGCACACGCGCAACCGCGGCAGCATCTTCCCGTCCCGTCCGGGGACGGCGCTGTCGCGCGCGCAGGCCGACGCGCCCGCGCCCGCCGCGCCCGCGACGCCGGGAACCTCGTCCAAGCCCGCGGCGACCGAGACCATCGCCCGCCGCGCCGGCGCGATGGTCAACGAGATCGACTTCCCCGGTTTCGTCTCGCAGCTCGTGCACGGCACCTTCGACGCGATCGTCGATGCCTCGATCCGGCAGATGGAGAGCTACTCCAGCCTGGTGTCGGCGGTGGCGAAGACCGTCGACCAGTTCACCGAAGAGAACGTCACCTTCAACCAGGCCCGCGACTGGCTGGCCTCGCGCTATCCCGGCGACATCGCGGTCAAGCTGCCCGAAGCGAATGAAACGGAGCCGCAACTGGTCCCGCGCAGCGACGACGCCAGCCCGGTGTGGCTGGCCGACTACGGCCTGGACGGGCAGACGCTGAGCACCGAACTGCTCGAACAGCAGGTGCTGCCGCAGGTGCGCAACAAGGTCGGCGCCGAGCGGCAGCAACTGCTGGCGACGATGGTGCTGCTCGGCCTGAACCGGGTCGCGGTCCGCGACGGCAGCATCAGCGCCAAGGTGATGTTCCGCGCCGCCGCGCGCGACGCCGCCGCGGTGCAGTACGCCACCAGCACCGACCCGCAGGCGGTCGCCAACTGGGGCGAGCGCGGCAGCCTCAGCCAGGCCGGGCAGGGCACCACGATGGTGTCGACGCTGGCGGTCAACGCGCAGAACGAATCGAGCGTCCGCGCCGACCTGTTCGGCGAGGTCAAGCTCAACTTCGTCAGCGAGACGCTGCCGCTCGACCGCCTGGCCGACGCGGCCAAGATCGCGCTGGTGCAGCAGCATTCGCCGACGATGCGCGCGGTCGCCGCACCCGCCGCCGCCGCGCCCGCGCAGCCGTCCGCGACGCCGCCCGCCAGCGGCGAGGGCAGGGCGTGATGCGTCGCGAACTCTCGCAATTGCTGGATGAACTGCACGACGGGCTGCTCGCGATCGAGGCCCGCGAGGGGATCCGCCTGTCGCAGGTCGACATGACCCTGCCGATCGAAGTGCGCCCGGTGTTCCGCGACGGCGGCTGCGTGCTGCTGGCGGACTTCGCGCAGGCGCTGGGCGCCGACGACTGGACGCCGATCCCGTCGAAGCTGACCCTGGGCTGGGCGCTGGACGCCGCGTTCGACGCGGAGGCCGCCGCATGAGCGCGCAGTTGCCGCCGCTGGTGCAGGACGCGGGCATCCCGTTCGACCTGTTCATCCAGTCGCTCACCGAGCAACTGGACAAGGCCCAGGCCGCGATGGCGATCAAGGCGCGGCTGGGCAAGCTGCCGCTGACCTTCGCGGTGAAGGAAGTGTCGCTGGACCTGCGTGCGTTCGTGCAACTGCTCGACGACGACGTCTACCTGCGCCCGGCCGGTCCCGGCGAGAGCGAGGCCAGCAGCATCAAGCTGCAGTTGACCACGATCACCAAGCCGATGATCGACGAGAACGCGGTCGACTACAGCGCCGAGGATCCGAAGTTCAACCTCCGGGAAGCGCTGGGCGACCAGATCTCCGACGAGGAGCAGCGCCGGCTCGAGCGGATCGGCGTGCGCACCGTGCAGCAGCTCAACGAACTCAAGGAAAAGGCGGGCGCCGACGTGATCGCGCGGCTGTCGCGGATGCCGGTCAACCGCCTGCAGCAGGCGCTGATGCGCGCCGCCGCGCCGCGGGTGACGAAGGTCGACCACGGCGACAGCGCCGACGCGCAGCGCCGCGTGCACCTGGCCGCGCCGGGGCTGCGTCCCGGCCGCCTGCCGCTGGTCCGCGCCGCGGGCCAGAGCGTGCCGGTGGTGGCGGCGCAGGACGGCGGGATCGTGCTGGCGCCTGTTGCTACACAGCTCGGCCACGAGGCCGAGGTCGATTTCGGCGACGGCCGGATCGCCCGGGTCGAACTGAGCGAAGGCCGGCTGGGCCACTGGAGCACGCCATGAGCGCCGCCCGCCGCCTGCTGTCCGACGCCGTCCGCGGCGGCCTGCTGATCACGCTGAAGCTCGGCGAGATGCCCGCGCACATCCCCGGCTGGCGCGCCTGCGTCCGCTACGGCGCGCCGGTCGCCGACCGCATCGACGGCGGCGTGCTCGATCGCCTGCTGCGCCACCACGGCGGCGCGCTGCGCGCGGTGCGCCTGCACAGCGCGCGCACCCCGCGGCGCGATCGCGACGTCGCCGGCGCCTACCGCTTCGACGACGTCGAGCAGATCAGCGGCGTCGCCCGCGTGCTGCGGGTGCGGGTGCGCGAGGCCGAAGGCGTGCCGCCGCTGCTGCAGGCGCTGGCGGAGCTGCCGATCGTCGAACGGGTCGCGCCGGTCACGGTCTGCCACACGCCGTCGGCGCACGCGACCGCGCTGGCGCACGGCGCCGCGCATGCGCGCGAGGCCGCGGCCTGGGTGCGGCAATGCACCCGCATCGACGAGGCGCTGCAGTACGAACGCGGCGACGCCGCGGTGCTGGTCGGCCTGGCCGACACCGGCGTCGCGCTGGCGCATCCGGAACTGCGCGAACGCCTGCGCGCCGGGTTCGACAGCGTCGACCTGGACCCGGCGACCGTCGGCGGCGTCACCCTGGTCGGCGACTTCCGCCATGCCGGCGAACGCCCGCAGGACGAGGTCGGCCACGGCAGCGGCTGCGCCGGCATCCTCGTCGCCCGCGGCGACGGCATGCCGCCGGGCGCGGCCGGCGCCTGCGGCCTGACCCCGGTGCGGGTGCTCGGCGCCGCGCTCGGCCCGAACGACAAGCGCGTCGGGATCGGCGCGCTGGACAACATCGACGCCGGCATGAAGCGGCTGATCGACCTCGGCGTCAAGGTCATCAACATGAGCTTCGGCACGCCCGAATCGATGCTGGTCGCCGACGCGCCGCGGCCGCACGAGGAAGTGGTGCGCTACGCGCTGGCGCGCGGCACGCTGCTGGTCGCGGCCAGCGGCAATTCCGGGCTCACCGAAAAATACTACCCGGCGGCGCACGCCGGCGTGATCGCGGTCGGCGCGATCGGCGCGGACCTGCGTCCGGCGACGTTCAGCACCCGCGGCGACCACGTCGCGCTGTGCGCGCCTGGCCGCGACATCCTCACCTGCGGGCTCGACGGCTACCAGCAGGCCAGCGGCACCAGTTTCGCCGCGCCGCACGTGGCCGCGATCTGCGCGCTGCTCGCCTCGCGCGCGCAGCGCCGCGCCTGGCCGCTCGACGCCGACGACGCCCGCGACCTGCTGGTGCGCACCGCGCGCCCGTTCGCCGAGGCCGGCGTGACCGGTTGCGGCGCCGGCGTGCTGGACGCGCTGGGCGCGCTGCAGGCGCTCGACGCGGCGATCGACCGCCACATCCGCGACGAAGACGACCGCGACGACGATTCCGACCCCGTTCCATCCGCGCTCGCCGCCTGACCGGCGACGGACGCGGCCCACCGCAAGAAAGGAGGCCTCCCATGGCGACCCGAAGCAGTACCCACAAGCCCCGCAGAGCGTCGGGCGCCGCGGCCTCCAAGCCTCGCGCTGCGCGCGCCGCGGCGAACGACACCGGCAACACGACCGGCGCCCGCCGGTCCGCCGCCGCACCTTCCGGCTCCAACGCCAACCACAGAGCAGAGAACACCATGAACCGCATCCTCCTGGTCGACCTCGGCGAGCGCGAACTGAAAGAACGGAACAGGCTGCGCGCCCGCCGACAGGTCCTGAAGACCATCATCGACAATGCCAAAGCCAGCGGCGGCGCGACCGTCGACCAGCTCGCCGAGCTCGCCAACATCGACATGAAGCTCGGCAGCGACATCACCGTCGATCCGTTCTACCGCCGGGTCGTCGAAACCTACACCCAGCGCAGTTGGCAGGAACTTTCCGGCCAGGTCGACATGACCATCGACGAGGCGGAGGCCCTCGTCGCCGACGATGAGGACGATGACGACGTCCCGGAGGTGGCCGTCCGCAAGGCCGCGGCGGCCCGATCCAAGAAGATCGACACCGACTACGTCCACAAGTACGGCCTGATCGGCAGCCAGCGCCTGCTGGAAGGCCTCTCCGGCGACCTGAGGCGCGTCGAGCGCGAGATCGCCGGCATCTGCGGGCTGCTGCAGCTCGACGGCACCATCGACGCCTCGCGTCGCGGCTTCGTGCAGAAGGTCAGCGCCGCGCAGGGCGAGTACCGCGAATACCGCGAACTGTTCGACGCCGCGTTCGACCAGCTCAGCCGCCAGTACCGGGTGACCCTGCGTTCGCAGATCGACGCCCGGCTGGTGGACGGCAACGTCTACGGCTGCATCGTCCCCGGCGGCGATCCCCGCAAGCGCAGCGCGTCCGACAACGACAACGTGCCGTCGATGCACGACAAGGTCTGCGCGCTCAGCGGCCGCAACGTCGCCGCGGTCGTGCGCAAGCTCGCCGCCGACGGGGTCAGCGCCAACGACCCGTGGCTGGCCAGCCGCATCGACAACGCCTACGAGATGCAGAGCGGCGCGGTCAACGGCGCGCCGCCGTCCTCGCTGGAGATCTCGCTGCCCGACCTGGAGGAAGCGGTCGACGTCGAGATCGTCCGCGAGAACCTCGACGCCGCGCAGGCGATCTACTTCGCCTACCAGCTCGAAGAGGCGCGGATGCCGCAGGTGGTCGAGAAGATCGTCGACCTGTTCCGCAGCGGGCTGCTGCCGCTGAGCTACGGCAAGACCGGCGACTACCTCTACGGCTACTACAAGAAGGCCGCCGAGCGGATCACCGAGGGCGAGCGTCGCGATCTGTACATGCGCGCCTTCGGCGCCCCGGGCGGCGACCCGTCGATGAACCAGCCCAACCGCGAATTCAACGAACTGTGGCTGCGCTTCATCTCGGCGGTGTCCTCGTTCGGCCGCCAGCTCAACGTCGACCGCATGTTCCGCAGCCAGATCCCGCTCGCGGTCTCGCAGGAGCAGGTGCGCAAGGCCGCGCGCGACCTCGCCGCCAGCCTGTCGCGCAACTGCTACGGCATCGCCTACCAGTTCTCGAAGGAGCTGAAGACGCTGATCATCGAGTTCCGCGACCTGCTCAGCGACCAGGAGATCCGCGGCGCGTTCGGCGCCCGCGACATGTGGCAGGTGATCGACCAGGTCAACGCCAACTACCTCGGCGGCGCGCGCAACAGTCACCGGTATCGCACCCAGGCCCGCGCCGGCGCGGTGATCATCGCCTGGCTCACCCAGAACCACCAGCGCATGACCAACCGCTTCGACGAGGTGATCTCGATCAACGCGCTGATGAACCCGCAACTGCGCGGCAGCGACAAGCCGATGGAGACCCCGACCGACTGGGACCTGCTGCAGGCGTGCGAACAGTGGCTGGCGGTGAGCGGCGTGCAGGACCAGCGGGTCGAGGAATACGCCCAGCCGGTCGAGTCGCCGACGATCACCAGCAAGCCGATCGAAATGCCGCAGATCGCGCGCGACGTGCTCGATTCCGCCGGCATCAGCCTGCCCAGCTTCTGAGCCGGCGGCCCCCGCCCACGGAGAACGACCATGGCCACTCCTTCCCAACGCGCGCAGCCGATGAAGCGGCTGGTGGAACGCTCGCTGCACTCCGCCGCGCAGGCGCTGGGCACGCGCGATCCGATGCCCTACGTCGGCGACCTCATCGAGCGCACGTTCTACCTGCCCGACGACGACGTGTCGTACGCCCGCAACGCGCTCACCCCGGGCGCGGTGCCGTACGAACCGTCGTTCTCGGAAGCCGAGCCCAACACGCTGCGCTTCACCATCGAACCGCTCGGCCCCGGCGCGTCGCCGGTGTCGCGGCGCGACGAGGCCACCCGCGAGATGCGGCGGCTGATCCAGCCGGTGTTCGGCCGCGACGCGCTGCGCTGGTTCGACAGCCGCAGCGAGGAGTGGCGCGGTTTCGGCGGCCTGAGCTGGATGAACTTCGGCGCCTGGTTCGGCAGCGCCTTCGACGAGGACGGGCTGTACGCGGCGAAGATCTACTACGAGCTGCTTCCGACCCAGATCGACGCGCTGCCGCCGTCGCTGTCGCAACTGACCCGCCGGGTGATGGCGGAGATGCCGACGCTGATGCCGATCTTCACCTCGATCGGCTGCAAGCGCGAGACCGGCAGCCAGCGCGTCACCTTCCTGCACCGCGGGCCGCTGGCGATCGCCGCGCTCGGGCCGCTGATGAACCGGCTCGGCATCGGCCACCAGTTGCCGAGCCTGATGCGGATCGTCGGCGTCGCCCTCGGCGGCCGCTTCGAGCTGCCCTCCGGCGGGGTGCTGATCGGCCTGCGCGAGGCGCCGGACGGGATCGAACTCAAGCTGGAGATCCTGCTGGCCGCGATTCCCGACCTGCCGGCGCGCTTCCTCGACCTGATCAAGCTCGGCCTGGCGGAGCGTCCGCGCCAGTTGATCGCGCTCAGCCGCTGGCTGGAGGCGTTCGGCGTGGACGACGCGTCCGAGCAGGGGCACTTCTCGGTGCTCAGCATCCGGGTGACGCCGTCGAACCAGGCGCGCATCAGCCTGTACGTGCGCCCGATCGAGTTCGAGATGCGCGACGCGATCGAGGACGCGCAGGCCCTGCAGTGACGCCGGCGGCGGGTGCGCCCGCCGCGCTGCCGTCCCCTTCCCGCCGCGCCGCGCGGCCCCTCCTCCGGAGCGACCGGACATGTCCGCCATCTTTCCCTCGAGATCACACCCGGCCGCCCGCGCCGCCGCCCCGTCCCCCGCGAGTCGCGAGACCGTGGACGCGGCGCGCCGCAAGGTGCGCGCGATGCTGGAGAGCAACGACGCCTTCGGCCAGATGGCGCCCGACAAGCGCGAGGCGCTGGCCCGCGGCATGGTCCAGATCGCGACCTACCTGGCCGAGCCCGACGGCATCCGCCTCAAGCCCGGACAGCAGAGCCCGCAGGTGCGCGCGCTCGCCGGCGAGGACGACGGGCAGCCGCTGAAGCAGGAGACCCAGCCGGAATTCGGCCAGGCGCTGCGCACCGGCGTGCAGCAGGCCGGCGCGCTGCTGCAGGCGGTGAATTTCCCGGCCTTCGTCAGCGGCCTGATCGACGGCGTGTTCCACTCGATCGTGACCTCGTCGATCCAGCAGATGGAGGCTTACGCGAAGCTGGTCGCCGACGTGTCCAAGAGCCTCAACCAGTTCCGCGACGACAACACCACCCAGAACCAGGGCCGCGACCACCTCGTCGAGCAGTTCCCCGACCTGTTCCAGTTGCAGATGGGCGGTGGCGCCGGCTGGGACGACTTCGGCGGCTTCGGCGACGACGGGACCGGCGCGCAGAAACCCGCCGAACCGCGCGTCGTGCTGCGCGACGACGTCGACGAGCGCAAGGCGGTCGACCGGCTCAACCAGTCGCTGCCGCTGGACAAGCCGCTGACGCGGCTCGACGACGACCTGGTCGAGGCGCTGCTGGTGCCGGCCGCGCGCACCCAGATCGCGACCAGCAGGCAGCAGTTGCTGGCGACCATCGTGATGCTCGGCATCAACCGCATCGTGGTCACCGACGGCAAGATCTCGGCCAAGGTCCTGTACGACTTCCAGGCGCGCGACAACAGCCGCTATCGCTACAGCGCCACCAAGATGGACCACGAGAAGGAGAAGGGTCCCTGGGGGACGGAGACGGTCGCCAAGACCCGCAGCAACGAGGGCGAGTACGACTACAAGACCACCGGCGCCAGCGGCGAGGGCGAGAACCGGCAGGACGCCAGCTACTACTCCAAGGGCAACTACAAGTACAGCGAGCAGCCGATCATCAAGATGATGAGCACCTCGCAACTGCAGAACGACAGTTCGCTGCAGGCCAAGGCCAGCCTCGCCGGCCAGGTGGAGGTGAACTTCAAGAGCGATTTCATGCCGCTGGAGAAGCTGGCGAACCCCGAGTCGATCGCCGCGATCCAGATGAACGCGCAGCCGGGCATGGTCAAGACGATGGCCACCAACCGCCCGCCCGCGGCCGCGCCGTCGCCCGCCGCCGCCCCCGCCCCGACTCCCTGACGTTGCCCGGAGCCCGCCATGTCCGCCACCGTCGTCCCGCCCGCCCGTCCGATCCCCGCGCCGAACGAACCGGCGTGGCTGGACGACGAGACCCTGCGCGCGGTGCGGCCGCAGGTGCGCCAGTTGCTGGAATCCTCGCCCGGGTTCCGCGCGCTGTCGCCGGAACAGCAGCAGGACATCGCGCGCACGATGGTCCGCGTGGCCTCGTACATGGCCAATCCCGACGGCCTGGCGAAGCAGGAGCTCACGCCCGGCCGCGGGGTGCTCGCCAAGGCGCAGGGCGCCGACGGCGCGCCCGCGCAGGCGCTGGCCGACAAGGCCGTCGACCAGGCCAAGAGCAAGGCCTCGGACAAGATCGGCACCTTCGCCGGCAGCGATTTCGAAGCCGGCTCGGTGAAGCAAGGCGCGGACAACTTCAAGGCCTTCGTCGGCGCGGTCGACTTCCCCAAGTTCGTCGGCGGGCTGGTCCAGAACGTGTTCCAGGCGATCGTCGACGCCTCGATCCAGCAGATGGAGGCCTACGCCGACCTGCTGAAGGCGGTGGCGCAGACGGTGGACCAGTTCGCCGCCGACAACATCACCATGAACAACGCCCGCGACTGGCTGTCCGAGCGCTTCGCCGGCGATCTCACCCTCGGCAACGACGGCGAGAGCGGGGCGCCGCAGCTCGCGATCAGGAACGAGGACGACGCCGACGGCGCGCTGGCCCGCATCAACCAGGAACTGCAGCTCGCCGACCCGGTCAGCGACCTCTCCGACCAGGCCCAGGAGGCGCGGCTGGTGATGGCCGCGCGGATGCAGATGGCGCGCAGCCGCCAGCAGATGCTGTCGTCGATGGTGATGCTGGGCATCAACCGGATCGTGGTCACCGACGGCCTGATCAACGCCAAGGTCGTGTTCAACTTCCGCGCCAGCGACGAGGCCACGCGCAACGCCCGCGCCTCGCTGTACGACCGCGACACCAGCTACAACAAAAACACCACCGTCGCCGGCGCGCACTTCGGCTGGGGCGGCGCGGCCAGCGCCAACACCAACGTCCAGACCCACATGACCACGGTCTCCTCGTCGGTGGACGAGACCTCCACCTCCAGCCAGGAGATGAAGGCCAAGCTCACCGGCGAGGTGCGGGTGAACTTCAAGTCCGACTACTTCCCGATGGAGAAACTGGCCTCGCCGGCGATGATCGCCAGCATCCAAGGCAACGCGACGCCGCTGGACACCAATCTCACCGTCGCCCGCGGCGGCGCAGGTGCGCCCGCGCCCGCGCCGGCGCCCGCCGCCGCCGCCCGCTGAGCCGCCGGCATGCTGCGCCTGGCGCCGCCGCCGCCGCCGGTCCGCGTCGAGCCCCGGCACCGCTATGCCGACCTGCTCGGCGCGGTCTCGCTGGCGCTGTCGGTCTGCGCCGGCGGCGAAGCGCGGGCGCAGGCGCTGGCCGGGATCGACTTCGACCTGCCCGAGGGCGCGCCGACCGCCGAGGACCGCGTCCAGCTCGAAGCCGCGGCGCCGCTGTACTTCGCCAGCGAGCTCGAACGCGCCGGGCTGCTGCCGACCGCCGAGCTGATCGCCGGGCTGTTCGTCAGCGGCGCGATCACCCAGCCGCTGGGGCCGGTGGCGAAGATGCTGCACGACTTCTGGCGCGGCCGCCGCGAGCGCCTGACCGCCGACGAGCGCGAGGCGGTGTTCGCGCGGGTGATCGAGACCCCGTACTTCGACCGCCTCATGCGCGCGCTGTGCGAGGCCATCGCCGCGCACGCCGATCCGTCGCTGCCCGGCGGCCCCGGCCTGCGCGCGCAGGTCGCGCTCGCCACCCACGCGCAGAGCATGGCCGCCTTCCTCGCCCAGCGGGTCGATCCGATGGCGGCGATCGCCGCGCGCGACATCGTCGAGAGCATCAACGCGGCGCTCGGATTCCTGCGCGATCGCCAACTGCAGCTCGCCTTCGGCGTGCGCGACCTGTGGCGGCTGGTCGAGATCGTGGCCAGCCAGCAGGGCGCGGCGGGCGCGGTCGGCATCGCCGGCGGCGCGCAGTCGCACGTCGATCGCGGCCGCAGCGGCCAGACCGTGCTGCTGTGGCTGGCGAAGCACGCCGCCGAACAGGCGATCGCGCTCGATCCGGGCGCGCCGGGCGATGTCGAGGTACTGGTGGCCGCGCAGCGCTGGCTGGCGTCCGCACCGCTGGCGACGGACGCCGGCGGTGCGACCGGCGCGCGCGCGCCGACGACGATGCCGTTGCCGCAGGTGGCCTGAGATGGTCGCCGTGCGCGCGCCCGCGACGCCGCCACCCCCGCCGCCGCCGCCGCCGTGGATCCGGCACGCCGTGCGCGACGTGCTCGAACGCACGCCGCACTTCGCCTCGCTGCCGCCCGGCGATCGCCAGGCGCTGGCGCAGGCGATGGTCAAGGTGTCGACGCTCGCCGCCGAACTCATCGCCGAGGAAGGCCAGGCCGAGGGCGAGATCGAGCGGCGCACGCCGTCGCGGCCCGCGCCGCCGCTCGCCAGCGCGCAGTCCGCGCAGCCGGACTTCGGCGAGGCCGCCGGGCGCGTGGCCGGGATCACCCGCAACGTGCTCAACGCGGTGTCTTTCCCGCGCTTCGTCACCGACCTCATCAACGGCGTGTTCAAGGCGATGATCGATGCCAACCAGCAGCAGATGAACCAGTACGTGCAACTGCTGAACGCGGTGTCGGCCTCGGCCGAGGGCTTCGAGCGCAGCCAGTTCGGCCTGGTCCAGGTGCGGCAGTGGGTGGCCGACCACTTCCCCGAGTCGATCGAATACGACCAGCCCGACGCCGACGAACTCCCGCAGCCGGGCGACCGGCTCGATCCCGAGGAAATGGCCGACCTGCAGCGCGAACTGGAGAACATCAAGCTGCGCCTGAAGCCCGGCGCCTCGATGCCCGACGCCGACCAGATCCGCGGCACCCTGGGCATCCCGCCCGAGGAGCCGGTGGGCGCGTCCAATCCCGAGCAACTGGTGCCGCTGGCGCGCCGCTACCTCGCGCGCCAGCGCCAGCAGCAGTTGGCGACGATGGTGATGCTGGGGATGCAGCGCATCGTCATCGACAGCGGCAGGATCAACGCCTCGATGCGCTTCCACATCGACACCCGCAGCGCGGCGACCGAGGACAAGGGCAGCGAGTTCGGGGTCAAGAACCGGGTCAAGGCCAGCGGCAGCTTCGGCGTCGGGCCGTGGGGCGCCAGCGCCGAGGTCGAGAACACGATCAGCTACGTCTCCACCGAGCGCAGCCAGCGCACCGAGGAGATCAACACCGATCTCGAGCTCAATTCGTCGGTCGAACTGAATTTCCACACCGACTACCTGCCGCTGAACCAGATGGCCGCGCAGGCGCAGGCCGACCGGATCCGCAACGCCACGCTCAACCCGGCCGCGGAGATCCCCGATCCGTCCGCGGCGCGCAACGCGCGGCTGCAGGCGCAGCTCACGTCCGAGCGCGAGCGCCGCAGCGGGATCGACAGCGCGGTCGCGGAAGGCGCGCGGCCGCTGCCGCCGAGTCCGCCCGCGCCGACGCCGCCTGCGCGCACCCCCGGTCCCGCGCCGGG
>Ga0136846_1226739_pt1 | contig 95084 bp, 85 predicted proteins | sample HopSoiMetagenom2_FD_96841 | JGI IMG/M metagenome (GOLD analysis project Ga0136846, IMG submission 96841) | Grasslands soil microbial communities from Hopland, California, USA - 2 Assembly 2016 (version 4) | ecosystem: Environmental > Terrestrial > Soil > Grasslands | place: USA: Hopland... | reverse complement strand
TGGTGGATCCGCCAGGCGATCACCCGCTCGATCGCCGACCAGGCGCGCACCATCCGCATCCCGGTGCACATGATCGAGACGATCAACAAGCTCAACCGCATCAGCCGCCAGATGCTGCAGCAGTACGGCCGCGAGGCGACCCCGGAAGAGCTGGCGAAGGAAATGGACATGCCGGAGGACAAGATCCGGAAGGTCCTGAAGATCGCCAAGGAACCGATCTCGATGGAAACCCCGATCGGCGACGACGAGGATTCGCACCTCGGCGACTTCATCGAGGACACCAACGTCGAATCCCCGATCGAGACCACCACCAACATCAACCTGCAGGAAACCGTGCGCGAAGTGCTCGCCGGCCTCACCCCGCGGGAAGCCAAGGTGCTGCGCATGCGCTTCGGCATCGACATGAACACCGACCACACGCTGGAAGAAGTCGGCAAGCAGTTCGACGTCACCCGCGAACGCATCCGCCAGATCGAGGCCAAGGCCCTGCGCAAGCTGCGCCACCCGAGCCGGTCGGAACAACTGCGGTCGTTCCTCGACATCGACTGACGCGCCGCCCCGCTCCGACGAAAAGCCCGCCGCAAGGCGGGCTTTTTCGTAGAATGCGGCGACGCGGGCCTATAGCTCAACGGTTAGAGCAGGGGACTCATAATCCCTTGGTTCCAGGTTCGAATCCTGGTGGGCCCACCAACGCTTCCGGCGCAACGCCGCCGTGTGCCGGCCCATCGCATCGCGCTTCCGATGCCGCCGTCTCCGGCGCGGCCCGAATCGCGGCAGGCCTTTCTTTCTGGTGCGCGTCCCGCGCCGCTACGGCGGCGGGCGGGCGCGGCGGGCGCGTTGCGGGCGGGCGGACAGGGTTTCGGTCAGCGTCATCACCGCGGCGCGGTCGAAATCGTCGAGCGCGCGGAACGCTTCGATCATGCGTTCTTCCTCGTCGTTGTGCGCGAAGTGGCGATGGCACACCGCCGGCACGTCGTCGCCTCCGTCGGTGGCGGTCGGGTGCGCGGCGGAACGCGGCCCGTGTCCTGTAGCCAGCCATTCGAAGGTGCAGCCCAGCGTCGTGGCCAGGCGCGCGAAGCTGGCGGTCGAAGGCGCCGATCCCGAGGCGCTTTCCCATTGCGCGACGGCGCTCCTGCTGAGCGCCAGCGCGGCGGCCAGCTCGGACTGCGTGAGCCGTGCGGCCTGCCGCGCGCTGCGGATGCGCAGCGCGATCCGTTTCTGCAGTGATCCATGTGCCATGTGTCACCCACTCTGTCATGTCGAGGATTGCTGACGACTTGTTGTCTCCTTTTGCTGACGGCATCGGCACCGCCCTGCGTGTTCGGCCGCCGCCGCCGCCTGCGTCAGCGGAACTATCGTGGCGCACGCCACCCCAACGCCGGCCGTTGGGTATGGTGGGTCCGCAGTCGACGCGAGGCTCGGCGCGACCGGTCGGAGGTCTCGATCGGACCAGCGCAGCCGACGCCGCACCGGAAAGGTCGACCGCCGCCACCGGCGATGTGCAGGACGCACCGAAGCGCCCCGCACGCGCCCCGGAACGAGGCGCGGACCGCGCGATCACGCGGCGCCTGCGCGACCAGGGAAGGACGCGACGATGCTCGAGGACGACATCTCTGACCGCTTCACCCAGGACCCGCTGCGCTTCCTGGAGGCGCATTTCCCGCACGACGGCGGGGTCGTGCGCATCGGCGCCGCGGAGTACGCGCTGGGCGATCCGATCGCCGCGCGCGACGTGCTGCGCAACGCCGACGGGCGCTACCGCGAGCATTCGGACTTCTTCCACAGCCGTCACGGCGACTTCGGGCCGCGGGCCGCGCAACTGAAGATCCGCCGCGACGCGCGCACGCTGGTGCGCGACCTGCTGCAGCGCCAGGATCCGCAGGCGTTGCGCGCGCTGGTCGACCAGCGCCTGGCGGAGGTCAGCGAGTGGCCGGACGCGGGCAACCGGCTGGTCTACGGCTATCTGTCACCGCTGCTGCTCGCGCCCGACAGTCCGCCGAAACTGCGCGCGCTGCTCGACCGCATCGTCGAGCGCGCGGTGCTTGCGAACGCGCGCGCGCGGCAGCCGCGATGGCGGCGCATGCTGCTGCAGTTCCAGACGACGTTCCAGTTGTCCAGCGCGATCGAAGCGCGCCAGCGAGCGCATCGTCCGCAGCCGCAGGACCTGCTCGACGTCGTCGCCGGCGCCGCCGAACCCGGCCAGCGACTCGACGAACTGTCTGAAATCTATCTTTCCTTCCTGTTCGCCGTCGCCGGCTCGGTGGGCTTCGTGCTGGCCTGGTCGCTCTACCTCGCCGGCACGCATCCGCGCCGCGACGTGCCGGCGGACTGGGTGGTGCGCGAAGCGCTGCGCCTGTGGCCGGTGGCCTGGCAACTGGGCCGGCGCCCGACGGCGGCGCACGCGGTCGCCGGCACCGACGTGACCACGACCGACGAAGTCGTGGTGTGCCCGTACCTGGTGCATCGGCATCCGGACTACTGGGCCGACCCCGGCGCGTTCCGGCCCGAACGCTGGGCGGCGCCGGAGGCCTGGCAGAACCCGGCGTTCATTCCGTTCGGGCACGGCCCGCACCGCTGCGTCGCGGCCGACCTGTCGCAGGCGCTGGTCGCGGCGCTCTACACCGCGATCGAGGCCGACCATGCGCTCGTGGTCACGCCGCATGACACGCGGCCGACGATCGCAGCGGCGATGGCGCCGCCGCCGTTCCGGCTGTCCCGTCGCCCGCGGACGCCGGCGACGGCCGTGCGCGAAGAAGGATGCCCGGCGGCCGGAGCCCGGCCGTCGGCGGCAACACCGGGACGACGCGATGCACGTCGCGCCGTCCCGATGACGATGCGGAGCGATCCGCGACTTCAACCACAAGGAGAAACGACATGAAGAAGACGATCTGCGCAATGAAGGCCGCCTTCGGCGTCCGCGGCGTCGCCGGCAGCATCGGCTGGCGCTGGGTGCATTACCACACCATCTGACCGCTCCCGGCCGGACGACGGCGCCCGCCGTCGTCCGGCAATCCCGTCCGCGGGTGCGGCGGCGTTCCCGCCCGCACCCCGGCACTCGCGGCAAGCGCCGCGATTCCTGTCCATCACTCAAGGAGAACGACATGAAGAAGACCATTTGCGCGATGAAGGCCGCCCTCGGCGTCCGCGGCTTCGGTCGCTGCGACATGTGGCGCTGGGTGCTGTACCACAACATCTGATCCACCCGCGCCGGGGGAGGATGCGCACCTCCCCCGGCGCGTTTCGATCCTCTGCGCGGGAGAACCGGCGATGTCGGATGCGGCAGTGAAGGAAGGCGCCTCGGTACAGACGCTGCGTCGACTGCGGACCGAGCATGGCCCGGTGTTCTGGGACCGGACGCGTCCGGACATGCTCACCGTGCTCGATCCGCAGGTCACGCAGAAGCTGGAGGCGATGAACTTCGCCGATCTGACCATGCTCGACGACGTCGCCGACGTGATCCGCGGCCGCAAGAGCGCGCCGTTCGACTGGCACCGGCTGCGCGCCGCGTGGCAGGGCCAGATGCGGCACCTGATGGACGCCGAAGGACTGCGCCGGCTGGCCCACGACATGCGCCGGATCGTCGAGGCCGATGTCGGCCGGCCGCTCGATCTGCTGTGGCTCGCCGAGCGCGTGTCCATCGACCCGCTGGTGACCCCGATCATCGCCGGCCTCGGGCCGAGGGCGCGGCGGATCGTGGTCGCGGAAGTGCTGTCGAAGGTCGCCTGGGTGCTCGGCGACGTCGACCACGACCGCATCGTCACCGTCGTGCACAAGCCGAAAATGATCGCGCTGCAACTGCTCGCCGGCCTCGTTGTGCGCCGCGAGCTGAAGGGGCGCGCGACCGGGCGCAGGCCGCGCCAGCGCGACCTGGCCGATCCCGTCGTCGACCTGATGCCCACCCTGGGACTGGGCCGCGCGGTCGATGCGGTGACCTCGCTGCTGACCGCGATCACCGGCTCGCCCGGCGCCGCCGCGGGCTGCCTGCTGTTCGAACTCCAGCGCCAGCACGACTGGCGCGCGCGCATGGAGGCCGAGCTGGCGGGCGTGTCCCTCGAGGCGCTGTGCGAAGGCCCGACCCGACAGGCGCCGGTGACCGCGCGTTTCGTCAAGGAAGTGCTGCGGATCTGGAGCTCGCCGCCGGTGGTGACGCGCAACGTACGCACCGAACTGTCGCTGGACGAGGTCAAACTCTGCCCCGGGCAACAGTACACCATCAGTGCGTACATGCTGCATCACGACGATCGCGACTGGCACGATCCCGAGCGGTTCGATCCCGATCGCTGGCTGAGCGAGCGCCGCGGCCAGTGCCCGCACGGCAGCTACGTGCCGTTCGGCTGGGCGCCGAAGAACTGCGTCGGCGCCAACCTGGGCATGGCCCAGTTGATGATCCTCGCCCACCTGTTCTGCACCCGCTTCCGGATCGAGCCCTCCGATCCCGACCGCGCGTCGATGGCGGTGGCCTCGCTGGTGCGTCCGAAGGATTTCGCGGGCGTCGTGCATGTGCGCGAGGCCGCGGCCGCGGAGGCGCCATGAAGGACCTCACCCGGGGACGCATCGAGCCCCACCTGCTGCGCATGGGCGGCGCGATCCTGGTCAGCATGCTCGCCGGCAACGTCTTCGCGCTGGCCAACCTCTACTGGCTGGGCCGCCTCGGCCCCGAGGCGCAGGCCGCGGTCACCCTCGCCGGTTTCCCGATGATGCTGCTGCTCACGCTGATGCCGGTGCTGAGCGTGGGCTCGGGCATCCTGATCGCGCAATCGGTCGGCGCGAAGGATCGCGACCGCGCCGACCGCATCTTCAACGAGGCCTTCGGCGCGGCGCTGCTGTTCATGCTGGCGTTCGGCACGTTCGCCTGGATCGAGCGCGACGCCTTCGGGCGCATGCTCACCGCCGACCCGCGCGCAGCGGCGCTGATCTCGACCTACTTCCGCTGGTTCATCCCGTCAATCGTGGTCCAGTTGCCGCTGTACCTCATCGCCGGCGCGCTGGAGTTCACCGGCAACGTGCGCATCGGCACGATCGCGCAGACCGCGACGGTCGCGTTCAACGCGCTGCTGACGCCGGCGCTGATGTTCGGCTGGTTCGGACTGCCGGCGCTTGGCGTCGCCGGCACCGGGCTCGCCGCATTCCTCGCCTGCGGCACGGTGATGCTCGGCCTGCTGGTCTACTTCCAGCGGCGCAGCGCGTATCTGACGCTGCAGCCGGCGATCTGGTTCTCGCGGCCACGCGAACTGTGGGGCGCGCTGAAGCTCGGCCTGCCGACCGGCATGGAGAGCGGCGTGCTCGCGCTGTACCTGCTCGCGATCGCGCTGATCCTGCGCCCGTTCGGCGCCGCCGACCAGGCCGCGTTCGGGGTCGGCCAGCGGATCTTCCAGGCGGCGCTGCTGCCGCTGATGGCCCTGAGCAGCGCGACCTGCGTGATCGTCGGCCAAAGCCACGGCGCCGGCCTGCCCGACCGCGTCCGCGAGATCCTGCGCCGCGCCCTGCGGGTGGCGATGATCGTCGCGCCGCTGCTGCTGCTGGCGCTGGAACTGGGCGCGCCGTGGATCCTCGCCGCGTTCACCGACGACCCGGAGGTCCGCGTCGCCGGCACCCGGCTGCTGCGCATCGTCGCGATCACCGTGCTGCCGTCGGCGGCCGCCTACGTGATCTTCGCGGTGCTGTCCGGGCAGGGCAACACCCGCGCCAGCCTGTTCACGCAACTGGTCTACGCCGGCGTGGTGGTCGCCTCGGCGCTGCTGCTGTCGCGGCTGCCCGGCTTTCGCCCGGCCTGGCTGTGGATCGCGATGAGCGCCGCGGGCTTCGTGCAGGCGGGCATGGCGGTGTTCTTCCTGCGCCGGCATGCCGGGCGTCGCGACGGCGCGGTGGCGCCGCTGGCCGCGCCGGCGGAACTGGGCGCGACCTCCTGACCGTCGCCGGACGCACGCATGCACGCCGTCGCCACCGCCGCACGCACCGACGCCCCCGCCTTCGTTCGCGAGGTCGGCGGCATCGCCGAATACCGGTGCGCGAACGGCCTGCGCCTGCTGCACCTGCCGATGCCGTCGATGCCGGTCGCGCTGGCGATGATCACCTGCGAGGTCGGCAGCCGCCACGAGCCGGCCGGGCTCAAGGGCGCGAGCCACTTGATCGAACACATGATGTTCCGGGGCAGCGCGCGGTTCCATCGCGGCAACGGCGGCTCGATCCACGCGCTGCTGCAACCGCTCGGCGTCGAGGTCAACGCGACCACCTGGCTGGACCGCACGCACTACTTCGACCTGGCGCCGAGCGAGCATCTCGACCTGGTGCTGGAGATCGAAGCCGATCGCCTGCAGGCGCTGCGCATCGATGCCGGGGACCTGGAGGCCGAACGCGGCGTCGTGCTCAACGAACACGACCTGTACGCCGGCGATCCGATGGAGAAGCTGCACGCGGCCGTGTGGCGGACGGCGTATGGCGACCATCCCTACGGCCATCCGGTGCTGGGCACCCGCGACGACGTCCTCGGGCTCGGACGCGAGGCGCTGGTCGGCTACTGGCGTCGCCACTATCGCCCCGGCAACGCGACGCTGGCGCTGATCGGCGACGTCGCGCGCGAGCGCGCGCTGACGCTCGCGCAGCGGCACTTCGGCGCGTGGCGGGACGATGGCGCGCCGGGCGAGGACGACGTGCCGCCGCCGTCGCCGCAGGACGGCGAACGCCGCGTCGTGGTCCGCCAGGCCGCGCCGCCCGAGGCGGTGATGCTGGCCTGGCGCGGGCCCGATGGCCGCAGCCGGGACGCGGACGCGCTGGCGCTGCTGGGGCCGATCCTGATCGGCGGCAAGGGCGCGCGGCTGTATCGTCCGCTGATCGCCAGCGGCCTCGCGGTCGCCGGCGGGCACCATGCGTGGCGGCTGCGCCAGCCGGGCCTGTTCCAGTTGCAGGCGGAGCCGGCGCCCCCCGGCGACCACGCGCGCGTGGAGCGCCTGCTGCGCGATGCGGTCGCAGCGATCGTGCGCGACGGCGTCGGCGCGGACGAACTCGACCGCGCCAAGGGCTTCCTGCGCGGCCAGCTCGCGATCCAGCGCGACGGTCCGGTGGCCATCGCCATGCAGCTCAACGAGGCGATCGCCGCCGGCGACTGGACGCTGTACCCGACGCTGCCCGAGCGGATCGCGTCGCTCACCGCCGGCGACCTGCAACGGGCCGCCGCGCGCCACCTCGTCGACGCACGGCTCAGCGTCGGCCACCTCGTGCGCGATGCGTCCGCGGCGGAGGCCGGCTGATGGTCGCCGCCGGCCGCCTCGCGCCCGCGTCCGAGCCGCCGACCGTCGAAGTCGCGTGGCCGACGGGTGCGCTGTACGGACTGCGCACCGACACGCCGGACGCGTTCGCGCTGAGCGGGTCGTTCCGGATCGCGCCGGCGGCCGACGGCGACGACCCGCTGCTGCTGCACCTGGTCGCGGCGCTGGCGACGTGCGGCACCCGCCATCGCGACGAATTCGAGATCGCCGACGCGCTGGAGCGCCGCGGCGCCACGCTGTCGCTGTCGGTCGAACCGGAGCGGGTCGCCTTCGCCGTGCGCGGCTGCAGCGCCGACTTCGACGCGCTCGTCGCGCTGCTCGTCGAATGCCTGCGCGAACCGGTGTTCGACGCGGCCGCCTTCCACGCCGAGCGCGCGCGCCTGATCGCCGAACTGCAGGCCGAGGACGGCGACCCGGCGACGCGGGCCGACGCCGCGCTGTCGCGGCTGCTCTACGCACCGACGCACGCGCGCCACCGCCCCGACGCCGACGCGTTGATCGCCCGCCTGCAGCGCTGCACGGTCGAGGACGTGCGCCGCTGTCACCGCGACCATTTCGGCGCGACCGGGCTGCGGATCGCGCTCGTCGGCGATCTCGATCTCGACGCCGCCGCGGCCACGGTCGAACGCAGGTCCGGCGATTGGCCCGCGCGCCCGCTGCCGGCGTGGCCCGACAGCGCGCTGCCGGTGGTCGCTTCGCCGCTGGCGCGCATCGCGCTGCCCGAGGCCGGCTACGTCCACGCCGCCCTCGGCCGCCGCCTGGCGTTGCGCTGCGACCACCCGGACCATCCCGCGCTGTGGCTGGCGAACCGGCTGCTCGGCGGCGGCTTCGGCTCGCGGTTGGTGGCGGCGGTCCGCGAAACGCGCGGTCTGACCTATTCGATCCAGTCGCAGTTGGCGAAGCCGCATCCGGATCTCGACGGCCACTGGCAGATCGACCTCGCCGTGGGCGCCGACAGCCTCGACGCCGGGCTGGCCGCGACCCGGGACACGCTGGCGCGCTTCCTCGACGAGGGCGCGTCCGCCGCCGAGCTCGACGCGCGCCGCGCCCAGGCCATCGGTGCGTTCAGGATCGGCCTCGCCACCCTGCACGGCCTCGGCGAGACGATGTTGTTCGGGGCCGAGCGCGGCTGGGGTGCGGCCCACCTGCGCACGTTCCCCGAGCGCCTGCGCGCGGTGGACCTCGCGACGCTGAACCGCGTGCTGCGCGCGCATTTCGCGCTCGACGACGTGCGCACCGCGATCGCGGGGCCCTGATCCGCCGGCCCCGATCCGCCAACCCTGATCCGCCGGCCCGTCCGGTCGCCCGGCCCATCGCGAGACTCTTCGCCCGCGCCCGCGCGTGAACGCGCGCTCCGGCGCCGCCGCAGCGGTCCGCCGATTTGCCCGCAGTCCGGTGGCATGGCCATACTCCCGGGACGCTGCGAAAAGGCGTTGCGGAGACGAGATGGACACTTCCGAGCTGATGAACATCGAACAGGCCCGGCAACTGCTGGCGCGGGTCGGCGTGCAGGTCCCGCGCGACATGCCGCCGCAGACGGTGTTCGGCAGCCTCGACGTGCTGCTGCAGGGCGTGCCGCCGCAGGTGGTGGCCGCCGCGGTGACCCAGGGCGCGGAAACCGCCTACGGCGCGCAGGCCGGCGTCACCGCGCCGCCGTTCATGCCGGCGAACTACAGCGTCAACGTCGGCGTGCAGGGCCGCGTGGCGCTGTCGGACGTGCAGGCCGGGCCGGGGCTGGAGCAGAGCCAGACCTTCCGCGCCTCGCTGCAGTTGCAGCAGGACGACCGCCTCGCGGTCGAGCGGACGATGCTGCAGAAACTCTACCGGCTGCCCGATTCGAGCCTGCTGCCCGAGGGCGTGCGCGATGCGCTGCAGAGCGGGCCGTTCCAGGACGCCCGCGACCGGATCGAGCGCAACCCGGCGCTGCGGACCATCGCGCGCGGGCTGCCGTTCTCGTTCGAGCACGTCGAATCGCAGGGCACGCGCCTGACCTACGAGGCGACGGTGCCGCCCGAACAGGGCCGCCGGATCGCCGCCGGCGACACCAGTGCGCTGCCCAATCCGCTGGACCCGCTGTCGATGCCGGCCGGCAGCTCGGTGCTGATCCGCGGCCAGGATTTCCAGGCCAGCAGCACCGAAGCCGGCTACAAGCTGCTGATGGCCGGGGCCAGCGACGGCCGGCTGCAGGGCGCGGGGTTCTCGGTGCGCCGGCTGGAGGGCTCGATGGTCGAGATCGCCACCGGGCCGATCGACACCGTCGAGAACGCGCTGTACGCCGGCGTCGGCCGGCGCGGCATGGCCACGGTGCAGGTCGGCGTCGAGAACAGCCTCGAGGAGCGGCGCCTGTCGGTGGCGCAGCTCGACCTGGCCACCCCGGGGGGCCAGGCGGCGTACCGCCAGTTCCTCGAGGGCGGCCGCGTGCCGGACGCGCCCGGGCCGGGCGTGCCGCAGGCCGGACAGCGCACCGAGCTGTCGATCGAACAGGCGCAGCGGCTGGGGCTGTACGTGGGCGCGGCCTCGCTCGCCTTCGACAGCACCACCCAGCAGCAGGTGACGGTCGACAACCTCGGCGGCCGCGAGCAGGTCCGCTTCCAGTACAGCCGCGAGGGCCAGGTCGCGACCGAATCGCGCTTCCCGATGGGCGCCGACGGGCGTCCGGATTTCAGCCAGGGCCAGTACCGCATGACCCTGCCGGACGTCGGCCCGAACGAGGCCGGCGCGCTGCGCGGCGCGTTCGGGGGCACGCCCGGGCCGCGCGGCCTCGACGACCGCCAGGCGGTGGACCTGGCGATGGATTCGGCGCAGTTGCTGCAGTTGCGCGAACGCGCCCGCGATTACCTGGCCGCGCGCCCCGGCGGCGCGCAGACGCTGGCCGACCTCGATGCCGGGCGCAGCACGGGCGGCTCGCTGATGGAACGGATGGCCGGCGCGCGCACCGCGCACGAGGTGTTCGGCGCGATGCAGACCGATCCGGCGCACGTCGTGCCGGAACTGCAGCGCCTGAGCGTGGGCATGCCGCGCGAACGCGGGCCGCTGCCCGGCGGGCTGACCATCGAGACGCCGGAAGCCATGCGCGGGCAACTGGCCGGCATGGGCGCGGACGATCGCGAACGGCTGATGGACCGCTTCTACCGCGCCGGGCAACCGCCCGCGGCCGACGCCGCGACGCCGGCGGCGCGCGACCCTGCCGCGGCGACGCCGACGGCAACACCGACGCCGGCCTCTGCGCCGTCGGGCCCGCTGCTGACCGATCCCGCGCACCCCGACCACGCGATGTTCAGCACCCTGCGCGCGCGGATGCCGCCCGGCGCTTCCGACGACCAGGTGGCCGTCGCCACCGCGCGGGCGCGGCAGGAAGGCATCACCCCGGACCGGCTGGAGCGGGTCGCGGCCGATCCCGGCGACCAGAACCGGGTGTGGCTGATGGGCAGCGTGCCGGGGTTCCGCACGATGGTGGACCTTTCGCAGCCGGCGCCGCCGATCGAGCGCACCAGCGCGGAGCTGCTGGCCGCGCGCGAGCAGGCCCCGGAACCGACGCCCGCGACGCGCATCCAGGACCGCGCCCAGGAGCGCCCTGCGCTGGTGCAGTGATCAGGCACGCCACGGCCGTCCGCGGCGCCTGCCGACGCCGGCCGGATGGCGGTCGAAACGAGGAAACCGGTCGCGGTCGAAGCGCGCTCAGCGCTTCTCGCCCACCTGGGTCTGCACGCACAGGCCCCACACCAGCGTGACCAGGCCGCCCATCGACACCACGTTCAGCGCGACGTGGGCCAGGCTGAAGACGGCGAACGCCTGCGACAGGCCGGCGGCGCCGTCGCCGCGCAGGGCCAGGTTCTGCACGATCACCAGGCCGACGGACAGCAGCGACGCCACGATCATCGCGCCGAGCCCAATCAGCCCGATGCGACGCCCGTGGCCGGGACGGGCGCTGGTCAGCAGCAGGGCCAGGGCGATGCCCATGCCCAGCAGTTCGGGCAGCGCATAGCCCAGTGTGCCCAGCCAGATCCCGAAGTCGTCCATGGCGTCAGTCAGCGGTCTGCAGCGCCGCGTGGCGCGCGGCGAGTTCGGCGTACACCTGGCCGGTGCCCGGACGCACGCCGTGCCAGAGGAAGAAGCTCTCGGCCGCCTGCTCGACCAGCATGCCGAGGCCGTCGATCGCGTCGCGCGCGCCGGCGGCGCGCGCCCACGCGAGGAACGGGATCGCAGCCTCGCCGTAGCTCAGGTCGACCGCCGCGCTGCGCGGGCCGACCAGCGACATCGGCAGCGTCGGCAGCGCGCCGGTGCGCGCGGCGGAGGTGGCGTTGAGGATCAGGTCGAACTCGCCCAGCGTGCCGAGGTCCTCGAAGTAGCGCGAGTGCACGCGGCCGGGCTCGCCGATCCAGTCGACCAGCGCGTCGGCCCTGGCGCTGTCGCGGTTGACCACGAACACGTCGCCGACGCCGGCGTCGAGCAGCGACGGGGCGACGCCGCGGGCCGCGCCGCCGGCGCCCAGCAGCAGCGTGCGCCGGCCGCGCAGGTCGAGGCCGTGGCGTTCGGTGAGGTCGCGGACCAGGCCGGCGCCGTCGGTGTTGTCGCCGCGCCAGCCGTCGCCCTCGCGGACCAGGGTGTTCACCGCACCGGCGCGCTCGGCGCGCGCGCTGAGCGCGCCGCACAGCTCGGCCGCGCGCTGCTTGTGCGGCAGGGTCACGTTGGCGCCGAGGCCGCCGCGCGCCGCGAACGCGGCGAGCGCGTCGGCGAGGTCGTCCGGCGCGCATTCGATCGCGACGTAGTCGAGGTCGATGCCGGTCTGCCGGGCGAAGGCCTGGTGGATCTTCGGCGACAGCGAATGGAGCACGGGTTGTCCGAAGACGGCGTAGTGTCGGGTCATGGCAGCGTCCGTGTGTAGACGTGTTGGGTCTTGTGGTGCAGGTAACCGAGCGACCGGTAGAACGGGTGTGCGGCGTCGCGGCGGGTGCTCGAGCGTACCACCATCTGCGTCAGGCCCCGCCGGCGCGCCCAGTGTTCGACGGCGGCGACCAGCGCCTGGCCGAGACCGTGGCGGCGCTGTGCGGCATCGACCACGAGGGCGATCAGTTCGACGCGTTCGCCGAACTGCAGCAGCAGGCGATGTTCGGCGACGACGCAGCCGCGGACGACGCCGTCGCACTCGACGACGAACACCGCATGCGCAGGCGAGGCGAGCAGCAGGGCGAGGCGTTCGGCGATCGTCGCCGGATCGACCGCGCCCAACTGCGGCGACAGCGCGGCGACGGCGGCGATGTCGTCCGCACGCGCGGCGCGGGCCTCGTGCGGTGCGGGCCCGGGCTCGCTCAATCCGCCTCGCGCAGCCAGCGCGCCGCGTCCAGCGCGAAGTAGGTCAGCACGCCGTCGCAGCCGGCGCGCTTGAACGCGACCAGCGCCTCCAGCGCGCAGGCGCGCTCGTCCAGCCAGCCGTTCTGCGCGGCGGCCTTGAGCATCGCGTACTCGCCGCTGACCTGGTAGGCGAAGGTCGGCGCGCCGAAGCGGTCCTTCACCCGGCGCACGATGTCCAGGTACGGCAGGCCCGGCTTCACCATGATCATGTCCGCGCCTTCGTCGAGGTCCAGCGCCACTTCGCGCAGGGCCTCGTCGGAATTGGCCGGGTCCATCTGGTAGGAATACTTGTTGCCCTTGCCGAGCGCGCCGGCCGAGCCGACGGCGTCGCGGAACGGGCCGTAGAAGCTGCTCGCGTACTTCGCGGCGTAGCTGAGGATGCGGGTGTGGATGTGGCCGCCGACTTCCAGCGCCTCGCGGATCGCGCCGATGCGGCCGTCCATCATGTCGCTGGGGGCGACCACGTCGGCGCCGGCGCGGGCGTGCGACAGCGCCTGCTGCACCAGCGCCTCGACGGTCTCGTCGTTGACCACGTAGCCGGTCTCGTCGAGCAGCCCGTCCTGGCCGTGGCTGGTGTACGGATCCAGCGCGACGTCGGTGATCACGCCCAGCTCCGGGAAGCGCGCCTTCAGCGCCCGCACCGCGCGCTGCATCAGGCCCTCGTCGTCCCACGCGGCGACGCCGTCGAGCGACTTGGCCTCCGGCGCGGTCACCGCGAACAGCGCCAGCGCCGGCACCCGCAGTTCGGACGCCTGTTCGCCGACCTTCAGCAGCTCGTCGATCGACAGGCGCTCGATGCCGGGCATCGAGCCCACCGGCACGCGGCCGGGCAGTTCGTGGACGAAGACCGGGTAGATGAGATCGTTCGCGGTCAGCACGTGTTCGCGCATCAGGCGTCGCGAGAATTCGCTGCGGCGCATGCGGCGGAGGCGGGTCATGGGATAGGTCATGGCGCGCATGATACGCCCGCCGTGCGGGGCGGGATTTGCGCCGGCGCAAGACGCTGCGTCGCGCCGGAGGCCGCGCGTCCCGCGGCGGGCCGGGCCTGCGACGGACCGCCGCCGCCGCGTGCGCGGACCCTGCGCGATCGAATTCCGGCGGCGACTCCCTACAATGCGCCGATGCGACCTTCGCGCCCGCTGCCGCCGCTCGCCCGCGCCTGCCTGGGCTTCCTCGCCGCGCTGGCGCTGCTGTGCTGGCTGGGACCGCTGTTCCTCGCCTTCGACCCGCACCGCCCCGACTGGGACGCGCTGTCGGTGGCGCCGGGCGTGGCCGGGCACTGGTTCGGCACCGACGCCATCGGCCGCGACGTGCTGGCGCGCACCCTCGCCGGCGGCCGCCTGTCGCTGACCATCGGCCTGCTGTCGAGCCTGGTCGCGCTGTGCCTGGGGCTGGGCTTCGGCGCCAGCGCGGGCCTGGCCGGCGGCTGGGTCGAGCGCGCGATGCTGCGCGTGCTCGACGTGTTCAGCGCATTGCCTTTCCTGCTGATCGTGATCCTGCTGCTGACCCTGTTCGAGCGCTCGCTCGGGCTGCTGCTGGCGGCGATCGGCGGCTACGTGTGGATCGACCTCGCGCGGATCATGCGCGCCGAGGCCGCGCGCCTGCGCGAGCAGCCGTTCCTGCTGGCCGCGACCGCGATGGGCGCCGGCTTCGGCCAGCGCCTGCGCTGGCACGCGCTGCCCAACCTGCTGCCGCTGGCGTTCGTGTCGCTGGGGCTGATCCTGCCGCAGGCGATCCTGGTCGAGAGCTTCCTGGGCTTCCTCGGGCTGAGCGTGGACGAACCGTCCGCGAGCTGGGGCACGCTGCTGTCGGAGGGCGTGCAGGAACTCGACAGCGCGCCGTGGACGCTGCTGTTCCCGGCCGGGTTCCTGGTCGCGACCCTGGCCGCGTTCCAGTTCCTCGGCGACGCCCTGCGCGACTGGCTGGACGTGCGCGGCGACGCGCGCATCGAGGCCGAAGCCGAATCGGCGGCGGCATGAGCGATCACGGCATGAGCGATGACGGCATGAGCGGCGAGGGCACGGCCGGCGACCGCACCACCGGGCGCGGCACGGCGACGCTGTCGCTGCGCGCGCTCGAAGTCTTCGCCGGCGCGCGCCGCCTGCTCGGGCCGCTCGATCTGGACCTCGCGCCGGGCCGCTGCCTCGGCGTGGTCGGCGAAAGCGGCAGCGGCAAGAGCCTCACCGCGCTGGCGCTGCTCGGCCTGCTGCCCGCGGGCCTACGCGCGAACGGCACGCTGGCGTGCGACGGCGTCGCCTGCGCGCTCGGCAGCCGCGCGCACGCCGCGCTGCGCGGCCGGGTGCTGGGCTGGGTGCCGCAGGACCCGCTGGCGTCGCTGCACCCGCTGCGGAGCGTCGGCGCGCAGTTGCGCGAAACCCTGCGCGCGCACCGCCGCCCCGACGCCGAGGCGCGGGCGCTGCTCGCGCGCGTGCAACTGCCCGATCCCGACGCCGCGCTGAAGCGCTTCCCGCACCAGTTCTCCGGCGGCCAGCGCCAGCGCATCGCGATCGCGCTGGCGCTGTGCAGCGGGCCGAAGCTGCTGATCGCCGACGAACCGACCTCCGCGCTCGATGCGCGCATCGCCCGCGAGGTGCTCGACCTGCTCGACGCGCTGCGCCGCGAGGACGGCCTCGGCCTGATGCTGATCAGCCACGACCTGCCGCTGGTCGGCGCCTACGCCGACGAGGTGCTGGTGCTGCGCCGCGGCGCGGTGGTCGAACGCGGCCCGACCCGGGCCGTGTTCGCCGCCCCGGCGCAGGCGTACACGCGCGAGCTGCTGGCGGCGGATCGTTTGGCGATCGTGCGCGGCGATGCGGCTTCCCCGCTCCCCGATCCCGCCTCCCCACTTCCCAAGCCCGTCGCCCCTCTCCCCAACCCCTCTCCCGCAGGGGGAGAGGGGCTTGAAGCGGACGCGGGTCCGAAGGGCGTGCCAGCGTCGGGAAATGCCGGTTCAAAGCACGGTGGCTCGGAACGTGACGTTTCCGTTCCCGAAGCGGCAGGCACGAGCCTCTCGCCCCTTGCGGGAGAGGGGTTGGGGAGAGGGGAAGATGGGTTCAGCGCACCTCACGCGCCGGCGCTGCTCCGCGCGGAAGCCATGACCATGCACTACCCGCGCACGCCGCGACCGGCGCTGGACGGCGTCGCGCTCACCCTGCAGCGCGGCGAGGGCTTGGCGCTGCTGGGCGAGAGCGGCAGCGGCAAGAGCACGCTCGGCCGCGCGCTGCTGCGGCTGCTGCGCGGCGCGCAGGGCCGGGTGTGGCTGGACGGCGAGGATTTCACCGCGCTGTCGGGGCGTGCGCTGCGCGACCGCCGCCGGCGCATCGGCGTGGTGTTCCAGGACCCTTACGCCTCGCTCGATCCGCGCATGCGCGTCGTCGATCTCGTCGCCGAGCCGCTGCGCATCCACGCGATCGGCGACGCCGCGTCCCGCGCGGCGAAGGCGGACGCGTTGCTCGCTGCGGTCGGGCTCGATCCGGCGCTGGCGACGCGCTGGCCGCACCAGCTCTCCGGCGGCCAGCGCCAGCGCGTGGCGATCGCGCGCGCGCTGGCCTGCGATCCCGATCTGCTGGTCTGCGACGAAGCGGTGTCGGCGCTCGACGCGCACCACCGCCGCGGCGTGCTCGACCTGCTGGCGCGGCTCAAGCGCGAACGCGGCCTCGCGCTGCTGTTCGTCACCCACGACCTCGCCGCGGCCGCAGCAGTGGCCGAGCGCATCGCGGTGCTGGAAGCGGGCCGCATCGTCGAACTCGGCGATGCCGCGGACGTGCTGGCGCATCCCCGCCACCCGCACACGCAGGCGCTGGTCGCGGCGCGACAGATGCCGCACGCCAGGGTTCTGTAGGAGCGACGTGAGTCGCGACCCCACGCGGCTTCGGAAACGTCGGCGCAGCCTTGCCGGAAAGACTTTCGGGTCGCGACTCTCGTCGCTCCTACAAACAGCCGAAAGGCGGAAAGCGCGTCGGCGATCAGACGATCCCGCCGCCCAGGCTCAGGCGCACCAGCGCGACGGCGATGACGATGCCGTTGAGCACCAGCCCGGCCTTGGCGCGGCCGTTCTTGCCGCTGGGGGTGAGCAGGACGCCCAGCGCGGCGATGATGGCGCCGACGCCGGCGAACGGGATCCACAGCCAGTTGAGCCAGCCCAGCAGCGGGATCAGGCCGACGAACATCAGCAGCATCGCGACGATGCCCCAGAGCAGGCTGATCAGACCCATGGCGGTGTTTCCCTCGGAAAGGACCGCGAAAGCGCGGCCGGCGACCGCAAGATGACTGCGCAATGCCTCGGATTCAAGTGTCGTGGGGCGGGCCCTGGCCCGCCATTGCGACGTTTCGGCTTGCACCGCCGGAGGATCGAAGCCTTCCAGTCACCACGACCCCGATCAGGCGCCGGGCCAGGGCTCGCCCTGCGGATCGCACGCCTCCGGTTCAGGCATGCACGCCGTCGATCTCCACCGCCAGTTCGCGGCGGCAGATCGCGGCGTGCAGCACCACCCGCGGCACGCTGCTGCCGAAGCGGGCGTCGAGCGCCCGGGCGACGACCGGCAGGTCCTCGGCGTCGCGGACGTAGACCTTCAGCCGGGTGCCGCTGCCGAAGCCCGCGGGCAGGCCCGGCGCATGGCGGCGGGCCTCGGCGAGCAGGGCGTCGAAGTTGGCGAAGGTCTCGCCGATCTGCATCAGCAGTTCGCCGGCGTGCTGCGAGGCGTGGCCGACCACGCTGGCGGTGCCCGACAGCAGCAGCGGCATGGTGCTGCCCGGCGGCGGCAGCATCGCGCGGGCGAAGCTGGGCGACTGCGGGCCGTACTGGCGCGGGTACTTGTAGGCGCTGACCTGGCGCGGATTCTCCACCGGCGTGCCGCGGCGGTCGGCCGACAGCCAGTACACCTGCAGCGTGCGGCGGCCGTCGCAGCGGCCGATCGCGGTGGCGGCCGGCAGTTCCGAGGTGTCGAAGCTGCCCAGGCCGCGGGCGCGGCCGACGCAGAAGCGGCGATAGCGCTCGGCATCGCCGTCGCCGAGGGTGATCGCGTCGAGGTAGTTCCACATCCGCAGCAGGTGCGGGGTGCGGCTGCCGCCGACGAACTCGACCATGCGCCGGTAGGCGCGCTCGGCCGCGTCGCTGATGTCGCTGTGGTCGGGATGCTCGCCCGGCGCCTCGTCGATCTCGATCGCGCCGAAGGTCAGGTGGCCGTCGCTGGCCCAGCGCACGATGCCGCGCTCGGCGTCGCCGTCGCGGCCGCAGTCGACCGGGCCGGCGCTGCGCCAGTGCTCGAACGGCGCCACGCCCCACGGCTGCAGCGGCACCCGCAGGTAGCGCGGGTCGTCGCAGTCCGGGGCATCGTTGCCGAAACCGAACACGGCCAGGGTGTCGGCGCCCAGCAGCGCTTCCGGCGAAGGCGCCTGCAGGTAGTCGACCGACAGCGCGAAGGGAGGATGTTGCAGGGGACGACTCATGGAGATTCCCGTTGGAGGTCGCGGAGCGCCGCCGTCCCTGCGGCGTCCGGATGCAGCGTCTCGCCGCTGAAGCGGGCCCGGCGCTGGCGGCGGCGACGCCACCAGTCGCGCAGCGCCGCCGGCGCCATCGTCGCGGCGGTGAAGCGGTAGATCATGCGGAACGCGCGCAGCCGGCGCACGACGGCGGGGTTGTCGAACACGTCGCCGGCCAGCATCGAGATCACCGCCTGCTCGATCTGCCAAACGTTGCGCGGATTGGCGAACAGGTGGCGCATCACCGGCGTGGTGAAGCGGTAGATGAACCAGGAGAACTCGCGCAGCCCGCGGTCGAAATCGCGCCGCAACGCGCGCTGCAGCGCCGCTTCCCGCGCGGGATCGCGCAGGATCGCGTCGACCATGTGCGCGGCGCGCTCGGCGCTGTGCATCGCCAGGTACACGCCCGAGGAGAAGATCGGGTCGATGAACACGTAGGCGTCGCCGACCGTGGTCCAGCCCGGCCCGGCCATCCGGGTCGAGACGTAGGAGTAGTTGCCGGTGGCGTGGACCGGGGCGATGCGCTCGGCGGCGTCCATGCGCGACCAGACCGTCGGCATGCCGCGCAGGGTGTCGAGCAGGAAGGCTTCGATGTCGCCGCGACGGCGCTTGAGGTGCTCGGGCGAACACACCGCGCCGATGCTCATCACGTCGTCCGGCAGCGGGATCAGCCACACCCAGCCATCGGCGAAGCGCTCGATGGTGATGTTGCCGGCGTTCTCGCCGTCGCGACGGCGCACGCCGCGGAAATGGCTGAACAGCGCCGCCGACTGGTGGCGCGGATTCTTCCGCTTCAGCTTGAGCCGGTTGCCGAGGAAGGTGTCGCGGCCGCTGGCGTCGATCAGGTAGCGCAGGTCGATCGCGTATTCGGCGCCGTCCGCGGCCCGGGCGCGGGCGCCCTGCGGGCGGCCGTCGGGGCCGAACTCGACCGCGGTGACGGCGATCCCGTCGCGGGCGTCGGCGCCGGCCTCGCGGGCGGCGTCGAACAGTTCGGCGTCGAAGCGGTCGCGGCGGACCTGGAAGGCGTGGGTGCAGCCGGGGGTCAGCGAGCGGTCGAACCTGAACACGTGGGTGTCGCCGTCGCGGTCCGCCGGCAGCGGGAAATCGGCGCCGATCTTGCGCACGCCGATCGCGGCGATCCGTTCGAGCACGCCCAGCCGTTCGAGGATCGGCAGGTTCATCGGCAGCAGCGACTCGCCGATGTGGAAACGGGGGTGGCGGTCCTTCTCCAGCAGCAGCACGCGCCGTCCGGCACGCGCGAGCACGATCGCCGCGGCGCTGCCGGCGGGGCCGCCGCCGATGATCAGGACGTCGCATTCCAGGCGGGCCGGGGACGGTGTCGAAGGCACCATACGGTCGGCAATGTCGCCGGACGGAACGGTCATGTTCTTCTTGTTCGCGGTCAAGACTGGCATCATAACGCCTGGCGCGCCGCTGCCGCCCGGTCAGGGCGGCGCACAGGCTCCGGCGCGCCGTCCCCCACGGGAGCCATCGCGCTCCGGAGCGTGTGCATCGCGAGGCCTCGTCGGGTCGTCCTGCGGACGGGCGGGCGGGGTCGTCCGCGTCTCTTTCCCGTTTTCGTGATTCCTGATGGTGAGCCATGTCCGAAATGACTTCCGCCGAACGTGAGCTGGCGGACCTGCTGGTCGAAAGCCTGAACCTGGACGGCGTGTCCGCCGCCGAGATCGACCCCGAGGCCCCGCTGTTCGGCGCCGGCCTGGGGCTGGACTCGATCGATGCGCTGGAGCTGTCGCTGGCGATCAGCAAGAAGTACGGCTTCCAGTTGCGTTCGGACAACGACGACAACCGCCGGATCTTCGGCTCGCTGCGCGCCCTGTCGGCCCACATCGAACAGCACCGCGCCGTGTGATCGCCGCGTCGAGACTGCTGCTGTTGCCCGGCTACGTGCTGCTGGCGCACCTGGCCGGCGCACGGCAGTCGCCGACCCTGGCCGTGCTCGCGCTGGCGGACCTGGCGCTGCTGGTGCTGATCGAGGGCTTGGCCGCGCGTCGTCCGTCGGCGTGGCTGGCGGCGGTCGCGGTCGCGGCCGTGCTGGTGCCGCTGGCCGGCTCGTCCTGGGCGCTGACCCCGCTGCTGCTGGTGCCGCCGCTGTTCACGGCGCTGATCGCCGGCTGCTTCCTGCGCAGCCTGCGCCCGGGCCGCGTGCCGCTGGTCCGCAAGGCGGTGGCGGCGCTGTACGGCACCACGCCCGACGGCCTGTCGCCGGCGCATCGCGCCTACACCCGGCGCCTGACCCTGGCCTGGGGGCTGATGCTCTCGCTGCTGACCGCGGTGAACCTGGTGCTGGCGCTGGTGGCGGTGCCCGACGGCCTGCTCGCCCGCGCCGGCGTCGCGGCGCCGTTCACGGTCACCGCCGAACAGTGGTCGCTGATCGCCAACGTCGCCAACTACGGCGTGCTGGGCGTGTTCGCGGTGGCCGAGTACCAGGTGCGCAAGCGCGTCTTCCCGGTCCGGCCGTACCGCAACGCGATCGATTTCGCGCGTCGCATGGCGGCGCTGGGGCCGGCCTTCTGGCGCGATTTCTTCCGTTCAGACGATGTCGGGGCGCTGCGCTGACCGCAGCGCCCGCCGCAGGAGATCCCACGCCCATGTCCACGGTCGATGTCCGCCTCGAGACCCGCGAACGCCGCACAGCGCCGGTCGCCGCCGTCGCGTGGGCGCTGTGGAACGCGCTGCAATTGCTGTTCACGCTGGTCTTCACCGCCGGCGGCATCGTCATCGCGCTGGCGCTGCGCGTCCTCGCGCGCGGCCCGCGCCTGCCGTTGCGCATGGCCGCGCGGGTGTGGGCGCCGGGCCTGATCGGCGGCGCCGGCGCGCGGTTCGCGGTCGAGGGCGCCGACGCCATCGACTGGTCGAAGCCGCGGATGCTGGTCGCCAACCACCAGTCGGTGATCGATGTCTGCGCGCTGTTCCGCGCGGTGCCGGTGCCGCTGCGGTTCGTGCTCAAGGCGGAAATGGCGCGGGTGCCGTTCGTCGGCCGCTACGCCCGCGCCATGGGCATGGTGTTCATCGAGCGCGACAGCCGCCGCGCCGGCGCCAAGCTGCTGCGCGAAGCGGTCGCCCTGCTGCACGACGGCGCGACCCTGTGCGTGTTCCCGGAAGGCACGCGCAGCCGCGACGGCCGGGTCGGGCCGTTCAAGGGCGGCGCGTTCCAGACCGCGATCGACGCCGGCGTCGAAGTGCTGCCGGTGGCGATCGTCGGCGCCGGCGCGGTGCTGCCGGCCAGCGGCTTCTTCCGGGTGCGCCCGGGGCCGCTGGTGGTGCGCTTCGGCGCCCCGCTGCAGACCGCCGGCGCCGATCGCGCGACCCTGGCACGCGACGCCCGCGAGGCGGTGATCGCGCTGCTGGAGCGCGCGCCGTGAGCGAAGCCGCGCGCTTCGCGATCGATGCCGACCATCCCGCGCTGCCCGGACATTTCCCCGGGCGGCCGGTGGTGCCGGGCGTGGTCGTGCTCGACCGCGTGCTGGCGGCGATCGAAGCCGCGCACGGGCCACTCGCCGCGCTGCGCCTGCCGCAGGTGAAGTTCGTGCGCCCGCTGCTGCCGGGCGAAGCGGCGCGGATCGCGCTGGAGCCGCTGGACGCGAGCGCCGACGGCGCGCCGCGCTGGCGCTTCCGGGTGCTGCACGAGGAGGCCGTCGTCGCCACCGGCGAGGTGCACGGGTGAGCACCGACTGGAAGGCGCGCCCGGAAGGCGGCGGCCGCTTCGCGCTGTGGCTGATCCGCAACATCGGCCGTTACGGCGGACGCGCGGTGTCGCGGCTGCTGCTGTACCCGATCACCCTGTATTTCCTGCTGCGGCGCGCTCCGGAGCGCGCCGCCTCGCGCGCCTGGCTGACCCGCGCGCTCGGCCGCCCGGCGACGCTGCGCGACATCGCGCGGCACATCCACACCTTCGCCGCGACCATCCTCGACCGGGTGTTCCTGCTCGGCGACGGCGCCTGCCTGGAACGCCGCTTCGACGTCGACGTGCGCGGGCTCGACGAACTCCACGCCCACCTCGACCAGGGCCGCGGCATGCTGCTGTTCGGCTCGCACCTGGGCAGTTTCGAGGTGATGCGCGTGCTGTCGTTGCGGCGACCGGAGTACGTGATCCGCGTGGTCCTGGACAAGGGCCACAACCCCGCGCTGACCGAACTGCTGGACGCGCTCAATCCCGGCGTGGCCTCGACCGTGATCGACGGCAGCCAGGACGGCCCGGCGCTAATGCTGGCGATCCAGGAGGCGGTCCAGTCGGGCGCGCTGGTCGCGCTGCTGATCGACCGCGCCCACCCCGGCGGGCAGACCGTGCCGGCCCCGTTCTTCGGCGAGGACGCGCATTTCCCGGTCGCGCCGTGGCTGATCGCGTCGGTGCTGAAGGCGCCGGTGACGATCGCCTTCGGGCTGTACCGCGGGGGCAACCGCTACGACCTGTGGTTCGAGAACTTCAGCGACGCGGTGGACATCCCGCGCGCACGCCGCACCGAGGCGCTGACCGCGTTGATCCGGCGTTATGCCGCCCGGCTGGAAGATGTCGCCCGCAAGGCGCCGTACAACTGGTTCAATTTCTACGATTTCTGGAGCCGCGACTGATGCCCGCCGACCGTTCGTTCCGACACGCCCCGGCGCTGGCCCGGCTGGGCCTCGCCGCGATCGGCGGCGTCGCGCTCGCCGCCGCCGGCCCGGTCCGCGCGCAGGGCGTCGCCGCCGACTGGGTGCTCGCGGCGCTGGCGCGGCCGGCGCCGGTGCGCACCGACTTCGTCGAGCTGCGCGGTTCGCCGCTGCTGAAGGCGCCGCTGCGCCTGAGCGGCGAATACCGCCGTCCCGACGCCGACACGCTGGTGCGCGAGGTCCGCAGCCCCTACCGCGAGACCACCACGCTGCGCGCCGGCGAGGCGACCATCGCCCGCGACGGCAAGACGCCGCGCACGTTCTCGCTGTCGCGGGTGCCGGAGCTGGCCGGGCTGCAGTCGAGTTTCGGCGCGCTGCTCGCCGGCGACCGGGTCGGCATCGAGCGCAGCTACGCGGTGACCGCCGCCGGCACCCGCGAACGCTGGACGCTGACCCTCGCGCCGAAGGACAAGGCGCTCGCCGCCCGCGTCCGCGATATCGTGCTGTACGGCCAGGGCGCCGAGCTGCGCTGCATCGAGACCCGTCCCGCGAAGGGCGACCTGCAGCGCACGCTGCTCGCCAGCGCCGCGCTCGCCGCGAAGCCCGGCAGCGACGCGAAGGCGCTGGAAGCGCTGTGCCGGACGGGGGCGCGGTGACGTTCCATCGTCTCGGGCACGCCTGCGCACGGCCGGGAGCCGTCGCATGAAGCCCGCATACCGGGTCGGCCTCGCCCTCGTCTGGCTGGCGGTGCTCGCCGCCGTCGGCTACGCGATCTCGCAGCGCCTGCACGTCAGCGGCGACCTGCGGAAATTCATGCCGTCGGCGGAGACGCCCGCGCAGAAGCTCCTCCTCGACGAACTCGGCGAAGGCCCCGGTTCGCGCCTGCTGCTGTTGTCGCTGTCCGGCGCCGACGCCGAGACGCTGGCCGCGCAGTCGCAGGCCGTCGCCGCGACGCTGTCCGCCGACGACCGCTTCAGCTTCGTCGCCAACGGCGGCGGCGATCCGCTGGCGGCGATCCCCGAGCGCCTGAAGCCGTACCGTTACCTGCTCTCGCCCACGCTCGACGCGCGGCGCTTCGACGCCGCGTTCCTGCGCGACGAACTCGACGCGCGAGTGCAGGACCTCGGCTCGCCGGCAGCCGGGCTGATCGAACCGCTGCTGCCGTCCGATCCCACCCTGGAGACGCTGCACGTCGCCGAAGCGCTGCAGGGCGCGGCCTCGCCGCAGCGGCTGCACGGGGTGTGGTTCGACCCGAGCGGCCGCGAAGCGCTGCTCGCGGTGGAGACCCGCGCCGCGGGCTTCGATCCCAGCGGCCAGCAGGCGGCGGTGGACGCGGTGCAGGCCGCGTTCGCCAAGGCGCGCGGCGGCAGCGCGACACGGCTCGTGATGACCGGGCCGGGCGCGTTCTCGGTGGAGATCGGCGGGCGCACCCAGCGCGAGGCGAACTGGATCGGCAGCGTCGACACGCTCGGCCTGATCATCCTGCTGCTGCTGGCCTACCGGAGCTGGCGCACGCCGCTGTTCGGCGTGCTGCCGCTGGCCAGCGCCGGCCTCGCCGGGCTCGGCGCGGTGGCGCTGCTGTTCCCCGGCGTGCACGGGATCACCGTCGCCTTCGGCTTCACCCTGATCGGCGTGGTCCAGGACTATCCGATCCACCTCTTCAGCCACCAGCGCGCCGGGGTGTCGCCGTGGGCCAACGCGCGCGCGATCTGGCCGACGCTCGCCACCGGCGTCGCGTCCACCTGCATCGCCTATGTCACCTTCCTGTTCTCCGGCGTCGAGGGCCTGCGCCAGCTCGCGGTGTTCACCATCGCGGGGCTGCTGGTCGCGGCCGCGACCACGCGCCTGCTGCTGCCGGCGCTGATCGATCCCGCGCCGCGCGATCCCGCCGACTCCGCGCGCCTGCGCCGGCTGTGGTCCGCAGTCGAACGGCTGCCGCGGCCGCCGCGCTGGGCGCTGGCGACGCTGGCGATCGCGGCGTTCGCCGCGCTGGCGTTCGCGCCCGGCCCGTTCTGGCAGAACGACCTGTCGAAGCTGACGCCGGTGCGTCCCGAGGCGCTGGCGCAGGACGCGCACCTGCGCGGCGCGCTCGGCGCGCCCGACGTGCGCTGGCTGCTCGCCGTGCGCGCGCCCGACGCCGAGACCGCGCTGCGCCGCACCGAGGCCCTGCACGCCACCCTCGACGCGCTGGTCGCGCAGCGCGCGATCGCCGGCTACGACAGCGCCGCGAAGGTGTTGCCCAGCGCCGCCACCCAGCGCGCGCGCCAGGCGCAACTGCCCGCACCCGACGCCCTGCGCGCCGCGCTCGACACCGCGGTCGCGGCCACGCCGTTCCGCAGCGATGCGTTCGAGGACTTCCTGCACGATGCCGAAACCGCACGCACCGCGAAGCCGTTGACCGCGCACGACCTCGCCGGCACGCCGCTCGCCACCCGCGTCGACGGACTGCTGCTCGACAAGGGCCACGGCGCGGTGGCGCTGGTGTCGATGACCGGCCTGGACGATCCCGCGCGCGTCGCCGCCGCGGTCGCCGGGCGCGAAGGGGTCGAACTGCTCGATCTGAAGACCGCGTCGGAGTCGCTGGTGGTCGCCTATCGCGAGCGCGTGCTGCTGGCGCTCGCCATCGCCGCACTGCTGCTGGCAGCGACGGTGTGGGCGGCGCTGCGCACGCCGCGCCGGGTCGCCCGGGTGCTGCTGCCGATGGCGCTGACCACGCTGGTCATCCTCGCCGTGCTGCGCGCCTGCGGCGTCGAGCTGACCCTGTTCCACCTGGTCGCGCTGATCCTCGCCGCCGGCCTCGGCCTCGACTACGCGCTGTTCTTCGAGCATGCCGGCGACGGCCTGCGCGACCAGTTGCGCACGTTCCACGCGCTGATCGTGTGCAGCCTGATGACCTTCCTGGTGTTCTTTCTGCTGGCGCTGTCGAGCATCCCGGTGCTGCGCGCGATCGGGGTGACCGTCACCCTCGGCGTCGGTTTCAATTTCCTGCTCGCGCTGCTGATCGCGCGGCACCCGACCGCCGACGCCCCGGCGGCGACGGAAGCGCACGCATGATCGACCGCGACGCGATCCTCGCGATGATCCCCCACCAGGGCGCGATGTGCCTGTGGGACGCGGTGACCGACTGGGACGACGCGCGCATCCGCCTGCGCAGCGCCGGCCATCGCGACCCCGCGCATCCGCTGCGCAGCGACGGCCGCCTGCGCGCGCTGCACCTGTGCGAATACGGCGCGCAGGCGATGGCGGTCCACGGCGGCCTGCGCGGCGCCGCGGCCGGCGGCGCGCCGAAGGTCGGCTTCCTCGTCGCGCTGCGCGACGTGCGCCTGCACGTGGCCCGCATCGACGATCTGCCCGGCGACCTCGAGGGCGAAGCCGAACTCCTGGCCGACAGCCCGGCCAGCCAGCAGTACGCCTTCCGCCTGTTGCACGCCGGCGCGCTGCTCGCCGAGGGACGCGCGGCGGTGATGCTGCAGGGATGAGCGCGGCGTGCGTCCCGCGCGCCGCTTTCCATCGTCGTCCCGCGCTGCGCCCGGAATGACAGAATGACGCGCCGACGCGCGCCGCCGAACCAGGAGACCCTCCGCATGTCCAACCCCACGTCCCGTCGCGCCCTCGTCACCGGCGGCAGCGGCGACCTCGGCGGCGCGATCTGCCGCGCGCTGGCGGCGCAGGGTGCGCACGTCATCATCCATGCGAATGCGAACCTCGAGCGCGCAGAAGCCGTGCGCGACGCGATCGTCGCCGACGGCGGCAGCGCCGAAGCGGTGGCCTTCGACGTCGCCGACGGCGCCACGACGCGCGCGGCGATCGCGACGCTGCTGGAGGCCGGGCCGATCCAGATCGCGGTGAACAACGCCGGCATCCACGACGACGCACCGATGGCGGGCCTGAGCGAGGCGCAGTGGACCCGGGTCATCGACGTGTCGCTGCATGGCTTCTTCCACGTCACCCAGCCGCTGCTGCTGCCGATGGCGCGCACCCGCTGGGGCCGCATCGTCAGCGTGTCGTCGGTGGCCGCGGTCATCGGCAACCGCGGCCAGGCCAACTACGCCGCGGCCAAGGCCGCGCTGCACGGGGCGACGAAGTCGCTGTCGCGGGAAATGGCCAGCCGCGGGATCACCGCCAATGTGGTGGCGCCCGGGGTGATCGCCGGACGCATGGCCGAAGACGCGTTCCCGCCCGAACAGATCAAGCAGATGGTCCCGGCCGGTCGCGCCGGCAAACCGGAGGAAATCGCGGCCGTCGTGGCCTTCCTGTGCAGCGACGCGGCGGCGTACATTAGCGGCCAGGTGATCGGGGTGGACGGGGGCATGACCTGATCGACCGCTGCAGCGTCTTCCAGGGCCAAGAGGGGAACCACACCATGTTCAAGCGTGTCGCCATCGTCATGTTGTCCGCATTCGCATTGTCCGCGCTGTCGCCCGCCTTCGCCGGCGAGAAGGTCAAGGCGCCCGAGATCGCCGACGATGCGCGCAATCCGCCGCCGGCGGTCGCGCTGAAGACTTTCCAGCGGTTCGAGCTGTCGCCGGTCGCGATGGGCGCGCCGTGGGCCGGGCAGAAGGCCAACGAAGAAGCGAAGCGGCATCTCCAGGAGAACCTCGACGAACGCGCCAGGCCGCTGGTCGCCGAATGGAACGCCCTGCCCGCGGGCGATGCGCCGCGCACCCTGAAGATCGAACCGGAGATCGCCTACGTCCGCTTCATCACCGGCGGCAAGCGCTTCTTCGGCGGCGCCTTCGCCGGCGGCTCGGCGGTGCTGCTGAAGGTCAGGCTGACCGATGCGGCGTCCGGCGAAGTCGTCGGCGAGCCGCAGTTCTACCAGCACGCCAATGCGTTCAGCGCGACCTACACCTTCGGCGCGATGGACAAGCACATGATGATCCGCCTCTCGGCGATGGTCGCCGACTACCTCAAGGCCAATCGCGACGCCCCGGTCGGCGGCCCGGTGGCGGTCGCGCCGGGACATGAGGAATGAGCCCGTCCAGTCGGGGATCGTGACGACGGGAGGGCCTCGGATATCGATCACCAGCAAGCACGCAAGGGGCGTCAAATCACCCGTCGCGAGGAAACGAAATGAGGCGTCCGCATACTGTCCTACTGTTGCTTGCGCTCCTGTTCGCGCAGCCGGCTTTCGCGAAGAACAAGTACATGAGCGTCGCACGGGACCAGGATCCCGGACCACAGTCCGAAAAGGCGATGGTGGTGTTCCTGCGCGCAGGCTTCATGGGCGGCAAGGCAACCGCCTCCGTCTACGATGGCACGGACGACCGCGTGGACTTCCTCGGCATCCTGTATTCCGGTGACCGCCTCGCCGTTCAGGTGGAACCCGGGTTCCACCGCTTCATGGCATACGCCGAGAACGCCGATTTCCTCGATGCGACGCTCGAGGCGGGCAAGCGCTACTACATCCTCGTGCGCGCGAGGCCGGGCATGGCGAAGGCTCGGTTCTCGCTGATTCCCTTCCACCCGGGCGTCGACGCAGAGTACAGCCTGCAGGGGAAGGATTTCAGATCATGGTACGGCGCCGCCACATTCGTCGAACGCACGGCCGCCGCGGATGCCTGGTACGACGAACACCGCGAAGACGTCGCGAAAAAGAAAGCGATCTATCTCGTGAAGTGGAACGCGATGTCGCCGGAAGATCGTGCAGTTTTGACGCTCCGGCCAGAGGATGGCGTCACGGCGCTTCCGTGAAGCGCCGTCGCGCACGGTCCGCAGTTACGCCGCCGCGTACCAGGCCGGCGCCAGCGACGCCGGTGCGGCCGCCGCTTCGGCCCCGGTCCCGGCGTCGAGCAGCGCCGCCAGTCCGCCGTCGTCGAGCTGCGGATGCGCGGCGCGGGCGCGCTGCAGGATCTCGGCCGCCAGCCATTCCATCCGCGCCACGTTGTCGCGCACGCGCTGCATGAACGCCGGGTTGTCCAGCGCGTCGTGCAGCGCCCGGTTCATCTCGTGGAACCAGTCGATGCCGAACTGGTCGAGCAGGCGGCCGTCGAGCGCGGCGGCATCGGGCCCGCCCGCGATGCGGTTGGCGTCGCCCCAGGCGCGCAGCAGCGCCTGCATCGCGAGGTTGAGCGCGCGGCCGCGCTCGAACTGCGGCCGCAGCCGGCCCAGCAGCGAGACTTCGGTGAGCTTGTCGCCGCACATCAGCGGCGCGAGCAGCGCCCAGTAGTAGGTGTAGTCCCAGATCACCTTGACCGGCATCACCTGGGCGTCGCCGAACAGCGCGTACTGGTCTCGGTACAGCGTCATCGTGTTCTCGAAGAACCCGAAGTAGAGCTGCTGGTACAGCTCGGCGTACGGCGCGAACGGCTGCCCCGCGCGGTCCTTCGCGACCAGGTCGCAGATCAGCGTGTTGGAGATGCCGATGAAATCGCTGCCCGGCGAATAGAACGGGTCGAGGAACACGCCCGCCTCGCCGGTCAGCGCCCAGCGGTCGGCGCTGAACACCTGCTTGCAGCCGTAGGAGAAATGGCGCAGGAACAGGAAGTCCTGCAGCCGGTGTTCCGGGCGGTCGAGCGCCTCGGCCACGCGCGGCTGGTGCGTGCGCAGCCAGGCCATCGCCTTGTCGTGGGTGTTCATCGTCTCCAGCGGATGCATTTTCGCGTCGCAGACGATGCCCAGCGAATGCGCGCCGGAGGACAGCGGGATCATCCAGAACCAGTAGCCGGGGCCGCACATGTGGTTGGTCGAACGCCAGCGGTCCGGCGGCGTGCAGCGCGACCGCCACGCGGCGTCGTCCGACCACGCGGCCGGATCGACCACGCCGTCCACCCGCCACCACACCGCGTTGGCGTCGTGGCTTTCCTGCACGGCGAGGTCGCGCTTGCGCTTGATCAGGCCGGCGCGCCCGCTGGCGTCGACGACCCAGCGCGCGTCGGCGACGTGGGTGGCGCCGTCGTGTTCCCAGGTGACGGTGTGCGCGGCGTCGCCGTCGCGCAGTTCGATGCCGCGCACGATGGCGCCGTCGTCGAAGCGCACGCCGAGACGGCGCGCTTCCTCGCCGAGGAAGTTCTCGAAGCGGCCGCGGTCGATCTGCCACGACGGCGTCGGCAGGATCCGGCTGACGCCCAGCTCGGTGCAGCGGTCGAGGTCGTGGCGGCCGTCGCTGAAGAAGAAGCGGAAGCCGAACTTGCGGATGTGCTCGCGCTCCAGGTGCTCGCGCAGGCCGAGCACGTTGGCGAAGTAGTGCGCGCCGATCTCGACCGTGGATTCGCCGACCTTGTGCGCGGCCTCGGGCACCGGATGCGCGCGGCGCTCCAGCACCCGCACGTCGATCGCCGGGTCCTGCCGCTTGAGCTGCAGCGCCAGGGTCAGCCCGGCGAGGCCGCCGCCGAGGACGAGCACGTCGCAGGGGTCGCGGGCCGGACCGAGCGTGGGGGAAGGTGTCGAAGCAACGGTCATCGCGGGCCTCCCGCGCCGAATTCGCCCGTGGGATCGTCGATCACCGGCCGGTTGGCGCGGGTGCGACGGTATTCGCGGACCACGTGGCCGTAGCGCCACACCTGCACCACCACGTGCGAGGTGATGCGCCAGAGGTCGTGCAGCGGCCGGAAGTGGCTCTTGCGGAACTTCTCGACCGCGCCGGCGCCGGCGTAGCGCGATTCGATCGGCACCGAGACCGCGCCCATGCCGAGCCGGCGCGCGGCGCTGATCAGGATCTGCGCCTCGAACACGAAGTCCTCGCCGGGCACGTCTTCCAGCGCGGCGACCGCGGCCGGGTACAGGCGCTGGCCGCTCTGGGTGTCGGCGATCAGGTAGCCGCAGCCCCAGGCGATGCCCCAGTCGCCGAATTCGTTGGCGAGGCGGCGATAGGTCGGCTGCTGCGCGCGCTTGCGCAGCCGCGCGCCGATCACGATGCAGCGCGGATGGCGGTTGCCGGCGGCGATCAGGCGCGGGATGTCGGCGGCCAGGTGCTGGCCGTCGCCGTCCATGGTCAGCACCGCCGCCGCGCCCAGGCGCAGCGCTTCGCGGAAGCCGTCGCGCAGGCTCGCGCCCTTGCCCATGCGCCGCTCGTGGCGCAGCAGCGTCACCGGCAGGTCGGCGATCTTCTCGGCGGTGCCGTCGTCGGAACCGTCGTCGATCACGATCACCCGGTCGCATTCGCGCAGCGCGCCTTCGACCACCTCGCGGATGCGCAGCGCCTCGTTGAGGGCGGGGATGACCGCGACCACGTTGCCGCGGTGGTAGTCGTTGCGGTCGTGATCGCTGCGGTCGTGGTCGCTACGATCGTGGACCGCGGCCGCGGTGCGGGCCGCGGCGATGGCGGGGCCGGGCTCAGCCATACGCCAGCTCCACGCGCAGCACGCGACCGGGGCCGGCGGCCAGCGAGGCATGGGCGGCGCCGGAGGCCAGCGCATCGAACAGCGGCAGCATCGGCGCCATCGGGTTGCGCGCGCCGCGCGCCCCGAGCGGGCCAGGCGCATCGGCCAGGCCGTCGCCGAGCCATGCCTGCAGCCGCGGGCCGCGGCCGGCGCCGGGGCGGCCGTCGTCGCGGGCCAGCACCAGCGCCCCGCCGAGCAGCCCCTCGGCGACGTGGACCGAGTGCAGCGGGCCGGTGGCGCCGGTGTCGTAGCCGACCAGAAGCACCGCGTCGTCGCCTTCGGCCAACTGCGCCAGCGCCTCGATCAGGCCCTGCGCGAAGCTGGCGTCGTAGGCGCTGATCGCGGTCGCCGCGCGGACGCAACCGGCGCCGATCGTCCAGTAGCCGGCGGCGGCGTTGTGGACCGAGTTGTGGAACTTCGTCGGCGACATCGCGCGCGGATCGGCGGCGAGGGTGGCGCAGATCGTGTCGGTGATGGTGAGGTCGCCGTGGGTCGAGGCGAACACCGACGGCAGCGTCGCCGGGTCGCGGCCGGCGGCTTGGCAGGCGGCCAGCGCGACGTCCAGCGCCACCGCCACCGACTCCGGCGCGCGCCGGCGCTCGTTCGGCGGCAGCAGTTGCGGCGAGGGCTTGTTCGGCGCGGCGTCCGGCAGCGCGGCGTCGGCGACGAACGCCCGCGCGGCGTCCCACGACGGCAGGCCGCCGGCCCAGAAACCGATGCCTTCGATGCGGGCGGCGAGCGCGCTCATGCCGCACCCCCGAACACCAGCGCGCAGTTGTTGCCGCCGAAGCCGAAGGAGTTGTTCATCGCGTAGCGGATCGGGCGCTCGGCGTTGCCGAAGCGGATCTGCGGACCGCAGGCCGGATCGGGCTGTGCTTCTCCGCCGTCCGCGTCGCCGAGCATGCCCGGCAGCAGGCCGCGTTCCAGCGCGAGCAGCGCGAACACCGATTCGACGATGCCGGCGGCACCCAGGGTGTGGCCGGTCCAGCCCTTGGTGGAGCTGGCGTGCAGCGTCGCCGGGAACAGCGCCGCGACCGCGGCGGCTTCGACGCTGTCGTTCGCCGGGGTCGCGGTGCCATGCAGGTTGAGGTAGCCGATCGCGTCCGCGGCGAGGCCGGCGCGGGCGAGCGCGTCGCCCATGCACAGCCGCGCGCCGAGGCCTTCGGGATGCGGCGTGGACATGTGGTGGGCGTCGCTGCTCTCGCCGTAGCCGCACAGGCGCAGCGGCGCGTCCTCGCCGACGGCGAGGCGCTCGAGGATCGCGTAGCCGCCGGCCTCGCCGAGGTTGAGGCCGTCGCGGCGCGCGTCGAACGGCAGGCAGCGCCGCTGCGACACCAGGCCCAGCGAATTGAAGCCGAACAGCACGCTGCCGCACAGCGTGTCGATGCCGCCGACCAGCGCCGCGTCGACGACGCCGGCGTGGATCAGCCGCGCCGCCTGCGCGAACACCTTGGCGCTGGAGGAGCAGGCGGTGGCGACGGTCACGCACGGCCCGCGCAGTCCGGTGGCGGCCTGCACGAAATGGCCCGGCGAATGCGGCGTGTGCAGCAACGGCTGGCGCAGGTCGGCCGGGAAGGCGTCGCCGTCGAGCCGGGTGTAGGCCTCTTCGCTGGCGCCGATGCTGGAGGTGGAGGTGCCGATCACCACCGCGACGCGCTCGGCGCCGTGGCGGGCGCGCAGCGCGGCGACCGCGTCCATCAGTCCGTCCTGCTGCAGCGCAAGCCAGGCGAGGCGGTTGTTGCGGCAGTCGAGCGCGGCCAGCCCGGCGGGCAGGCGCACGGCCTCGACGCCTTCGACGCGGCCGATCCAGGTCTCCAGCCGGGCGTCGGCGGTGGCGCCGTCGCCGAAATCGTTGCGGCGCAGTCCGCTGCGGCGCGTCCGCAGCGCGTCGGCCTGGGCCTCGCGGCCGTGTCCGAGCGCGGTGGTGGCGGTATGGGCGCGGACCGCCAGCGGCGGCATCGGGGAAACGGACATGACGGCTGCGGCCAAAGCGTCGCCAGGGCTCGAAAGGAGCGCGGATTATAGGCCACGGGGCCGGTTTCCCGGGATTGCGCGCCCTCGGCGGGCCGCTGCGGGCGAATCGCACGGTATCCTGCACGACCGCCGTCGGCACGCAGATGCGCCGTCGCGCGGTGCGTTCCTTTCACCAGATCACAAGGGGGTTCCCGTGCGTTTCGCTGCCATCGTGCTTTCCGTCCTCGCGCTGTTCGCTTTCAGCGGCGCCGCCCATGCGCGCAAGGCGCCGCTCACCGATCCGGCCCCGGTGTCGATCCCGGCCGGCCTCGACCAGGAGCAGGTGACCAAGGACATCAAGCGCGCCCTGATCGGCCGCGGCTGGGCCATCGAGCAGGAGCAGCCGGGCGACATCACCACCGTCCTCCGCCTGCGCGACCACGTCGCGCGCGTCCACGTCACCTGGGACGCCGGCACCATCCGCATCGCGTACGTCGACAGCACGAACCTCAATTACGAGGATCGCCGGGGCAAGCGGTTCATCCATCCGAACTACCTGGGCTGGGTCAACAACATCGCGCAGGACATGAAGACCAATCTGCAGTTGACCGCCCTCGACAAGTGAGTGGCGCGGGCGCGGAGCCGCCGATGGCGGCCTCCGCGGCCCGGTTCCGGCTTTCGATCCCGATCCGACGCATGACCCGCCTCGACCATCGCCGCCGCCTGCTGTTCGATCGCCATGTGCTGCACGCGGGCGCGGTCGCGGGCCTGGCCTGCGCGCTGTCCGGCGGACTGGTGTACGTGGGCTACTTCGTCCACGTGCTGCGCACCGCGCGGCGCGCGCCGGTGCTGCCGGAGCACGGCGAGACCGTGCTGCTGTTCGGCAAGCACGCGCCCGGCGGCCGGCTCGACGCCGACTTCTCCGCGCGGATCGCGCGCACCGCCGCGCTCTGGCACGCCCGCGCGCCGCGCCTGCTGGTGCTGCTCGGCGGCGCCGCGCCGGGCCATCCCGCGGAGGCCGACGTCGCCCGCGACGCGCTGCTCGCCCACGGCCTGCCCGGCGACGCCCCGTTCCGGCTGGAAAAGACTTCGCGCGATACCCTTCAGAACCTGCGCAACGCGCGCGCGCTGCTCGCCGCCGATGCGCACCGCGGCCGCGTCACCCTGCTCAGCAACCGCTATCACCTGGCCCGCTGCGCGCTGTTCGCGCGTCAGCTCGGCTTCGACTGGGAACTGTGCGCCGCCGAGCCCGCGCTGCGGCTCACGCCGGCCACGCTGTGGCGCCTCGCCGGCGAGGCCGCCTACGTCTGCTGGATCGACCTCGGCACCCGCTACGCGCGCCTCATCGGCCACTCGCGGATGGTCGCGCGGGTGAGCTGACGCGCGCCGCTCGACCCCGTGGTGCTCAACCCCGTGGCGGCGCCTCGCGCGTTGTCGCATCCGCGCCTGCAGTGCAGCATGGCGCGATCGGACGAGGAGAGACGATGACGATGTGGAAGCGATCCGCGGCCTGCGCATGGCTGGCATGGGCCGGCCTGGCGTCGGCGGCGACGACCGGCGTCGAGGCGGAAATGAGCGCGCGATCGCTCACGCTCGTTTTCGAGCCGGCGATGGCGATCTTCGACAACGCCCCGGTGCGCGCGGTGTCGGTCTCGCCCGCGGTGCCGATGACCTGCACCTGGACCGACGACCACACCCTGGACTGCGACGCCGACCGCGGCCACGCCTTCCCGCAGGCGACCGGCTTCGACATCCGCATCGCCCCGGGACTGCATCGCGCCGATGGCGCCGCACTGGGCGGGATTCGCCTGCAGGCCGAGACCGATCGGCCATCGCTCGACGCCCGGATCGTCGACTGGACCGACGGACGGCCGGTGCTGCGGATCGAACCGAAGCTGCCGACCACCGCGGAGGCCATCGCCCGCGTCCTCGAACTCCGCGCCGGCGACCGGGTCTGGCGCGCGCTCGACGTGGCGGCGCTGCCCCCGCCGACATCGCCTTGGGAGCGGCCGGCGTTCCGCGTCGCGCTGCCGCCGGACCTGCCGTCCGACGCCGTGGTGGCGCTGCACATGCGGGCGGGCCTGGTGTCGACGGCCGGACCGCTGCCGTCGACCACGGAGCGCACGCTGCTGCGCTTCCACAACGACGAGGCGTTCGCGATCCGCAGCGCCGCCTGCACCCCGCGGAAAGGCGACGAAGGCGAGGATCGCGATCCGACCGACGGCCTCGCGCTGCGCTGCGTGGCGGGCGAAGACCTGCGACTGTCGTTCTCGGCGGCGCCCGATGCCGCCGGCAAGGCGGCCTTCGCGGCGCGACTGCCGCCCTCGGTGCGCGTTGTCGGCTGGGATGCGCCCGATCGCCGCTGGTGGGGCCCCGATGCGCTGCAGTCGGCGCCCGGCGCGACCGTGCGCCTGCGCGCCGAGGCCGCGAACACCGACATCGCGTTCAACGTGGACGCCACGCTGCACGACGCGGCCGGCCGTGCGCTGGCGCGCCCGGTCGCGATCCGCATCCGCAACGGCGCCGCCCTGCCGACGCTCGCCGCGGCCGGGACGCGCACGCTGTTCGGCGACGCCGATCGCGCGCTCGTCGCCGCGATGAACGCACCGGCGTTGGCGATCGAGGAAACCCGGCTCGGCCTGACCGGCGACGGCGCGCGATTCCGCCTCCCGGCGACCCGCGACGGCGCGGGCGCCTTCGCCAGCGAGGGTGCGCGCGCGACGCTGGCCGAGCACGGCTGGGTCCGCTGGCGGGCGCAGGCGGCGGCGAACGCCACGCTCGATTTCGCGGCGCCGTCCTTCGACCTCAGCGCACAGGTCTCGCGCACCGAAGTCCTGGTCTGGGCGGTGGACTGGCGCGACAGCCGGCCGGTCGCCGGGGCCGACGTGGAACTGGTGCTGGTCGCCGGCGACGGCGACGCGCAGGTCGCCGCCCGCGCACGCATCGGCGGCGATGGCCTGGCGCGGCTGACGCTGCCCCCCGGATTCGTGCTGCCGAAGACCGCGCCGGGCGCGATGCCGCCGACCTGGGCGGTGCGCGCCCGCGCGGGAGGCCGGCTCGCGGTGCTGCCGCTGAACGAGGTCGTCGGAAGCGGCGAGATGCTGGGGCAGCCGCGGGGCGAGCGCCGGCTGTTCGCGGTCGCCGACCGGCCGTTGTACCGGGCCGGCGACACCCTGCGTTTCCGTGCCTGGCTGCGCGAGCGTCGCGGCGGTCGACTGGTCGTCCCCGGCGACCTGAAGCCGTTCGCGCTGCAACTGCGTCGCCCGTTCGACAATCAGCCGATGGCCGAGGTGGCCGTCTCGCCCGACGCCGAAGGTGCGTTCGTTGGCGAACTGACGCTGCCGTCGCAGCTCCCGGACGGCGACTACTGCCTGGCGCCCGAGGACGGCGACTGGAGCGAGGAAGCCGGCTGCGTGTTCGTCGGCACCTTCCGCGCGCAGGACCTGTGGATCGACGCCAGGACCGAGACGTCGCTGCTGCGCGACGGCGACCCGCTGCGGCTGCGGATCGAGGCCGGCTACTGGTCGGGCGGCGCCGCCGCGGGCGTGGCGATCTCCGAGGTCAAGGTACGCGCGACCCAGGCCTCACCGGCCGACGCCTATCCGCTGTTCGCCGGCTACGTCTTCACCGGCGACGACAGCGCGGCGGCCGCGCCCGACCTGCGCGGGACGGCCCGCGCCTGGCCGGCGCTGGATGCCGAGGGCAAGGCGGGCGTGGACGTGCTGCTGGCGTTCGCGGCGGACGACGAGCAGGCCCCGCCCGCGTTCGCACGCATCGAGGCGACCGCGCAGATCGCGCTGAGCGGGCGCGAGCCGGTGGCGTCGGCGCCGGCGGTGGCCTGGCAGGCGCGGTTCGCGCGCTACGTCGGGCTGAAGCTCGATCCGGGCTGGTTCGGCGCCACCACGCCGCTGCGCTTCGACGCCGTCGTCGTCGACGCCGCGGGCCATGCGCAGGCCGGCGCGCCGGTCGAGGTCGTCGTCGATTACGTCGGTGGGGACGAGACGGCGCCGCCGCAGCGCGTCGCGACCTGCACGCTCGCCGCCGGCACGCCCGCGCCCTGCGCCGTGCCGCGCAGCCGCAGCGGCCACTACCGCTTCACCGCGCGCAGCGGCGACGCCGCGCCGGCGACGATCGAACGCTATGTCTGGAACGCGTCCGACGCCCGAGTGCCGGACAAGACAGCGTCCGCGCTGACCGTGGTCGAGGCCCCGGCGCGCGCCGACGCGCCCGTGCGCCTGCGCCTGCAGCAGCCGTACGCCCGGGCGGACGCGTGGATCGTGACCGCCGCCGACGGCGAGGCGCTGGACAGCCGGATCGTGCCGCTCGACGGGCCCGACACCACCTTCCTGCTGCCGACCCGGGCCGACGGCCGCAACCGGGTCAGCATCCTCGTGCGCGTGCGCGAACGCCGCGCCGCCGGCGTCGATGCGCGCGGCCTGCGCGATGCGCCCGGCGCGCTGACGCTCAGCGCCGACGTCGACGTGCCGCGGCCAGCGCCGGTGGCGCGGCTCGCGCTCGACGCACCGACGACGCGCACCGCGCCCGGGACGACCGTGCGCCTGCGCCTGCGCAACACCGGCGCCAGCCCGCGCACGGTCGCGCTGGCGGTGTTCGACGATGCGCTGCGCGCGCTGGCCGGGGATCGCTGGGATGCGTTCGATCCGCAGGGCGAGGACTGGCTCGGCGCGCGCGAGCCGAGCTGGTCGGCCCGCTTCCGCGCCGCGGGCTTCGGCGACTGGTGCCGCTGCGGCTGGCGGCGCGAACTGCCGTGGGAGGACGGCAAGCCCGCCGCGCGTTTCGACGGCGAAGAAGGCTCGCCGACCGTCTTGATCGACCGCACGCACGTCGAAAGACAGGGCCTGGCCACCGTCGGCGACGGACCGGCGGTCGTGTTCGACGACCCTGCCCCCGCACCGGGCGTTTTCCGAAGTTCCCCTGCCGACACGATGCAGATCGTGGGCGGCTATGCGTCGGACGCTCTCGACGCCGTTGTCGTCACCGGCTCGCGCTTCGACGGCGACCCGTTCGAGATCGCCGCCGCGCCGCGACCGGATCCGACGCTGTCGATCGATCCCGCCGCGAGCGACCGCGCGGCGACCGCCCGGCCCGCGCCCACCGCCGAAGCGCGCGCGCTGTTCGGCGCGCGGGTGCGCGACAGCTTCGCCGCGACCGCGCTGTGGCAGCCGGCGCTGGTGCTGGCGCCGGGCGAAAGCCGCGAGATCGAACTCATCGCGCCGGACAACCTCACCCGCTGGCGGGCGGTCGCCTGGACCGCGGACGCCGGCGAGGCGTTCGAGCGCGTCGAGGCGACGTTCGAGGTCGGCCAGCCGGTGGAAGTGCGGCTGCAGGCGCCGGTGCGCGTCTATCCCGACGATCGCGCCGTGCTGGTCGCCAACGTGCGCCACGAGGGCGCGGCCGCGACCGCCGACGCCGTGCTCCGGGTGGACGCGCTTGGGGCGGCGAACCAACGGCCGCTGCCGCTCGCCGCGAACGGCCAGGACGCGCTGTCGCTGGCGATCGCGCCGACCGATCGCGACCGCGCGCCCGACACGCTGGCGGCGGTCGCGGCGGCGCGCACGGATGCGGGCGTGGACGCGACCGTGCAGGCGATCGAACTGGCCTCGCCGACGATCGACGGCCACCGCACGCAGGCGGGCTGGCTGGGCGCTTCGCCGCTGCGGCTGACGCCGCCGGCGCTGCCCGCCGGGGCCACCGACGTGCGCCTGCGGGTCGCCCTGCTGCCGGGCGGCGACGCGCTGGCGCACGGCTGGATCGATGCGCTGGAACGCTATCCGCACCGCTGCTGGGAACAGACGCTGAGCCGCGCGGTCGCCGCCGCGATCGCGCTGGAACGCGGCGAGGGCGAACGCTTCCCGGAGGCGCAGGCGACGATCGACGACGCCCTGCGCAACGCGCCGGTGTTCCAGAACGAGGACGGCAGCTTCCGCTATTTCGCCGACAGCGAAGACCGCGACGAGCACCTCGCGCAGGTGCCGCTGACCGCCTGGAGCGTGCGTGCGCTGGGCCTGCTGGAGACGCTGGGCCACGCGGCGCCGGCGCAGGTGCTGGAAGAGGCCGAGGACTTCCTCGACGGCGCGATCGACGACCTGGACGACGACAAAGGCCGTGACGACGCGCAGGCCGTCGCCGAACGCGACGTGCGCCTCGCGCTCGCGGCGGCGACCCGGGACGCGCCCTCGCGTGCGGTCGGCGACCGGCTGTGGGCGCGCTTCGCGACGCTGCCGCTGCCGGCGCAGACCGCCACGGTGCGGGTGCTGGCGAACGCGGCGCATCCGCAGGCACGGGCGGCGGTCGAGGCCGTGCTCGCGCGGGCGCAGCGCCGTGACGACGCGCTGCGCCTGCACGCCGTCGGGCGCCAGGACCGCTGGATGAGCTCCGATGCGCGCGAGCAGTGCGAACTGATCGACGTGCTGCGCGCGCACCCGGCGCTCGCCGACGCGGCGACACGGCGTCGCCTGATCGCCGGCCTCGGCGATCTCTACGCCGGCGGCGTCGATGGCGTCGATACCCAGGCGGCGGCGAACTGCCTGATCGCGCTGCGCGGACTCGATGCGGGGTCGGCCCAGGCGCAGGCGCGGCTGGACGTCGCCCAGGGCGCGCAGCGGATCGCGCTGGCGCTGGCGCCGGGCGCGCCGCCGCCGTCGCAGGTGCAGTCGATCGAGGCCCGCGACGCGCGGCAGCCGCTGCGGTTGACGCCGCGGATCGCCGGCGACGCGCCTGCGAGCTTCGTCCTCGACTACGCCTGGCGCGAGGATGCGCGGCGCGCGGCGTCGAGCGCGGCGGGCTTCGCGCTGCAGCGCCACTACGCCGCCCTGCGCGACGGCGCGTGGGTGCCGCTCGCGGATGCGTCGCTCCGCGACGGCGACTGGGTGCGGGTGACGCTGGTGCTGGACAACGCCGCGACCCGGCACTTCGTGGCGATCACCGACGCGGTGCCCGGCGGCCTGCGACCGACCGACCTGTCGCTCAGCGGCGTCGCCGGGATCGATGTGCAGCGGGTGTCGGACGCCGGCGACGGCTGGTTCGCCACCCGCCGGCTGGATCCGCGCGCGCCGAAGTTCTACGCCGAGTTCCTGCCGCCGGGTCGCCACGAGGTGCACTACTTCACGCGGGTCGGCAACGCCGGCGACTATCTCGCGCCGCCGGCGGTGGCCGAGCTGATGTACGGCGAAGCGACCCGCGCGCGGACCGCCGCGTCGCGGATCGTCATCGCGCCGGCGGCCGACGCACGCTGATCCGGCGCGCCATCGCGCCCGGAAACGGCAACGGGGCCCTCGCGGGCCCCGTTGCGGTCGATGCGGACGGCGCGACCGGCGCGCCGCGGGCGAGGCTCAGGGCTTCGCCTTCTGCGCCGGGATGAACTGTTCGCGCACCGCCTTCGCCAGCAGTTCCGGCGGCAGCATGCCCTGGCCGATGACGAAGTTGTTGAAGGCCAGGCGGTCGAACTTGTCGCCCAGCGCCAGCTCGGTCTCGGCGCGCAGTTCGAGCAGGCGCGCGTAGCCGTAGAAATAGCTGCCGGCCTGGCCCGGGGCGTTGAAGGTGTAGCGGTCGAGTTCCTGCCGCGCCATCGCCTTCGACAGGCCCACGTCCTCCATCAGCACCTTCTCGGCGCGGGCGCGGTCGATCATGCCGAGGTTGAGCATCGGGTCGAGCATCGCGCGCGCCGCGCGCATCAGCCGGAACTGCAGCGCGATGAGCTGTCCGTCCAGCGGCTCGTACGGCACCATCTCGGCCTCGGCGTACAGCGCCCAGCCCTCGACGTTCACCGAGTTGAAGGCGAACAGGCTGCGCGCCAGCGACACGCCGCGCTCGAGCATCGCGGTGAACTGCAGCTCGTGGCCGGGGCGGCCTTCGTGCGCCGACAGCGTCCACGCCACCGACGGGAAGTTGAAGTCGTCGTACTGGTCGGCGGCGCCAGCCGCCGGATTGGACAGCGGCAGCACGAACTGGCCCTGCTGCCCGGTGTTGCCGATCATCGGCGCGGGCAGGAAGTGCGGGGCCGGCTGCTGCGCGTTCTCGGCGTCGGTGCCCAGGCGCATGATCATCGGCCGCTGCGGCACGTCGACGATGCGCTCGCGGCGGATGATCGGGTCGATCGCGTCGATGACTTCGCGGTAGCGGGCCTCGAGCTTGTCGTTGGGGATCGTGTCCTTCTTCAGCGCGCGGATCACGTCGCGGTAGTCGGTGGCGTCGATGCCCTTCGCCTTGGCGACCAGCGGCGCGAGCTGCTGCATCGCCGCGCGGGTCTCCATGAACTCCAGGCGGGCGCGCTGGACCAGCACTTCCGGCGGGATGTCGATGCCGACGTTCTTCAACTGCAGGGCGTAGAGCTCGCGCGGCAACTGGGTGTCGGCGCGGGCCTGCGGCAACACGCTGGCGCGCACCCAGGCGACGTAGTCGGCGGTCTGCGCATCGAGCGCCTTCAGCGCGGCGTCGGCGCCCTTGAGCTTGTACTTCTCGAACAGCTTGCGGATGCCGACGGCGTAGGTCTGGGCGTTGTTCAGCGCCTGCTCGACCTCCAGCTTCGACGGCCGCAGCAGCGCGGCGTCGCCGGCGCGTTCCTCGTAGCGCTGGCGGGCGAGCGACATGATCGGGGTGGTGCCCGGCGCCATGCCGAGGTACGCCTTCAGCCGGTCCAGCGCCTTCGCGCGGCGGTCGGCGGGCGTCTGGTCGGAGAGCAGGCCGCTGATGCCGCCGAACACCAGTTGCGGCGCGTCGTACCAGGGCAGCAGCAGGCGCTCGTTGACCTCGCTGGACTCGATCGCGTCGCCGGCGGCGCCGATCATGATCTCGAGGTCCTGGCGGACGTTCGGGTCGCGTTCGACCTGCAGTTTCTGCTGCAGTGCGGCGCGGACTTCGGCGAGCGCCGCGCGGGCGCGCTTGCCGTTGTCGGGGCCGAGGTCGGCGACCTTGGCGTCGTAGCCGGGGATGCCGAAGAACGACGCGGATTCGGGCTGGAAGCGCAGTTGGGCGGCGAGCAGGAGCTGGGCGTTCGCGTTGCTGGTCTGGACCCACGCGGGCACGGCGGGCGCGGCCGCCGTCGCGGCGGGTTTGGCCGCATGGGTGGGCGAGGCGGCGGCGAGCAGACCGGCGAGCGCGGCGGCGAGCAGGGTCGTTTTCATCGAGGGATCTCCACGGAGGTGCAGGAACGCTACGCCTCGACGGGCGGCGCGCCCACGGTCGAAGGTCATGCCGGACAGGATGCGTCAGGGGTGGCGCAGGCACTGAGAACGGAGGTTCCGGCCTTGTATACGCCCCTCCTGGCGCTTGTTATGGTGCAGACGTCTCCGCAAGCACGATGAGGCTGAAATGGCCCGGTTCCCGAAAATCGACACCCCCTGCCCGCTGAGCGCCGAGGAACAGGCCGTCATCGAGGGGCATTGCGGCCATTGCGACAAGCACGTCCATCGTCTCGATGCCCTGGACGAGGCGCAACGGCACGCGTTGCTGGCGAACGCCGACGGCCCGATCTGCGTCACGTACAGGATGCCGAAGCCCGCACCGAAGTCGCATCCATTCAGCGCCGCGATCGCGATCACCCTGCTCGGCGCCGGTGGTGCGGCCTACGCCGGCGAACCGCCGCAAGACCCGCCGCCGGAGGGGCTGCCGTGGGTCGCGCATCCTGCCGATGCGGCGATGTCGCCGCTTCCCGACGAAAACAAGGCTGCATTGCTCGACTTCGTCGTTTTCCTCGGCGGCGTCGACGACCCGCGCAACGCGACCGACGTCGAAGATGCCGAGGCGAAGCCCATGTTGCCGATGCTGACCCCAGAAGATGCGTTGACGCAGACGCCGGTGGAGGAGCCGCTCGACACGGTGGTGGTCCTGGGCGGCGGGATGAGCCGTCCTGGCGAAGCGGAGGGGATCGCGACCGGCATCGACGACGTGGCCGCGGATTTGCCGATGATCGCGCCCGCTTCCCCAGATCAGGGCGAAGGCGGGCGATGAGCGGGCGACGCCGTGTCGCGGGCCACGCCTGCCGCAGCGACGACTCGCAGACTGCGCACGACCGGCGCGAGGCCGCTTAGCCCCTCCGGACTGCCATCGCCGATGAACAGCGCGATGTGTCCGGCGTCAAAGCGGCCGAGGGCGGCATCGTAACTGCGCCAGCGCTGGCCATCCCAGACCTGCGTCCACGCGTGCGGCATGAAAACATGCGCTTCGCCGTCGAAACGCTCGGCGTAGGCGATGCCGTGCGCGACACGGGCGGGCATGCCGAGAGACCGTGCCGCTGCGGCCAACAAGACCGCGAATTCGGTGCAATCGCCGCTGCGCGTTTCCAGTGCGGCGACAGCGTCGTCGTAGCGCCGGAAGTCGATCGGCCCGGTCATGTGCCGGGCCACGGCCTCGCTCAAAGCCGTCATTCGCGTATCCACGGAGCCACCGCGCGCGTGCGCGCGCGCGAAGGCACGGATGCGACGGTCGTCGCTGCGCACCCAGTCGTTCGCCGCAAGCGCGGCACGCAATGCTGCGGCCGTGGGCGCCGGTTCGCGACCGCAATCCGCGCAGATCCGAAGTTCGATGTCTTCGCCACGCGCGATCACGTGTTGTTCGCCGGTCTCCGGCCAGGACCATGCGCGCCCGGGGGCGAACGCGACTCGATAACGGATTTCTCCGAGACGCGCCAGGCGCGGGATGCGATAGGGGGACGTCACCAGAAGGCTGCGCACATAGTCGCGTGCTTGCGCCTCGGTCGGCAGCGCCGATTGCGCGGTGGCGCCGCAGGCCAACATCGCGGCGGCGCCTGCGACGGCGAACGCGCAACCGCGACGAGAAACGCGGCCGATCATTCCCACTCGCCATCCTTGCCGGTTTCCGACGCTTCTGCGTCCGCCTCCCGTGGTGGGCGAAGATCCAGCGGCGCACTTCCGTCGACGAACGAGAGGTCCAGGGTGCGATAGCGCCACACCGGCGGTTGCCCGACGCCTTCCGCCAGGACTTCGACGTGTCCGCGGCCCTTGGGACCGGACACGTTGAACGAGAGGGAGGTTCGCACGCGGCGATACTCGCCGGTGCCGTGCCATTGCTCGCTTGCGTTCACCATCCAGTCGGGTTCGATCGGCTGCCCGAGGTGCGCGATGCTGCCTGGATCCTGGCGGACGCGGGCGAGCGAGTACCGGTACGGCTCGGAGGCCTTGAAGTGTCCGGCCATGCCGAGAACGGCCGCGCCGACGACGCCGAGGACCGCGGCGAAAACCGCGGCGGCGATCAAGGGAACCGCCCATTTCCAGTGCCGCTCCCACCACCCGCGTCGGGGCGACGCCCCGGAGACCGGCGGATCGGGCGTGGGCAGCGGCGGCGGGAGGGTCATGGCATCAGGCAACGATCCAGGAACGCCTCCGTCGTGCGGTAGCGATGCAGGGCGTCGCTGCCGCGCAGGCCGTGCTTGGCGCCGGGATAGGTCATCAACTGGAACGGCGTCCCCTGCTTCTGCAGCGCGCTCATCAGCTTCGTCGAGTTGAGGAAGAGCACGTTGTCGTCGGCCATGCCGTGGATCAGCAGCAGCGCGTTCGGGCGGATGCCGGCGACGTGCGAGAACACGCTGGCCTCGCGGTAGCCGTCGGCGTTGTCCTTCGGCAGGTCCATGTAGCGCTCGGTGTAGTGGGTGTCGTACAGCGCCCAGTCGGTGACCGGTGCGCCGGCGACGCCGCAGGCGTAGTCGCCCGGGCGCTTGGCCAGCAGCATCAGGGTCATGTAGCCGCCGTTGGACCAGCCGTAGACGCCGATCCGCGCCGGATCCACCCACGGCTGCGCGCGCAACCATTCGATCCCGGCGTGCTGGTCGTCCACCTCGACCGTGCCCTGGCGGCCGTACAGCGCGCCGCCGAAGGCCGCGCCGCGCCGCGGGGTGCCGCGGTTGTCCAGCGTGAACACGACGTAGCCCTGCTGCGCGAGGTACTGGTTGAAGAAGTGGTCGCCGCGGCCGGGCCAACTGTCGGTGACGGTCTGCGCGGCGGGGCCGCCGTAGACGTAGACCACGACCGGATAGCGCTTCGCGGGATCGAAGTCCGTCGGCGTGATCAGGCCGTAGTGCAGCGGCGTCCTGCCGTCCGCGGCGGTCAGCGTGCCGAAGGTCGTCGGCCGCTGCGCGGCGAGGTATTGCGCATAGGGATGTCCGGGCTGCGTCGGGTCGTTCTCGATCAGGTTCGCGACGAACGCGCCGTCGGCGCGGTGCAGCGCGAGCTGCGGCGGCGTGCGCGCGTTCGACCAGCTATCGACGTAGACGCTGGCGTTCTTCGCGAAGCTGGCGGCGTGCATGCCCGGCTCGGTGGACAGCGTGCGGATCGCGCCACCTGCCAGCGGCACGACGTGGATCTGCGACTGGCGCGCATCGGCCCGCCCGTCGGCGCCGCGGCCGGCGCTGAAATAGACCAGCCCCTTCGCTTCGTCCACCGCCAGCAGCGCGTCCACCGGCCAGTCGCCGCGGGTCAGCGGCTTGATGGCCTTGCCGTCGGCGCTGGCGAGGTAGAGGTGCTCGAAGCCGCTGCGCTCGCTCATCCACAGGAAGCGACCGTCCTTGAGGAAGCGCAGGCCGTCGTGCAGCGGCACCCAGGTCTTCGCGATCTCGGTGACGAGCGTGCGCTGCTTGCCGCCGGCGAGGTCGGCCTCGATCAGGTCGAGCCGGCGCTGGTCGCGGGACTGGCGCTGGAAGGTCAGGTGTCGCGGGTCGCGCCAGTCGACGCGGGCCAGGTAGATGTCCTTGTCCGCGCCGAGGTCGATCCAGCGCGGCTGCGCATCGGCCTTCGGCGCGATCACGCCCAGCGCGATCATCGCGTTGGCCTGGCCGGCGGCCGGATAGCGCTGCTCGACCACCTCGGTGCGGTCGGGATAGACCTCGTAGCGCTTCTGCACCGGCACGCCGCTCTCGTCGATCCGCGCGAAGGCGATCGCCGAATCGTCCGGCGCCCACCAGTAGCCGGTGTGGCGGTCCATCTCCTCGTCGGCGACGAACTCGGCGACGCCGTTGCCGATCACGTCGCCGCCGTCGGCGGTGAGCCGGATTTCGCGGCCGTCGGCGAGGTCGATCACCCACAGGTCGCGGCCGCGGATGAAGCTGACGTAGCCGCCCTTCGGCGAGACCTTGGGATCGGTGGCGAAGCCGGCGCCGGTGGTGAGCTTGCGCACCGCGGCCTTGCCCGACTTCGACAGGTCGTACAGGTACAGTTCGCCGCCCAGCGGGAACAGCAGCGTCCTGCCGTCCGGCGACCACTGGTAATCGACGATGCCCGAGAGCGCCGCGGTGCGCTGGCGCTCGCGCCGCGCCTTCTCGGCGTCGCTGAGCACTTCCTCGCCGGGCAGCACGTCGGTGGAATCGACCAGCATCGCGACCCGGCCGCTGGCGACGTCGTAGGCCCACAGGTCGAGCTTGTTGCGGTCGCTCTGCTTGCCGCGCAGGAAGGTCACGCGCGAGCCGTCCGGCGCGATCTGCGGCTTCAGCAGCGTCGGCCCGGACAGCGGCGCGTCGCCGGTGATGGCTTCGAGGGTGAGCCGCGGCGGCGGCGGCGTGGACGGCGCGGCGAGCGTGGACGTGGTGGCGAGCATGAGGGCGAGCAGGCTGGCGGACAGGCGCATGGCGGAACCCGGAGTGCGGCAGGCCCGCAGCTTAGCCGCAACGCGCGCCGCATGCCTGTCCCCGGTCGGTCGTCCTGCCGCGTCGCGCAGAGCGAAGCGCCGCTGCCGCGGCTGCGAACATGTCCCCGGTAGAGCGGCCTTCAGGCCGCTGCTGTCGATCTCCCGGCGGTCTCTCCGGAGAGGTGGGCAGCGGCCTGAAGGCCGCTCTACCGAACGCGGGGCGGAGACGAGTCGCTGCAGGCGGTGGAACGCCCGTCTTCGGTCCGTCGCGACTTCCGTCGCTCCCACGGGAAGGGGATGTTTGCGGGAAGGCGGCGCTCTCCGGAAGCGGGGTAGCGGCCTGAAGGCCGCTCTACCGAACGCGGGGCGGACAGGAGTCGCTGCAGGCGGTGGAACGCCCGTCTTCGGTCCGTCGCGACTTCCGTCGCTCCCACCGGAAGGGGACGTTTGCGGGAAGGCGGCGCTCTCCGGAAGCGGGGCAGCGGCCTGAAGGCCGCTCTACCGGGCGGGCCGATCTTCCGGACGGGCAGATCGGCGGGCGGGCGCGCGGGATTGGCGCCGGGCGCGACGGCTCGGCGCCGGATGCGACGGCTCAGCGGCCGAACAGGGCCTTGCGCTGTTCTTCGGTCAGCGGCTTGCCGGCGTCGGGATTCACCTGCCGGGTGATCGCGTAGGCGCGGGCGGTCGCCGGGCGCGCGGCGATCGCCGCCTGCCAGCGCCGCACTTCGGGATACGGTTCCAGATCGACCGGCGCCGTGCGGTACGGGCTGATCCACGGATAACAGGCCATGTCGGCGATCGTGTAGGCGTCGCCGACCAGGAACGCGCGACCGGCGAGTCGCTTGTCGAGCACGCCCAGCAGGCGCTGCACCTCGCGGGTGTAGCGGTCGATCGCGTAGGTGATCTTCTCCGGCGCGTAGACGTTGAAGTGGCCGTACTGCCCGGTCATCGGGCCGAGCCCGGCCATCTGCCAGAACAGCCACTCCAGGGTCTCGGTGCGGCCGCGCAGGTCGGCCGGCAGGAAGCGGCCGGTCTTCTCGGCCAGGTACAGCAGGATCGCGCCGGACTCGAACACGCTGACCGGCGCGCCGCCGTCGGCCGGCGCGTGGTCGACGATGGCGGGCATGCGGTTGTTCGGCGCGATCGCGAGGAAGTCCGGCTTGAACTGTTCGCCGGCGCCGATGTCCACCGGCCTGATCGTGTACGCCAGCGGCGCGCCGGCCTCGGCCAGCTCCTCCAGCAGCAGCGTGACCTTGTGGCCGTTGGGCGTGGGCCAGTAGTGCAGGTCGATCATGTGACAGCGTCCGTCTCGGGGGAGGCGCCAGTCTAGGACCGCGGCCGCGGGCGCGAGGGGGCCGGCGCCGGGATACTGCATTCCGCACGGGTTGGCGGCGCTGGCCGGCGCCGGTAGGCTATCGCGGTTTTTCGCCATCACGCCGCCCCCATGTCGAATCCGCAGAACGCCCGCCTCGGTCCGCTGCCCGCCCTGATCTTCAGTTCGCGCTGGCTGCAGTTGCCGCTGTACCTGGGCCTGATCGTCGCCCAGGGCGTGTACGTGTTCCTGTTCATCAAGGAGCTGTGGCACCTGATCCACGGGGCGGCCTCGCTCGGCGAGCAGGACATCATGCTGATCGTGCTCGGGCTGATCGACGTGGTGATGATCTCCAACCTGCTGATGATGGTGATCGTGGGCGGCTACGAGACCTTCGTCTCGCGCATGAACCTCGACGGCCACCCCGACCAGCCGGAATGGCTGAGCCACGTCAACGCCAGCGTGCTGAAGGTGAAGCTGGCGATGGCGATCATCGGCATCTCCTCGATCCACCTGCTCAAGAGCTTCATCGAGGTCGGGATGGTCGACGGCCTGCCGCTGTGCAGCTCCGCGGCCGGGATCGAGGCGCTGAAGGTGATGCAGCCGCTGATCGACGCCGGCCAGAAACTCAAGGCCTGCACCTCGGTCACCACCCACGGCGTGATGTGGCAGACGATCATCCACGGCCTGTTCATCCTGTCGGCGATCGGCATCGCCTGGACCGACCGGATCATGACCAGCAGCCTGGCCAAGCAGGACGCGCACTGAGGCGCCGACGCGCCGATCCGCGACCTGCGCCGGCGCGGCCCGCCGGCGCCATCGCGTAAACTGCGCGGATGGATGTCTCCCACCTGCTCGACGGCCTGAACGCCGCGCAGCGCGAGGCGGTCAGCGCGCCCCCCGGCCCCCTGCTCGTCCTCGCCGGCGCCGGTTCGGGCAAGACCCGCGTGCTCACCCACCGCATCGCCTGGCTGCACGAAGTCCACGGCGTGCCGATGCACGGCATCTTCGCGGTGACCTTCACCAACAAGGCCGCGGGCGAGATGCGCCACCGCGCCGACGCGCTGCTGCCGCAAGGCACGCGCGGGATGTGGATCGGCACCTTCCACGGCCTCGCCCATCGCCTGCTGCGGCTGCACTGGCAGGACGCGAAGCTGCCGGAAGGGTTCCAGATCCTCGACAGCGACGACCAGTTGCGGCTGGTCAAGCGCGTGGTCCAGGCGCTTGAACTGGACGAGGCGCGCTTCCCGCCGCGGCAGATCGCGTGGTGGATCAACGCGCAGAAGGACGAGGGCCGCCGGCCGCAGCACATCCAGCCCGAGCGCGACGAATGGGCGTCGGTGATGCTGCGCGCCTACACGCTCTACCAGGAACGCTGCGAGCAGGCCGGGCTGGTCGATTTCGCCGAAATCCTGCTGCGCGCGCACGAGCTGCTGCGCGACCATCCGCCGCTGCTGCAGCACTACCGCCACCGCTTCCAGCAACTGCTGATCGACGAGTTCCAGGACACCAACAGCCTGCAGTACGCGTTCATCCGTCTGCTTGCCGGCGACACCGGCCAGGTCTTCGTGGTCGGCGACGACGATCAGGCGATCTACGGCTGGCGCGGCGCCAAGGTCGAGAACGTGCAGCGCTTCCTGCGCGATTTCCCCGGCGCGACGACCATCCGCCTGGAGCAGAACTACCGCTCCAGCGCCAACATCCTCGACGCCGCCAACGCGGTGATCGCGCACAACCCCTCGCGGCTGGGCAAGCGGCTGTGGACCGACAGCGGCGAGGGCGAGGCGATCGACCTCTACGCCGCGTTCAACGAGATCGACGAGGCGCGCTTCGTCGTCGAGCGCATCCGCCAGTGGGTCCGCGACGGCGGCAGCCACGGCGACTGCGCGATCCTCTACCGCAGCAACGCCCAGTCGCGGGCGTTCGAGGAAACGCTGCTGGGCGAGCAGATCCCGTTCCGGGTCTACGGCGGCATGCGCTTCTTCGAGCGCGCCGAGATCAAGGACACGCTGGCCTATCTGCGGCTGATCGCCAACCGCGACGACGACGCGGCGTTCGAGCGCGCGGTCAACACCCCGACCCGCGGCATCGGCGAGCGCACGCTCGACGAGGTCCGGCGGCTGGGGCGCACCGAGCGGCTGTCGTTGTGGCAGTCCGCCGCGTGGATCGCCGCCGGCGACGGCCTGCCGGCGCGCGCGCGCAACGCGCTGGCCGGGTTCCAGCAGTTGATCGACGCGATCGCCGGGGAGACCGTCGACCTGCCGCTGAAGGACAAGATCGACCACGCGCTGGCGCGCTCCGGCCTGCGCGACTACTACGAACAGCAGTCGAAGGGGTCGCTGGACTCGCGCACCGACAACCTCGACGAGCTGGTGTCGGTGGCGTCGCGCTTCGTCCGCGGCGACGACGAGGAGAGCGCGGCGCTGACCGAGCTGGTCGCCTTCCTCGCCTACGCCGCGCTGGAAGCCGGCGAGGGCCAGACCGAGGCCGGCGAGGACGGCGTGCAGTTGATGACGCTGCACAGCGCCAAGGGCCTGGAGTTCCCGCTGGTGTTCCTGGTAGGCGTGGAGGAGGGGCTGTTCCCGAACAACAAGTCGATCGAGGAATCCGGCCGGCTGGAGGAGGAGCGCCGCCTCGCCTATGTCGGCATCACCCGCGCCCGCCAGAAGCTGGTGCTGACCTACGCCGAGGCGCGTCGCCTGCACGGCCAGGACATGTACGGGCTGCCGTCGCGGTTCCTGCGCGAGATCCCGTCCGCGCTGATCCACGAGGTGCGGCCGAAGATCCAGGTCGCGCGACCGATGTACCAGGCTCAGCCGCGCCGCGACTGGGGCCACGCCTCGCTGCAGGAAACGCCCGGCCTGCGCCTGGGCCAGAACGTCACCCACGCCAAGTTCGGCAGCGGTGTCGTCACCGACATCGAAGGCAGCGGCGCCCACGCCCGCGTCCAGGTCAACTTCGACGACGCCGGCAGCAAGTGGCTGGTGCTGGCCTACGCGAACCTGCAGCCGGCGTAGGGCGGGCCTTGGCCCGCCATCGCGACCGGCCCGCTGTACCACACAATGATGGGCACCGTGTGGCCTGAGATCCGGCGCAAACGGAAATCCCGCAATGGCGGGCCAGGACGACGGCGGCCTTGAACCGGAGATGTGTGCATGCCTGTCGTGGCCCTGATCGCGATGCTTGGAGTGACAGCGACCGACCTGTCTGACTGTGAAGGCTTCTCGGGCACCTACCGGGAGGTCGGTGTCGTGGAGCAGGCGAGCGGTGCACTGCCGGAAGGCGGGAATGTGCTGCTGTCGCTTGCCGTGTCCAGGCAGGCGATGCCCGGGCTGGAACGCCCCGAGTCGGTGATCCTGTCGGCTTCCCCCGATGACGGGGTTCTGCGGGTGACGCTGGTGGGAACGCAGCGGTTCGAGATGACGTTCCCGGTGACGTGCGCACAGGGCGCGTACCGGATCGAGCGTCTCGACCGGAACGCACCGGCTGGCGAAGGCGTCGACCTGGTCCGGTATACCGAAACCATCCTGCTCAGGCCGGACGCGAGCGGGCTGGATGTGAGGGTGATGTCCGAAGGACGCTACCGCACATGGCCGTTCTTCCATCGCACCGAAAAGCACGACGACCGGTATCGGTTCACGCGCGAGTCGCCGTGAGCCGTCCGCTCGCTGCGGGAGCGCACGCCCCGTGCCGATCGATCGGACGACGGTGTTTTCCCGCCTTGCGCGCGGCTTGCGATAAGCTCGTGCGATGACCGACACCACCGATCCCGCCGCCCCGCAAGACGACCTCCTCCGCGTCCGCGACTACCTGACGGGCCTGCAGGACCGCATCTGTGCCGCGATCGAGGGCGCGGACGGTGCCGCGCGGTTCCAGGAAGACCGGTGGCAGCGCGCCGAAGGCGGCGGCGGGCGCACGCGGGTGCTGCGCGACGGCGCGGTGTTCGAGCAGGCCGGCATCGGGTTCTCCGACGTATCCGGCACCAAACTGCCGCCGTCGGCCACCGCGGCGCGTCCCGAACTCGCGGGCGCGTCGTGGCGCGCGGTCGGGGTGTCGCTGGTGTTCCATCCGCGCAACCCGCATCTCCCGACCACCCATGCCAACGTGCGCCATTTCCGCGCGTTCAAAGACGGCGAGACCGTGGCCTGGTGGTTCGGCGGCGGCTTCGACCTCACCCCGTTCTATCCGGTCGACGAGGACGTGCTGCACTGGCACCGGGTCGCCCGCGACCTGTGCGCGCCCTTCGGCGGCCAGGCGCGCTACGACGCGCACAAGCGCTGGTGCGACGAGTACTTCTTCCTGAAGCACCGCGGCGAGACCCGCGGCGTCGGCGGGCTGTTCTTCGACGACCTGCACGAGGACTTCGAGCGCGACTTCGCCTACCAGCGCGCGGTCGGCGACGGCTTCCTCGACGCCTACCTGCCGATCGTCGAGCGCCGCAAGGATGCGCCCTACGGCGAACGCGAGCGCCAGTTCCAGCTCTACCGGCGCGGCCGCTACGTCGAGTTCAACCTGGTGTTCGACCGCGGCACCCTGTTCGGCCTGCAGTCGGGCGGGCGCACCGAATCGATCCTGATGAGCCTGCCGCCACTGGTGCGCTGGGAGTACGGCTACGCGCCGGAGGCGGGCAGCGACGAGGCGCGCCTGCTCGACTACCTGCGGCCGCGCGACTGGCTGTCCGAACCGGCCTGACCGGTCGAGCGGCCCTCGGGCCGCTACCGGCTGGACCGGCGGATGGCATCAGCGGCCCGAGGGCCGCTCTGCCGATCGGTCGTCGTCGTTGAGGACGATGCTGATGTGGCCGTTGGTTTCGAGCACGGCCAGCCTGATCCGCTCGGTCTCGCTGCAGCCGGCGCCCCGCATCGCCTCGCGGAAGTCGGCCTTGCTCACCAGTTCGCGTCGCAGCACGTCGTGGAACACGCGGCCGTCCTGCGCCAGCACCACCGGCTCGCCCTCGATCCACTTCCGCGCCCGCGGCACGCGCGCCGACAGGAACGCGGTGGCGTAGTTGAGCGCGATCAGGCAGACCGCCAGCAGCGCGGCGCCGGTCAGCGAGTTGTCGCCGCCGTTGAGGCCGTTCTGGACCGCATTGCCGATCAGGATCAGCAGCACCAGGTCGAAGGGCGTGAACTGGCCGACCGCGCGTTTGCCGGACAGGCGCACCAGCACCATCACCAGCAGGTAGATCGCCACGGCGCGGAGCACGAAGGCCCACCATGGCGCGGACAGGGAAAACATCTCGGTCATGGCGGGCCCCGGGGCGACGACGCGCAGTCTGGCGTCCGGTCGCGCAAATAAAAAGCCCCGCAGGCGGGGGAACCGGCGGGGCTGGGAACGGGACTTGGGGAGAGTCTTACGTTCCGGGGCCGCCCTAGGGGAGAGAGCGGCTGCGACAGACGTTGCATCTGTCGCGAGATAGTTGACCACGACTGCGGGGCCGAGTTCGTGAAGTTTCCGATAGCGCACAGGCAGAATTCAGGACGGATTCATTCCGCGTGCAACGTTCGTTCAGTTTTGGCTGTGATCGATTGAAAAAACCTGTCAGAACCGACAGGAAAGCCCGCCGAAAGTCATGGTTTGCGGCGTGTGCCCGAAGACCTCACCTGCATTTCCGGAACGCTGCGTATCGGCGGCGAAGCGCTTGCGGCATGCTGCGTCGCCACACGCATCGACCGTGATCGACGACGCAGCGATCAGTGCGCTTCGTCCCAGTTCGCCCCGACCCCCGAATCGATCACCAGCGGCACCCGCAGTTCCGCGGCGGCGGCCATCCGCGCGGTGACTTCCGGCACCAGCGTCTCGACGAAGCCGGCGTCGCACTCGAACACCAGTTCGTCGTGCACCTGCAGCAGCATCCGCGCCTGCGCATCGTGCGGCAGGATCCACGCGTCGATGGCGATCATCGCGCGCTTGATGATGTCGGCGGCGGTGCCCTGCATCGGCGCGTTGATCGCCGCGCGCTCGGCGCCGGCGCGCAGGCCCTGGTTGCGGGCGTTGATGTTGTCCAGGTACAGCCGGCGGCCGAACACGGTCTCGACGTAGCCGCGCTCGTGGGCCTCCTTGCGGGTGCGCTCCATGAAGTCGCGCACGCCGGGATAGCGGCTGAAGTACAGCGCGATGTAGTCCTGCGCCTCGCCGCGGCCGATGCCCAGTTGCTTCGCCAGCCCGAAGGCGCTCATGCCGTACATCAGGCCGAAGTTGATCGCCTTGGCGGCGCGGCGCTCGTTCGCGGTCACCTCGGCGACCGGCTTGCCGAACACCTCCGCCGCGGTGGCGCGATGGATGTCGTCGCCGGCGGCGAAGGCGCGCAGCAGGCCGGCGTCCTCGGACAGGTGGGCCATGATCCGCAGTTCGATCTGGGAGTAGTCGCAGGCGACCAGTTTGCGGCCCGGCGGCGCGACGAACGCCCGGCGGATGCGGCGCCCGTCCTCGGTGCGGATCGGGATGTTCTGCAGGTTCGGATCGTTCGACGACAGGCGGCCGGTGGCGGCGCCGGCCTGGTGGTAGCTGGTGTGGACGCGGCCGGTGTCGGGATTGACCATCTCCGCGAGCTTGTCGGTGTAGGTGCTGCGCAGCTTCGCCAGGCCGCGGTATTCGAGGATGACCCGCGGCAGCTCGTGCTGGTCGGCGATCGCCTCCAGCGCCTCCTCGTTCGTCGACGGCTGGCCGGTCGGCGTCTTCACCAGCGCCGGCAGCTTGAGTTCGTCGAACAGCAGCGCCTGCAACTGCTTGGGCGAGTCGAGGTTGAAGGTGCGGCCGGCCAGTTCGGTCGCCTTCTGCTGCGCGGCGAGCATGCGCCGCGACAGGTCGGCGCTCTGCCGGCGCAGTTCGTCGGCGTCGATCAGCACGCCGTTGGCCTCCATCCGCGCGAGCACCGGCACCAGCGGCATCTCGATCTCGCGATAGACGCTTTCCAGCGACGGCTCCCCGGCGAGTTTCGCCGACAGCACGCGGTGCAGGCGCAGGGTGATGTCGGCGTCCTCGGCGGCGTAGCGGGTGGCGTCGTCGATCGCGACCTCGGAGAACGGGATCTGCTTCGCGCCCTTGCCGGCCACGTCCTCGAACCTGATGGTGTCGTAGCCGAGATAGCGCTTCGCCAGCGTGTCCATGTCGTGGCGGCTGGCGCTGGCGTTCCAGACGAAGCTCTCCAGCATGGTGTCGTCGTGGTAGCCGGCGACATTCACGCCGTGGCGGCGCAGCACGTGCAGGTCGTACTTGCCGTGCTGGCCGAGCTTGCGGTGCGACGGGCTTTCCAGCAGCGGGCGCAGCGCGTCGAGCGTCCCGCGCAGGTCGAGCTGCGCCGGCGCGCCGGGGTAGGTGTGGCCGACCGGCACGTAGCAGCCGTTGCCCGGCGCGGTGGAGAAGCTCAGCCCGACGAGGTTCGCGCGCATCGCGTCGAGGTCGTCGGTCTCGGTGTCGAAGGCGAACTCGTCGGCCGCGGCCAGGCGCTCGATCCACGCCGCCAGTTGCGCCGGCGTGGAGACGGTCTCGTAGGCGCCCGCGACGGACAGCGCGGGGTCGGGCGCTTGCGCCTCGGCCGCCGCGCTGCGGGCGTAGCCGGCCTGGGTGCTGCGCAGGCTGCCGTGGGTCGAGGCGTCGGCGGCGGACGCGGACGCGCCGTTGCCGCCCTCGAGGTCCTTCAGCGCCTGGTTGAAGCCGTAGCGCGCGTACAGGCGGCGCAGGTCCTCGACGTGGCGCGCGCGCAGGCCGAGATCGGCCGGGCCCTGGTCGAGGGCGACGTCGAGTCTGATCGTCGCCAACTGCTTGTTCAGCGGCAGCCGCGGCAGCGCCGCGCGGAGGTTCTCGCCGATCTTGCCCTTGATCGCGCCGGCGTTCGCGATGACGTTCTCCAGCGTGCCGTACTCGCCCAGCCACTTGGCCGCGGTCTTCGGCCCGCACTTCTCGACCCCGGGGATGTTGTCGACGCTGTCGCCCATCAGCGACAGCAGGTCGATCACCTGGTCGGCGCGCACGCCGAACTTCTCGATCACCGCCGCGTCGTCGGCCATGCGGCTGCCGGTCATGGTGTTGACCAGCGCGATGCCCGCGCCGTCGCCCGACTGGCGGACGAGCTGCGCGAAATCCTTGTCGCCGGTGGAGATGGTGACGGCCATGCCCTCGGCCGCGCCGCGCACGGCCAGGGTGCCGATCACGTCGTCGGCCTCGACGCCCGGCACCCGCAGGATCGGGATGCCCAGCGCCTGCACGATCTCCAGCATCGGCTCGATCTGCGCGCGCAGTTCGTCCGGCATCGGCGGCCGGTTGGCCTTGTACTGCGGGTCGAGGTCGTCGCGGAAGGTCGGCCCGGAGGCGTCGACGACGAACGCGAGGTGTTCGGGCTGTTCCTTCAGGTGCCCGCGCAGCATGTTCACGACGCCGAACAGCGCGCCGGTGGGCTCGCCCTGCGCGTTGGTCAACGGCGGCAGTGCGTGGAACGCGCGGAACAGGTAGGAGGAACCATCGATGAGGACGAGACGTGTCATCAGGCGATTCTACCCCCGGGTCGCCGGCCGGACCGCGATCGCGGCGTATGATCGGGATTCCCCCGCCGGCAGGAGACCGTCATGCGCATCGTCCGTCCCTTCGCCCTGCTGTTCGCCACGCTGTTCCTCGCCTCCGCCTGCGCCACCACGCCTCCGCCCGCGTCGGACGCCGGCTTCGACCTGCCGCCCGACGCCATCGCCGCCGAGCGCACCATGGACAATGGCGACGTGATCACCGAATACCGCGTCGCCGGCCAGTTGCGCATGGTCCAGGTGAAGCCGAAACGCGGCCCGGCCTACTTCCTCTACGACCGCAACGGCGACGGCCGCATCGACCACGACCGCAACTCGCCGACGGTGTACTTCAAGCTGTTCGGGTGGTGAGCGCGCGCGGGACGCGCGTCGCCCGGCGGTGACGCCGGCGCAGGCGTCGTCCCGGGGTTCGGGTTTCTTCCGAACGCAGGCGTCCGCCGCCAGGATCGATCGTCGCGACCGCACGCCCGTGACGCCGCGACACACGTCCGTCCCACGCCACGCGGAACGAACCGGACGCCCGGCACATCCCGCCGGGACGCCGATGCACCGCTGCCCCGGACCGCTCGCCGTGATCGGCCTCATCCGGCCCGCGCGCACACCCACGCCTCGACCCGGGCGACGCCGGCGCGGCGCAGCGCCTCGGCGGCGGCGTGCAGGGTGGCGCCGGTGGTCATCACATCGTCGACCAGGGCGACATGCGCCGGCAGCGGGCGGTCGTCGCGCACGGCGAAGGCGCCGCGGAGGTTGCGGCGCCGGGCCGGGGCGGCCAGCCGCGACTGCGGGGCGGTGTCGCGGACCCGGACCAGCAGGTCGTCGCGCAGCGGCACGCCGAGGGCGCGCGCCAGCGGCCGGGCCAGTTCGAGGGTCTGGTCGAAGCCGCGGCGGCGCAGGCGCGCCCGGTGCAGCGGCAGCGGCAGCAGCGCCTCCGGCCGCGGGGCGTCGGCCAGGGCCGCTGCGAACGCCTCGGCCATCAGCCCGGCGCAGAGCCGACCGGCGGCGAGGTCGCCGTGGAACTTGAGTCGCGGCAGCAGCCGGTCCAGCGGCGGCTCGTAGCGGAACGCGGCCCGGGTCGCCGCGACCGGGGGCGGCCGTCGCTGGCAGTGGCCGCAGGCCGCGGTCGGGGCGGCCAGCGGCAGGGCGCAGCTCGGGCAGGCGGTCCGCTGCCACGGCAGCGACCGGCGGCAGGCGGCGCACAGGTCGATCCCGGCGACCGCGGCCGGCGACCGGCAGACCAGGCAGTGGCCGGGCCACAGCCGGCGGACCGCCGCGCCGGTCCGCGCGCCGGCGCGGGCGAGCAGGACCTTGAAACAGCGGCGGTTGACAGGGCTGGGCATGCTTTCCAGACTGCCTGTCCCCCTTTGCCGTGTCCGTCAGGGATCCCCGATGCCCGCTGTCAGTGTTTCCGCCGTCCCGCGCCACGACTGGACCCGCGCCGAGGTGGAAGCGCTGTTCGACCTGCCCTTCCCGGTGCTGCTGCAGCGGGCCGGTGACGTCCACCGGCAGCACTTCGACCCCAGCGAGGTGCAGGTCAGCACCCTGCTGTCGGTGAAGACCGGCGGCTGCCCGGAGGACTGCGGCTACTGCCCGCAGGCCCAGCGCTACCACACCGGGGTCGACGCCACGAAGCTGATGGACACCGACGCGGTGGTCGAGCGCGCCCGCGCCGCCAAGGCCTCCGGCGCCTCGCGCTTCTGCATGGGCGCCGCCTGGCGCTCGCCGAAGGACCGCGACATCCCGAAGGTCGCCGAGATGATCCGCGAGGTGAAGGCGCTGGGGCTGGAGACCTGCGCCACCCTGGGCATGCTCAGCGACACCCAGGCCGCGGCCCTCAAGGACGCCGGCCTCGACTACTACAACCACAACCTGGACACCGCGCCGGAGTTCTACGACGAGGTGATCCGCACCCGCGAGTACCAGGACCGCCTCGACACCCTGGCCCGGGTCCGCGACGTCGGCATGAAGACCTGCTGCGGCGGCATCGTCGGCATGGGCGAAACCCGTTCCCAACGGGCGGGCCTGCTGCAGACGCTGGCCAACCTGCCGGCGCATCCGGATTCGGTGCCGATCAACCGCCTGGTGCAGGTGGCCGGCACGCCGCTGCACGGCACCGCCGAACTCGACGCGTTCGAGTTCGTGCGCACGATCGCGGTCGCGCGGCTGCTGATGCCGAAGTCGATGGTGCGGCTGTCCGCCGGCCGCGAGACGATGAGCGACGAGCTGCAGGCGCTGTGCTTCCTCGCCGGCGCCAACTCGATCTTCTACGGCGAGAAGCTGCTGACCACCGGCAACCCGGACACCGAGCGCGACCTCGCGCTGTTCGCCCGCCTCGGCCTGAAGCCGATGGCGGTGGTCGAAGCCCCGAACACCTTCCACGCGGACATCGTCGAGGCCGGCGCCGCGCCGGCCGACGACCCGCCCTGCACCCGCGCCGCCTGACCGAGCGTCCGCCATGACCCGTCCGCGCCTCACCGAACGCATCCTCGCCGCCCGCGTGCAACGCACGATGCAGGGCCGCGAGCGCAAGCGGCGCACGGTCGCCCGCCGCGACGGCGTGCGCTGCGAGGTCGACGGGCGCTGGCTCAACAACTTCGCCGGCAACGACTACCTCGGCCTCGCCCAGCAGTTCGGCGTGGTCGATGCCCTGCAGTCCAGCGCCGCCCGCGACGGCGTCGGCGCCGGCGCCTCGCACCTGGTCAGCGGCCACCACGCGCACCACGACGCGCTGGAGAAGGAGCTGGCCGACTGGCTGGGCGCGCCGCGCGCGCTGCTGTTCGGCAGCGGCTACCTGGCCAACCTCGGGGTGATCCAGGGCCTGCTCGGCGAGGACGACGTCTGCGTGCAGGATCGGCTCAACCACGCCAGCCTGATCGACGGTGCGCGGCTGGCCGGCTGCAAGCTGCGCCGCTATCCGCACGCCGACGCCGAGGGCGCGCTGCGCCAGTTGCGCACGGTGCCCGAGGGCGCGGCGATGCTGGTCACCGACGGCGTGTTCAGCATGGACGGCGACATCGCCCCGCTGCGCGAACTGTCGCTGGTGGCGAAGGTCCAGCAGGCGATGCTCTACGTCGACGACGCGCACGGCATCGGCGTGGTCGGCCCCGAGGGCCGCGGCTGCGTCGCCGAGGCCGGCCTCGAGGGCGGATCGCTGCTGCAGCTCGCCACCCTGGGCAAGGCGTTGGGCGGCTACGGCGCGGTGGTGCTGGGCAGCGAGGAGATCATCGGCCACCTGGTCGAGACCGCGCGCCCGTACATCTACACGACCGCGCTGCCGCCGGCGATGGCCGCCTCCTCGCTGGCCGCGGTCAAGCTGGCCCGGCGCGACCACTGGCGCCGCGAGAAACTGCAGAGCCTGGTCGCGCACTTCCGCCAGCAGGCGGCGTTCCGCGACCTGCAACTGCTGCCGTCGACCACGCCGGTGCAGCCGGTGATGTGCGGCGACGAGAAGCGCGCGGTCGCGCTGTCCACCGCGCTGGAAGCCCAGGGCTACTGGGTGCCGGCGATCCGGCCGCCGACCGTGCCCGACGGCCGCGCGCGGCTGCGCGTGACCCTGTCCTCGCTGCACACGCAGGGTGAGGTCGATGCGCTGATCGACGCCCTGTGCTGGGCGCGCGACGCGGTGGAGCTGGGCTTCGGGCACGGCGGAGCCGCGGTGGCGTGAGCGCGGCGGCGGTCGTGGACGAGGGTGCGGACGACGACGCGGCGCGGATCCCGGTCTGGATCGCGCTGTCCGGGCTGTATCTCGACATCGAGGTCGAGCGCTTCCACGACGCGATCGCGGCGACCCTCGCCGCCTCTCCGTTCCCGCTGGACGCGCTGCAGGCGATGCTGGTCCACGACGTGCATCCGGTGCTGTTCACCAATCTGATCGCGCCGGCCGGCGTGTGGGACGGTTTCGACGAAGCCTGGCTGGTCGCGCGCATCCGCGCCCGCGGCGGTCGCCGCAGCCGCGGCCTCGCACGCTGGTTCCGCGGCGACATCGACGCGCAGTGGCGCGCGGTCGCGGCGAAGATCGGCGCCCTGCGCGCGGGCGCCGGCCCCACGTGAGCGCGTCCCTGCACATCGCGACCAGCGGCGAAGGCCCGCCGCTGGTGCTGATCCACGGCTGGGCGATGCACGGCGGCGTGTTCGCGCCGCTGGTCGAACGCCTGCGCACGCGGCACACGCTGCACCTGGTCGATCTGCCGGGCCACGGGCTCAGCCGCGACGACGCCACGCCGCTGGCCTTCGATGCGGTCTGCGACGCGCTGTTCGCGCGGCTGCCGCCGGCGCCGTGGCTGGGCTGGTCGCTGGGCGGGATGTTCGCGCTGCATGCGGCCGTGCGCGATCCGGCGCGGGTGCCGGCGCTGGTCGCGCTGTGCAGCAGCCCGTGCTTCGTGCGCGGCGAGGACTGGCGCTTCGGCGTCTCGCCGGAGATCTTCCGCGACTTCGCGCGCGGCCTCGCCGACGACTACCGCGGCACGCTCGACCGCTTCGTCGCGCTGGAGGCGTTCGGCTCCGACCACGCCAAGGACGAGCTGCGTGCGCTGCGCGCCGGACTCTTCGCCCGCGGCGAGCCGGCGGCGCGGGTGCTGGTCGACGGCCTGCACCTGCTGGAGACCGTGGACCAGCGGCCGCTGCTGGACGCGCTGCGCGTGCCGAGCCTGTGGATCGCCGGCCGCCGCGACCGCCTGGTCGATCCGCGCGCGATGCGCGACGCCGCCGCCAGGATCGATGCCGCCGGCCACGCCCCGGCGCGCTTCGTGCAGATCGAGCACGCGGGCCACGCGCCGTTCCTCACCCATGTCGACGAGGTCGATGCGGCGCTGAGGGACATGCCGGCGACGACGGACGGCTGACCCTCCGATGCCACGACTCAGCATCGACGATGACGCTACCTACTGGGTGCCCGATGGCGGCGGGCCGAAGCAGCGCTTCGACCATTTCCTGCTCTGGCAATGGAAGCGTTGCCACGACGGAAGCGGCGTGCGGACGATCGTGGGCGTCGGCGCCGAGGCCCGACCGGATTCGGCCGAGCCGCTGCCGGAGGGTGTCGTGAGGACCGATCTGGTCGCGTTGTCTTCGCTGGAACCCGGTTTGGCGCGCCTGTACTGGGAAAGCTTCCTCAAGTACGCGCTGTACAGCGGACTGCGTTCGTACGGGGAACGCATCGCCGCGCGATTGGCGGGTGGTGTGCATGTCGAAGTGCGCATCAAGGACGCGCCGGCGCGTGGACAGATCGTCGCCATCCTGGTCGACATGGCGCGATTCCGGCTTCCGCTGCCCCTGGTCCGGTCGCCCACGCTCCTGTCGGGAAACGGTTGAGCCGATGTCCACGCTGTTCGACGCCCGCCACGTCCGCCGCGCTTTTTCGCGCGCCTCGTCGAGCTACGCCGACGCGGCGAAGCTGCAGCACGAGGTCGAGGCGCGGCTGCTCGAGGCGCTGGACTACTACGCCGAAGGCCGCGCCGATGCGGCGCAGGCGCCGGCGGTGGTGGTCGATCTGGGCTGCGGCCCCGGCAGCGCGGCGCGCGCGATGCAGGCGCGCTGGCCGAAGGCGCGCGTGCTGGCGCTGGATCTGGCGCTGCCGATGCTGCAGGCGCAGGCCGGCGCGGGCGGTCTCGCGCGCACCCTCGCGCGGCTGCTGCCGGGCGCGGGGGCGCCGACGCCCGCCCGGGTCTGCGCAGACGCCCGCGCGCTGCCGCTGGCCGACCATTCGGTGGACCTGCTGTTCTCGAATCTCTGCCTGCAGTGGGTCGAGGACCTGCCGGCGGTGTTCGCCGGCTTCCGCCGCGCGCTGAAGCCCGGCGGCATGCTGGTGGTCTCGACCTTCGGCCCCGACACCCTGTTCGAGCTGCGCAGCGCGTTCGCGGAGGCCGATGCGGTGCCGCACGTCAGTCCGTTCGCGTCGATCGCGCAGTTCGGCGACGCCCTGATCGCCGCGGGGTTCCGCAATCCCGTGCTCGACCGCGACGAACTGGTGACCCACTACGACGACCTGCCCGCGCTGATGCGCGAGCTGCGCGCGATCGGCGCCACCAACGCCCTGCGCGCGCGCCGGCACACGCTGACCGGCAAGGCGCGCTTCGCCGCCGCCGCGCGCGCCTACGACGCGTTCCGCGCCGACGGCCGCCTGCCCGCGACCTGGGAGGTGATCTCCGCGCTGGCCTGGGCGCCGGAGCACGGGGTCGCGATCCGCGAGGGCGGCGAGGACGTGGCGCGCTTCCCGGCGGCCGGGATCCCGGTCCGGCGGCGCGACGACTGACGCCGGCGGCGGCGGTCGCGGTGGCGGTCGCGCGACCGGCGCTTCGTAGCACAGCCGTGCTACAGTGTCCCCCCGCGCCCGGAGGCCGCCGCGATGGCCACGCCCACCACCACCATCCGCCTGCCCGAGGAATTGAAGGCCCGGCTGGCCCGGCTGGCCGAAGCCGAGGGCACGTCGATCCACGGCCTGATCCTCGACGCGATCGCCGAGAAGGTCGACGCGCTGGAGCGCCGGCGCGACTTCCACGAGGACGCGCGGCAGCGCCTCGCGCAGATGCGGGACACCGGCGCGGGCATCGAATGGGACGAGATGCAGCGCCGCCTCCGCGCGCCGGTCGCGGACGAGGACGCTCCGAGGCCGGCCGCGAAGCCGGGCCGGGGCTGATCGCTTGGCGAGGATCCAGTGCTCGGAGCGGATCGACGCCGACCTGCGGCGGATCGTCGCGCGCGGGCCTGCGCCGGCCGAGCGCGACGATGGCGACGAATGCGACGATCGCGGGTCGGCGGGCGTCGAGATGGCCGCGGTGACCGCGGCCATCGACGTACTGATGGCCAGCCCGCTGATCGGGCGGCCCTGCGAGGATGGCCTGCGCGAGCTGGTGATCGGGCGCAGGACGCGCGGCTGCCTGGCGTTGTACCACTACGACGAACGGATGGACCTGGTGAGGATCCTCGCCATCCGCTCGCACCAAGACTCCGGATACTCCCTGACATGACCACACCCGTCCTCTCCGTCGTCGTCCCCGTGTTCAACGAGCGCGACAACGTCACCCCGCTGATCGACGAAATCACCGCCGCGCTGCGCGGACACGCCCTGCTCAAGGGCGGCGATTTCGAGATCGTCTACGTCGACGACCATTCGCGCGACGACACCCTCGCCGTGCTCGACGGCCTGAAGGCGACGACGCCCGAGCTGCGGGTGCTGCACCACGTGAGCCAGAGCGGGCAGAGCACTGCGGTGCGCAACGGCGTGAAGGCCGCGCGCGGCGCGTGGATCGCCACCCTCGACGGCGACGGCCAGAACGACCCGGCCGACATCCCGAACCTGCTGGCCAAGCGCGACGGATCCGCGGCCGACGTGAAGCTGTTCGCCGGCTGGCGCGTCAACCGGCAGGACAGCGGCAGCAAGCGCTGGGCCTCGAAGTGGGCGAACGCGATCCGCAGCCGCATGTTGAAGGATTCGACCCCCGACACCGGCTGCGGCATCAAGCTGTTCGAGCGCGCGGCGTTCCTCGACCTGCCGTACTTCGACCACATGCACCGCTACCTGCCGGCGCTGATGCAGCGCGCCGGCTGGAAGACGATCAGCGTGCCGGTGAACCATCGCCATCGCGCCAGCGGCGTGTCCAAGTACAACAACCTCAACCGCGCGCTGGTCGGCCTGCGCGACCTGCGCGGGGTGGCCTGGCTGATCGCGCGCAGCAAGCGCACCGCGGTCGAGGAGCGCTGAGCATGCTCGCCGATGTCGTCCAGGTCGCCGCCGCCGGCGACGTGATGAACACGCCGATCACGTGGCTGGCGTGGACCGGCCTGCACGCCTCGCCGTGGAAGCTGATCGGCTGGGTCGGCGCGCTGATGTTCGGCGGCCGCTGGCTGGTGCAGTTCATCGCCAGCAAGCGCTACGGCAAGCCGGTGATCCCGCGGCTGTTCTGGTACATGAGCATCGTCGGCAGCGTGATGACGCTGTCGTACTTCATCTTCGGCAAGAACGACTCGGTCGGCATCCTGCAGAACCTGTTCCCGACCTTCACCGCCTGCTACAGCCTGTACCTCGACATCAAGCACCGCGGCTGGCACCGCGACCGCAACAGCCACTGATCCGCCGGCCCGGCGCGCCGGGGCACGCAAGCGTCCCCGGCGCGGCGCCGCCGCGGGATCAGCTTCGCGGCGCGCGGGCGTCGCCGCCGGCGGACGCCAGCGCCTCCACGATCGCCTGTTCGCGGAAGCCCTCGATCCGGCGCTCGCCGATGTACAGCAGCGGCACCGCGCGGCCGCCCTGGCCGATGAAGTCGCGGTTCGCCTGCTCGGACTTGTCGATCAGGTACTCGGTGTAGCGCACTCCGCGCGCGGCGAACAGCTTGCGCGCCTTCGCGCAGTAGGGGCAGGTGGCGGTCGCGTACATCACCACTTCGTTGCCGGCGCGGCGGTACAGGGCCGCATGGTCGCCGGTGGTGTACTGCGGCGGCGGGAACCAGGCGTGGTAGGTCTGCGCGAGGCGCGGTCCGCCATAGAGGCCGATCGCGAAGCACGCGGGAATCAGCAGGATCTGCAGGACGAGTTTGAGGGCCTTGGGCATGATGCCTCCATGCGCGCGCGGGCGTCGCGCCGGCGCGGTGGTCGTGGTGTCCGGGAAAGCGGTGGCGGCCGAAGCAGCCGCGGCAATCGCACGGGCGCGAGGGCGGGAATCCCGGCCGGCGGGACGGTCGCGGCTGCGCGGGAACCGGTCCGAGGCGAGGCCCGGAAGGGCCCCGCCGGTCGCGCATCACAGGCCGCAGTTGGCCTTGCACTCCTGGAACGTCACGTCGCAGTTGGTCTTGCAGACGTTGTTCGCCCCGCACTGGGCATAGCACTCGTAGCGGGCATCCAGGCAGTCGGCGTAGCAACCGGGATCGGCCCGGGTCTGCGAGGCGTAGCCCATGCCCATGCCCATTGCCGCGACCAGAGCGCACGAGAACAGCAAGTTGTTGATCTTCATTGTGTTTCCTCCACGATATACGAGCCCCGATTCCTCGAACAGGCCGGGCCCTCCACCTGTACGGCGGAAGATATCAGGGGAAAATCTCATCCGATGAGAGACGCCTGCGACCGGTCGCAGGGGGCCGCCGCCGGCCCGCGCGCCCGCGGACGCGGTCAGCTACGCAGGCCCACGCCGCGTTTCAGCAGCCACAGGCCGAGGCCGCCCAGCGCCGCGACGAAGCCCAGCATCAGCGCGTAGGCCACCCACAGCGGCACGTCGGACACGCCCAGCAGGCCGTAGCGGAAGGCGTTGACCATGTAGAAGATCGGGTTGAGGTGGGTCGCGGCCTCGGCCCAGCCGGGCAGCAGCTTCACCGAATAGAACACGCCGCCGAGATAGGTCAGCGGGGTGAGGATGAAGGTCGGCACGATCGCGATGTCGTCGAACTTCTTGGCGTACACCGCGTTGACGAACCCGGCCAGCGAGAAGATCGTCGCCCCCAGCAGCACGGTGGTGAAGGTCACCAGCGGATGCGGCACGCGGACGTGGGTGAACAGCATCGCGATGCACAGCACGATCGCGCCGACCATCAGCCCGCGCAGCACCGCGCCGGCGACATAGCCGCCGAGGATCACCCACGACGGCATCGGGCTGACCAGCAGCTCCTCGACGTGGCGGCCGAACTTAGCGCCGAAGAAGCTCGACGAGATGTTGCCGTAGCTGTTCTGGATCACGCTCATCATCACCAGCCCGGGGACGATGAAGTCCATGTACTTGATCCCGTCCATGGTCCCGACGCGCGAGCCGATCAGGCCGCCGAAGATCAGGAAGTACAGGGTCATGGTGATCGCCGGCGGCACCAGGGTCTGGCCCCAGATGCGCAGGATCCGCATGACCTCGCGGCGGACGATGGTATAGAGCGCCGTGCGGTGGCGCTGGCCGAGCGTGGCCGGGGTCTGCTGCGCGCTCATGCCGCCACCGCCTTGCCGTCGCCGGTGTCGCCGTTGCCGGTCATGCGCACGAACAGTTCCTCCAGGCGGTTGGTCTTGGTGCGCATCGAGCGCACCCGGATGCCGGCGGCGTCGAGCGCGGCGAACACGCCGTTGAGGTCCATCGCCCGCGGCATCTCCAGGTCCAGCGTGTGGTCGTCCTGGGCGACCAGGACCGCGCCGGGGATCGCCGGCAGCGTCGCCGGCAGGTCGCCGTCGATGTCGAGCAGGAAGCCCTCGACGTCGAGCTTGGCCAGCAGCGCCTTCATCGGACCCTGCTCGACGATCCGGCCCTTGTCGATGATCGCGAGGTTGCGGCAGAGGCTCTCGGCCTCTTCCAGGTAGTGCGTGGTGAGGATGATCGTCGTCCCCGAGGCGTTGATCTCCTTCAGCGTCTTCCACATGCCGCGGCGGATCTCGATGTCCACGCCGGCGGTGGGCTCGTCCAGGATCAGCAGCCGCGGCGAGGTCATCATCGCCCGCGCGATCATCAGCCGGCGTTTCATGCCGCCGGAGAGCGTGCGGCTCATCTTGTCGGCCTTGTCCCAGAGCTGGGCCTCCTTCAGCACCCGCTCGGCCCGCGCCATCGCCTCGGCGCGCGGCACGCCGTAGAAGCCGGCGTAGTTCACGCAGATGTCGAACGGCTTCTCGAACATGTTGAAGTTGATTTCCTGCGGCACCAGGCCGATCAGGCGCATCGCGGCGTCGCGGTCGCCGGCGATGTCCACGTCGAACACGCGCACGTCGCCGGCGGTCTTGTTGACCAGCGAGCTGACGATGCCGATCAGGGTGGACTTGCCGGCGCCGTTGGGGCCGAGCAGGGCGTAGAAGTCGCCCGGCGACACGTCGAGCGAGACGCCCTTGAGGGCTTCGACGCCGTTGTCGTAGGTCTTGCGCAGGTCGCGGACGGCGAGGGCGGGCGCGGTCTGCGCGCCGGGGGAGGTGGGGTCGGCTGCGGAGCTCATCGGGTGTCCTGGAGGGCCGCGCGGCGCGCATCCGGGGTGGCGCGCGGCGGAGCGGGTAGTATAGGCCGCCGGCCGGGAGCGGTCGGACAACACTCCATCCCAGGACGGTCACCGAAAGGACGGTTCCGCTTCGTGTCCACACAATTCCCGCTCAGGCTCGTCGGCCGCCGCATGCTCGCGCCCACCGTGGCCCACCTCAGCTTCGTCCGCGACGACGGGCAGCCGCTGGACTACGTGCCGGGCCAGTTCCTGCAGGTGCACTTCACCTATCCGGACGGCACCGCGACCAAGCGCAGCTATTCGCTCGCCACCCAGCACGACCACGCCCTGTCCCCGGACGACACCGTGGAGATCGCGGTCAGCTACGTGCCCGGCGGGGCCGCGACCGCGCTGTTCGAGCACCTGGAGATCGGTGGCGCGATCACCGCCAGCGGCCCCTACGGCCGCTTCTGCCTGCTGCCCAACGACGCCAACCGCCGCTACCTGCTGATCGCCACCGGCACCGGCGTCACCCCGTACCGGGCGATGCTGCCGCAGCTCGCCGCGCGCATCGCCAAGCACGACCTGCAGGTGATCCTGCTGTTCGGCGCGCGCACCCCCGAAGAACTGCTCTACGGCGACGAATTCCGCGCCTTCGCCGACGCCCACCCGAATTTCCGCTTCGTGCCGTGCTTCTCCCGCGAACTGCCGGCCGACGGCTCGCCGCACGCCCACGCCGACGTGCGCAAGGGCTACGTGCAGGACCAGCTCGCCGAGTTCGTCCCGGATGGCGAGACCGACATCGCCTACCTGTGCGGCAACCCGAACATGGTCGACGCCTGCTTCGAGGCGCTCAAGCACCAGGGGCTGCCGGTGCCGCACATCCGCCGCGAGAAATACGTCAGCAGCAAGTGAGGCCGGGGCGGGCGGACCGGCGGCCGCGCGGATCGCGCGCCGGGCCCGGCCACCGCCCACGACTTCCGGCGCTTGCCCGCACCGGAGCGGGCGGTCACATTCGCCGCGCCGCCGCGTCCCAGTCCGCATGCGCGGCGCCGTGCGCGTTCGTCCACGGCCGATGTCCACCCCAGAGGCTCCCCGAATGACCAGACCCCTGCTGCTGTCCCTGCTCGCCCTGGCGCTGGCCGCCTGCGGCCGCCAGGACGCGACCCCCGCCGCCGTGCCGCGCACCGACGCCGACGGCAACCTGCGCTACGGCAGCGTCGTGTTCAAACCCTGTTCGCTGGGCGGCGACTTCGGACGCGCGGTCGAGGCGCAGTGCGCGAAGTTCGACGTCCCCGAGAACCACGACGCGCCGGACGGCCGCAGGATCACCCTCGCGGTGGCGATGATCCCGGCCAAGCAGCAGGCGCAGCGCGACCCGGTGGTGATCATCGCTGGCGGCCCCGGGCAGTCGATCCTGCAGAGCTACCCGATGCTCGACGACGCCCTGTCCGACCTGCGCAACAGCCGCAACGTGCTGCTGGTCGACGCCCGCGGGACCGGCGATTCGCATCCGCTGGCGTGCCGGAACGAGGCCGGCGGCAACGCGATCACCGAGGGCGACGACGAATCGCCGGCCGCCGCGCGCGCCTTCGCCGAGCGCTGCCGCGATGCACTGTCGAAGACCTCCGACCTGCGCTTCTACGGCACCGGCGACCACATCCGCGACCTCGACGCGCTGCGCGCGGCGGTCGGCGCGGACAAGCTCAACCTGATCGGCATTTCCTACGGCACCCGCGTCGCCCAGCAGTACGCGATGCACTTCCCGGCGCACACCCGCACCGTCACGCTGGATTCGGTGGTGCCCAATTCGCTGGTGCTGGGACAGGAGCACGCGCGCAACCTCGACGCCGCGCTCGCCACCCAGTTCGCGCGCTGCCGCGCGGTGCCGGCCTGCCGCGACCACCTCGGCGATCCGGCCGCGGAGCTGCGCACGCTGCGCGAGCGCCTCAAGGCCGGGGGGCTCGCGCCGGTGCGCTACCGCGACCCGACCAACGGCGACTGGCGCGAGGAGGTGCCGACCTACGGCCATCTCGCGATCCTGCTGCGGATGTACGCCTACCAGCCGCAGGCGGCTTCGCTGCTGCCGTGGCTCGTCCACGAGGCCTCCGAGGGCCGCTACGAAAGCCTGCTCGCGCAGTCGCGCATGGTCTACGGCGAAGTCTCCGAGGCGATGACCCACGGCATGGAGCTGTCGGTGATCTGCACCGAGGACCCGGAGATCGCGGTCGACCCGAAGGACGCCGACACCGTGATCGGCGACGGGTTCGTCGCCTTCCAGCAGGCGCAGTGCGCGGTGTGGCCCAAGGGCAAGCGCGCGCCCGATTTCCGCAAGCCGCTGACCGGCGACGTGCCGCTGCTGGCGATGAGCGGCGAGTACGACCCGGTGACGCCGCCGAAGTACGGCGACGCGGTGGTGAAGACGCTGCCCAACGGCCGCCACCTGGTCGCGCCGGGACAGGGCCACAACGTGATCGCCACCGGCTGCATGCCGAAGCTGGTCGCCCAGTTCGTCGAGAAGGCCGATGCGAAGTCGCTCGACGCGTCGTGCCTGAAGCGGCTGAAGCCGTCGCCGCCGTTCGCGGGGAATTACGGGTGGGAGCCTTGATGAAGGTCGCGACGACGGTGTCCTCGGCGCCCCGGATACGCCGACGTACCTCCAGCCCCCTCGCGACGCCGTGCGTCGCGGCCCCCCGACTCGGGGGGCATTGCCAATCGCTGCGTTCGGGGCATGCCCCGCCGCCACGCATCCATTCCTTCGCGGCAAAGACGATCCCGTCCCGCATCCAGAGGCAGTCATGATCCAGGTCCAGAATCTGCACAAGGCGTTCAAGACCAAGACCGGTACGGTGCAGGCCGTGCGCGGGGTGAGTTTCGAGGCGCGCGACGGCGAGATCACCGGGCTGCTCGGCCCCAACGGCGCCGGCAAGACCACCACCCTGCGCATGCTCTACACGCTGATGTCGCCCGACCAGGGCGGGGTGAGCGTGGACGGCATCGACGTGGCGAAGGACGCCACCTCGGTGCGCCAGCGCTTGGGCGTGCTGCCCGACGCGCGCGGCGTCTACAAGCGCCTGAGCGCGCGCGAGAACATCGCCTATTTCGGCGAACTGCACGGGCTGGACGCGGCAACCATCGCCCAGCGCACCGCGCGACTGTCGGAGGCGCTGGGCATGGCCGACTTCCTCGACCGCCGCACCGAGGGCTTCTCGCAGGGCCAGCGCACCAAGACCGCGATCGCTCGGGCGCTGGTCCACGATCCGAAGAACGTGATCCTCGACGAGCCGACCAACGGCCTCGACGTGATGACCACCCGCGGCCTGCGCGAATTCCTGCGCCAGCTCCGCGCCGAGGGCCGCTGCGTGATCTTCTCCAGCCACATCATGCAGGAGGTCGCCGCGCTGTGCGATCGCATCGTGGTGATCGCCGGCGGCGAAGTGAAGGCCACCGGGACGCCCGACGAACTGCGCCGCCGCACCGGCCAAGACAACCTCGAGGACGCCTTCGTCCAGCTCATCGGCTCGGAGGAGGGCCTGCACGCATGAAACCCTCGTCGTTCGCCGCCTTCCGCACCGTGTTCCGCAAGGAGCTCCACGATTTCGTGCGCGACCGCCGCACGTTCCTGATGGCGCTGCTGCTCGGCCCGCTGGTCTATCCGCTGCTGATGCTCGGCATGGGCAAGCTGATGGAGACCCGGGTCAGCACCCAGCTCGAGAAATCGCTGGAAGTGCCGATCGTCGGCGCCCAGTACGCGCCGAACCTGATCGAGTTCCTGGGCACGCTCGACATCCACGCCAAGACCCCGCCGAAGGACCTGGTCGCCGCGATCCGCAGCCAGGACGAGGACGTGGCGCTGGTGATCGCGCCCGACTTCGCCGAGCAGTGGCGCGCCGGCAAGCCGGCCAAGGTCGAGATCGTCGCCGACAGCACGCGCACGAATTCGGACGTGCCGGTGCAGCGCCTGCGCACCGCGCTGGAAGGCTACAGCCGCCAGGTCGGCGCGCTGCGCCTGGTCGCGCGCGGGGTCACCCCGCAGGCGCTCAACGCGGTCGCGGTGAACCAGCGCGACGTGGCGACGGCGGAGGCCAGGCAGGGCCGGTTGATGTCGGTGATCCTGCCGCTGATCCTCACCCTGTTCGCGTTCATCGGCGGCGCCAACCTGACGATGGACGTGACCGCCGGCGAGCGCGAGCGCCAGTCGCTGGAGCCGCTGCTGGCCACGCCGGTCTCGCGCGGCGCGCTGGTCACCGGCAAGATGGCCGCCGCCGGCATCATCGGCATCGCCAGCGTCGTGCTCACCCTGCTGTCGTTCAAGCTCAGCGCGGCGATGTCCACCAGCGCGATGGCCAGCTCGCTCGACGTGTCGTTCCCGGCGATCGCGCGGATGCTGCTGGTGCTCGCGCCGCTGGTGCTGATCGGCACCTCGCTGCTCACCTTCATCTCCGCCGGCGCCAAGAGTATGAAGGAAGCGCAGAGCCACATGGTCTGGCTGATGTTCATGCCGATGCTGCCGGGCTACGCGCTGATGGCCTATCCGCTGAAGGACCAGGACCTGTGGCAGTACGCGGTGCCGTTCCTGTCGCAGAACCAGATGCTGGTGAAGGCGACCCGCGGCGAGGCCGCCTCGACGGAGCAGTGGGCGATCTACCTGGTGTGCGCGTTCGCGCTCGCCGGCGCGCTGTGGCTCGCGGCGATCTGGCGCTATCGCCAGGAGAAGCTCGCGATCTCGGCGTGAGCCTTCGTCGATGGAGGCGAATCGGCATGGCGATGAGCGGCGCGCGCATCCGGATGCCTGCGAAAAACCCCGGGAAACCCGGGGTTTTTCGTGAGATTAACGAAATGGTGACGTAGCCGCTGATAACCTGACCACGTCGAAGCGTGATCACGCTCGACGCCGGCGACTCACGCAGCGTGCGCCGCTTTTCCCCGCATCGACGCCGACGCGTCGATGCCGCGAACGTCCCTTCGCTCCGACATCCGCACGCTGCCGTCCGCGAACCCGGGGTTCGCGGCGCCGCGCGGGGGCCTGTCCGACCACGAGGTTCCCGCGCGGTGCGCAGCGCGCGTCGACGCCCGTACCGCGAGGCCCCATGTCATACAACACCACGCCTTCTCCAGCGCAGCAACAGCAGGCACGCGCGCTGTCGGAGCTGATCGAGATCGTCGGCGAGAGCGCAGGCTTCTACCGCGAAGCCGCGCAGGCCACGCAGGATCCCGGGCTCAAGACCCTCTTCCGCGGCATGGCCGGGCGCAAGACCGTGCTCGCCGACGCGATGTCGCGCGCGATCCCGCCGCACATCACCGCGCGCATGGCGGCCGTCGACGACTGCCCCGTCGCCGGCACGGTGCGCAGCCTGCGCGAACGCCTGCGCGCGCTGCGCAACGGGCGGCAGGCCGCCTACGCCGAACGCGTCCGCGACATCGAGGACCGCCAGCTCAAGGCCACGCTGTCGATCATGGACCGCGACATGCCGATGCGGGTGAAGGAAGTGATCCGCCGCCACCTGCGCGCGCTGTACCAGCACCAGGACCTGCTCGACCGCGGCATCGCCGCGCACGATCGCGTCGCCTGATCGGGAGCGATCCCGCGGGATTGCGCGGGATCATTGGCGCGCCCGGGTCGGGCGTCCGCAAAGGCTTCTGCGCTGCGCCAACGGCCGCGGGTGGCCTCAGCGCAGCCACGGCGCGACGTCGACCGTGTCGATGTCGTGCATCGGCGCCAGGTAGGCGTCGAAGTACGGTTTGTGCGACGCGCCGACGATCGACAGCACGCGCTTGCCCGGGGCGCGCGCGCAGGCAGCGCGGATGTTCGCGACCATGCGCAGGTTGCGCGTCTCCCACCAGGCGACGTAGCGCCGGCCATCGTGGCCGGGGGACGGCTCCCTGAGCGCGGCGCCGAAGTCGACCTCGACGCTCATGCGCTGCGCTTCGGGCGCGTTGACGAACCGGTACAGGGCGAGCATGTCGTCGCCGGCTTCGAGCTGCTTCATCTTCGCGAGCAGCGGATGCCCGGCGGCCTGTTCCCAGACGCGCTGCATCGTCGCGGACACGCGGTCGCCGTCGCGGCCGTACACCGCGTCCGCGGTGTGGTCGTCGACCCGGTAGACCCGCTGCAGGCCGAGCCTGGCCGCGAGCGCCGCGCCGATCAGGAGGTTCTCGTTCTTCGACGTCGCCAGTTCGCCCATCCGCGCGAGCAGGGCGTCGTCGATGCCGTCGCCCGCGCGTCGCTCCGCCGCCGGGAGCTGGAGCCACTGGACGTAGGCGGACACGGCGTCGTTCGCGGCGAGCTGCAGCGCGGCCAGGCGCCGCCGCTGCGCAGGCGTGGGCGTCGCCGGCCAGGCGTCGAGCGTCTTCTCGACCTCCGCGATCGCCTCGGGGACGTCCAGCCCGGTGGCCTTGCGCGCCGCCGCGGTGTCGGCGCAGTAGGTCTCGGCCACGCCCGGGTAGATCGCCGGATGCCGGCGCAGCAGGTCGCATTCCTCGCCGCTGAGCGCCTCGATCGTGATGATCGCCGGGGCGAAGGCCTGCAGACGCGCGAGCAGCGGGTCGAGGCGTTCGGCGCGGAAGGCGTCCGACATCGAGGACAGGTGGGGGCTGCCCAGCACCATCACTTCGGTGCGCGCGCCGGCGATCTCGCGCGCGTAGGCCCGCGGATCGATCGAGGACGACGCGGCGCCGCACAGCGACGGGAACGCGAGGCAGGCCGCAAGCAGGACGGGGACGGTGCGCACGGGAAACTCCAGCGGGAACGGACGCGCCAAGCCTCCGCCGCGCCGGAAGCGCGCCACAGGCCCGGAAGTCATGCGGGGCCGTAAGTCATCCCAGCCGAAGTCGTCCCTCCGAAGTCATCCCGTCCGAGGCCATGCCCGCCTGAAGTGATGTGCGCCCGGGGTCACCCGCGTCCGACCTCGCCCGGCACGAAAAAGGCCGCCCTGCGGCGGCCCTTTCCGCGACGATCGCGGTCGGTCAGAGATGCTTGATGATCTCGTCCGCGAACTCGCTGCACTTCACTTCGGTGGCGCCGTCCATCAGCCGGGCGAAGTCGTAGGTGACGCGCTTGCTGGCGATCGCGCCGTCCATCGCCTTGATGATGGCGTCGGCCGCTTCGGTCCAGCCCATGTAGCGCAGCATCATCTCGCCCGACAGGATCACCGAACCCGGGTTCACCTTGTCGAGGTCGGCGTACTTCGGCGCGGTGCCGTGGGTGGCCTCGAACACGCCGTGGCCGGTCACCGTGTTGATGTTCGCCCCCGGGGCGATGCCGATGCCGCCGACCTGCGCGGCCAGCGCGTCGGACAGGTAGTCGCCGTTGAGATTGAGCGTGGCGCACACGTCGTATTCCTTCGGCCGCAGCAGGATCTGCTGCAGGAAGGCGTCGGCGATGGCGTCCTTGATCACGATGCCGGCGCCGGGCCTGCCCTCGGGGATCACGTGCCACGGACCGCCGTCGAGCTCGACCGCGCCGAAGAAGTCGCGGGCCACCTTGTAGCCGAAGTCGCGGAACGCGCCCTCGGTGTACTTCATGATGTTGCCCTTGTGGACCAGCGTGACCGACTTGCGCTTGTTCTCGATCGCGTAGGCGATCGCGCTGTGGACCAGGCGCTCGGTGCCGAGGTAGGACACCGGCTTGATGCCGATGCCGACCTGCACCGGCAGGTCGCGCGCCGGCGCGCCGATGGCCTCGAGCATCCGGTTCCACTCGTCGGTCTTCGCCTTGTTGCCGAAGCGGATCTTGTCGAAGCCCTTGGGGAACTCCTTCTGCAGGAAGTCCAGCACCTTCTGCGCGTCGGCCGAACCCGGCTCGAACTCGATGCCGGCGTAGATGTCCTCGGTGTTCTCGCGGAAGATCACCATGTCGACGTCGCCGGGCTTCTTCACCGGCGAGGGCACGCCCTCGAACCAGCGCACCGGGCGCAGGCAGACGAACAGGTCCAGCATCTGGCGCAGGGCCACGTTGAGCGAGCGGATGCCGCCGCCGACCGGGGTGGTCAGCGGACCCTTGATGCTGACCAGGTAGTCGCGGCAGGCGTCGACGGTGGCGTCGGGCAGCCAACTGCCGGTCTGGTTGAACGCCTTCTCGCCGGCGAGGACTTCCATCCACATGAGCTGGCGCTGGCCGCCGTAGGCCTTGGCGACCGCGGCGTCGAGCACGCGGACGCTGGCGCGCCAGATGTCCGGGCCGGTGCCGTCGCCCTCGATGAACGGGATGATCGGGCGGTCGGGCACGACCAGTCCGGTCGGGGTCTTGGTGATCCGGGCGCCGTCGGCGGGCGCCACGGGGGTGAAATCGGCCATTCGTCTGTTCTCCTCGCAGGCCGGCGCCGCGCCGGCCAAGACCGCCATTGTCGCGGGTCGCGGGAGGTGGGGGAAGCCCGACCTTGGCCGATGCCGGCGGCTGACTTCCGGCACGGGAGCGGGCCGCGGGCGCGGCGCAGGATCGCGGCATCGTCCCTTGCCGACCGCGGAGCCTCGCCATGCCGATCCATCGCCGCGATGTCCTGCGCCTCGGCGCGCTCGGCGCCGCCGCCGTCGCGGGGCCGGCCTGGTCCGCGGCCCCGTCCACCGCCACGGCGACGGACGACGCGACGCCGCGCGCGCGGACGCCGCTCGACCTGCTGATCCTCGGCGGCACCGGGCTGATCGGCCCGCACCAGGTGCGCTACGCGCTCGCGCGCGGGCATCGGGTGACGATCTTCAACCGCGGCCGCAAGCAGCCGGAGTGGCCCGGGCAGGTCGAACAACTGCTGGGCGATCGCGACACCAACGACTACGCCTCGCTGCGCGCCGAAGTCGCCAGGGGCCGGCGCTGGGACGCCTGCATCGACAACCCCAGCAGCGTGCCGGCGTGGATCCGCGACGCGGCCGCGGTGCTGAAGGGCCACGTCGGCGGCTACACGATGGTCTCCAGCGTCTCGGCCTACGCCGACAACGCGACCCCCGGCCAGGACGAGACCGCGCCGCTGGCGACGTTCGACGGCGATCCGCTGCAGGAAACCGCGCCCGGGCTGCGCGCCGACCTGAGCAAGTACCCCGGCCTCAAGGCGGCCAGCGAAGCGGAAGCGCGCAAGCATTTCGGCGACCGCACCACGATCCTGCGCCCCGGGCTGATCGTCGGTCCCGGCGACGAGACCGACCGCTTCACCTACTGGCCGCTGCGCATGCGCCGCGGCGGCGAGGTGCTGTGCCCCGGCGACGGCCGCGACCCGGTGACGTTCGTCGACGCGCGCGATCTGGGCGAATGGATGGTGCGGCTCGCGGAAGCGCGCACCCACGGCGTCTTCAACGCCTTCGGCCCCGACTACCCGCTCGACACCGCCGCGCTGCTGTACGGCGTCCGCGCCTCGACCCGGGCCGGCGCGACGTTCACGTTCGTGCCCGCGGATTTCCTGGACGCGCACGGCGTGTCCGGCTGGACCGACCTGCCGGTGTGGCTGCCGGGCAGCGGCGAGACCGCCGGCTTCCATCGCCGCAGCAACGCCCGCGCGATCGCCGCGGGCCTGACCTTCCGCAGCCTCGCCGACACCACGGCGGCGACGCTGGCGTGGTTCGACGCGCAGCCCGACGCACGCCGCAACGCACCGCTGAAGGCGGGGCTGACGGCGGAGCGCGAGACCGAAGTGCTGGCGGCGTGGAAGGCGCGCGCCGGCTGACGCGCGCGCTCCGCGCTCAGGGAACGCCGCAGGAAAACGACAGCGTCACCGTGTTGGCGCCCGCCGTCGCCGGCAGCGTCCCCAGGGTCAGGCCGCTGCCGAGGCCGGAGAAGGTGATCGCTCCCGACGGACATGCGCCGCCGCTGCAGGCGACCGGCGTGGCGGCGGGACAGTTCAGGTTGGACACGGCGCTGTCGTTGACCACGGCGCCGGTCACCGCATCCGGCCCGCTGTTGGTGATGACGATGGTGTAGGTCGTCGTCGCACCGGAGATGACGGTGTCGCTGGCCTGGTCGACGTTCGCGTTGACGCCCGGCGTGTTGGTCTTGGTCAACTGCAGATCCGCGCACAGCGGATCCACGCTGACGCTCGCGCTGTTGTTGGCGACGCCGCCGACCGCCGGCGAGGTGAAGCCGGCCGCGACGCCGGTGGCCTCCGCGGCCGTCGAACCGGCGGCTGCGCCGATCGTGGCGGTGTTGGTGGTGGACGTGCACTGGCTGGCCGCCAGGGCGCCGGTGATCGTGTAGCGCAGCACGCCGCCCGCGGCCCCGCCCGTGCCGGCGGGCAGCGCGACCGTCGCGGCGACCGGTCCCGTGCCGCTGGCCGCCGGGCAGACCGGCGCGGGACTGCCGAGGGTCGTGCAGGTCCAACTGAAGGCCGTGAACCCGGTCGGCAGGGCGTCCGCGATGGCGGCCGAGACATCGTGCGCGGTCAGCGGCGCCAGCGTCGGCTGTGCGGTGTTGTTCTGGAAATCGACCTGGAACTGGACGCTTCCGCCGCCCGGCGGGGTCGACGAGGGTCCCAGCAGGGTCTTCGTGGTCCGCAGGTCGACATCGTTGTCGACGATGGTGTAACTGAACGTCGTGCTGATCGTGCCGCCGCAGACCGTGGTGCTGGTCAGCGTGTACGAGGCGGGATTGGGCAGCATGTCGATCACGATCGTTTCGTTGTTCTCGACGAGCGTGTCGTCGAGGATCGTGATGCCCAGGTCGAACAGGCTTCCGGTCGCGACGGTGCCGTCGTAGTTGCCCGGGGGAATCGTCACCGAGAACGACGCATTGCCCGTCGGCGTCGTGAAGTCGGTGCCGAGGGTCGCGGTGCTGCTGCCGGCGATCGAGAACTGCACGGTGATGGCGCTGGACAGGCTGCCGAGCACCACGACCTTCTGCATGGCGGCGCTGCCGGCGTTTTCCGGATTCTGCACGGCGCCCGTGGGCTGGATCTCGACGTAGGGCGTGAGGAAGATCTGGATGTCGTCGAGGAAATTGCCCGAGCTCGCGCTGCCGCTGCCGGTGCTGATCGCCTCGAATCCGACGTTGTGCACGGCGGAAGTGCCGGTCCAGGTGAACGCGCCGGTGTAGTCGGCCCAGGTATTGACCGTCACCGGCGCATTGCAGGTCGCGCTGCCGACCGAGCCGCCGCCGCAGGAGCCGGCGACGACGGTGCCGACGCCGGCGGTCGTGGTCGATGCGCGCGCGATCTGGTTGGTGCCGGTATCGACGTTCATCGACATCACGTCCGTGCCGGAGCGGGCGCGATGGCTGAATTGCCAGCGGATGCGTTCGCCGTTCACCAGGCAGATGTCCTGGTACAGCCGGCTGGCGACATACGCGTTGAGTTCGGCGAAATTGGCCCCGGCGCGCGCCGGCACGCCGTTGAAGTTGGTTCGCCACAGTTCCATCATCCTGCCGGCCACCGGCGTCGGCGACAGGCAGGTGCCGCCCGGGGCATATCCCGCGGGGTGGTTGGTGTTCCAGCCGGGCACCTGGGTGTCCGCCGTCAGCAGGTAACAGCCCGTGGCTGCGTCCGCGGCGGTCAGGGCCGGCTGTTCGAAACCGAGATTGAGGAAACTGCGCTGGACCTGCGCGTACGCCGCCGGTGCGAACGCGGCGGCCAGGAAGCAGCACAGGAGGATGTGACGGTGCAGTGGATGCATCATGGGCATCTCCTCCAGGTTGATCGCGTCCGATGGAGGGATCTCCGGAGCTGGACGCGCCGACGTCGGGAACGGAGTCCCGTCGTCCGATCGTCGACAGCGGCGCATCCTTGTGCTCGATCGTTCCGGAAAAGACGGTTTCCGCAGACGGATTCGCCGGGCCACCGTAACACGAAGGCGCGAGACGCATGCTGGATGCGTCTCGATCGCACTGGCGATCGTCCTTGCGGATTTGCTGCGTCTATCGACGGCGGCGGCGTGGGTCGGCGTACGCGGCGTCAAAGCGGCGTGTTCGCGGGCACTGGATGTGGTGGCGTTGCTGCCGTATCCGGAGGTGGAATCCCGGGTCGCGCATGGACACAACAAACGAATCAACGCCGTTTGTACACGAACCGACACACGCTTTTCATCCGGATGGCAACAGCGACCAGCATCTTCGCCGGTCCCGAGTTGATAAAGTGCCTGCACTCTCGGATGGAAAGACGCCATGTATCGAATCATATCCATCGGGCTGGGCGCCTGTCTGGCGATTGCGTCGCTGGTGGCCTGCACCGATCACGCCGGCGCAGGCGCGTCCTACGGGCCACCGCCCGCGCCGCTGTGCGACATGAGCCGTGGCGAGATGCCGGAGAAGGCTCGCCGCATGGAAGCGCTGCTCACGCAGATGGGCGAACTGGATGCGATGGCTGCGCACGAGGCACAAGTGCGCCAGCGTATCGAAGGAGTGATTTCAAAGGGAAATCCTTCGGCGGCAGCGCCGCTCAGGCCAACGCTCGACGAATTCTTTTCCACCGGCATGCTGCACCAGAAGGCACTCTGCGACATGGCCGTCACGCTGCGCATGAGCGATATCGAGGCGATGGAAGCCTGGTCGCGCGACCCGGTCCTGTTGCAGATCAACGCCGCTGTCCGCGACCAGGCGCCGGATCCCCAGGCCAATGCGGCATCGCTGCCGCCGGAGCGTCGGGACCTGCTCTTGCGACTGGTTTACGCGATGCATCTTCAAGAACGGTTGCTGACGGAGATCGCGGCGGCACGCCACGTCGAATTCACGACCTACGACGCCCTGATCCCCAGCGCTTCGACCGAGTTGGACGACGGGATCAACGGCAGATGGCGAAACGGGCCGACGGCGGAGTTCCTGGTCGATGCGTGGGCAGCGCCCGCACTTGAAAAGTTCAATGACCGCAAACTCGCCCGCTTCCTCGCGGCCACGGAACAGGAAGGCCCGAAACGCTTCTTCGCGAATCGCTCGGTCGTCGACTCGCATCAGAACTCGGCATGGTACGCGAGGCTCGTCAAGTCGATCGCGGCGCGCGCTCCGGCACCGACGCGGATGCCGCAGAGCATGGAAGACAAGTTGCAGACCGCCGCCATGGTTTCCGAAGCGCGCCGACTCCTGCACGAGAATGGCACCCGGGTCGTGATCGCCGACGCGCGCACGCTGCTGCTGCGCGCCGAGAAGGCGGATCCTCGCAACGCCGAAATCAAGGTGCTGCTTGGCGAAATCGCACTGGAGACCCGGCCGGCCCAGCCCGTGGGCCGCGACGACATCCGCGCCAAGTCCTATCCGCAGCATTTTGCCCAGGCCGAAAAGTACCTCAACCAGGCGTTGGCGCTGGATCCGTCGTCCGCGCAAGCCCGCATCCTGTTGGGGCGCTCTGCCTTCCTGCAAGGCCGTGACGATGAGGCGGAGGCGTGGTACGAACGCGCGGAGAAGGACATGCCGGATCATCCATGGCGCGAATACAACCACGGCGACCTGGCTTTCGTTCGCGGCGACCTGGACAGTGCGATCTCCTCCTACAAGAGCGGGCTGGCCAAGCCGGAGCGCGAAGCTTACGTCCACTACCGCCTGCTGCAACATCTCCGGATCGCGCTGCGCAAGCAGGACAAGAGCGGCGAGTTCACCGCCATCGGCGACGACTACCTGGGGACGCATCCGGACGCATGGGATTTTCGCTTCGATTTGGCCGACCATCTGCTGGAAGTCGATGCGCCGGCCAAGAAGATCCTCGCAGTGATCGATCCGATACCCGAACCATGGCTTCCCGGGATGAAGCACTACCTGGAGGCCCGGGCCCTGGTGCAGCAAGCGGCACAGGACAGCGGGAACCGCCGGATCGGCCCGAAGGAGAAGATCGCTGTGCGTCGCGCGATCGAGCTCACCGACCCGTCGGAATCGCTGATCAGGCAGTTGTGCCTTCAGCCGCACCATCCCCGGGCCATCGATGTCGTGGTGCAGGCGAGCGAGGCAGGAAAGACGGCCGTGAATGAAGCTTTCGCATGCTTGATGCGCCTCCGTGACATCCCGTTGATGGATCGGATGGTCGCGCTCGGCGCCGATATCGACGCGCCGATGCCGATGCACGAAGGCGAAATCGCGCTTTGCCAGACGATCTATTCGCGCAATTTCGATGCCTTCGAGCGGCTGCTCGAGGCGGGCGCGGACACCACGCGACATTGCCGGGACGGTACCGCGATCCCAACGCTGCTGCGGCGACTGCAGGAGCACGATCGCGACAATGCCCCGAAGATGCAGTCGTTGCTGGAGCGCTTGCAGGCATCGACGCAGACCTCGGGGTAGCTTGCGGAGCGGGAGGAGTGTCGGACGATCAGGTCATGTCGTCCGTCGATCGCCGGGATGACGTATGGGCGGGGCGTCGCGCCACATGAGCTGCCGGCGCACCGCGCACGAACGCGCCCTCGCCCTGCTTCGGGCCCTCACGCCCCGCAGCACTTCTTGTACTTTTTCCCGCTGCCGCAGGGGCAGGGATCGTTGCGTTCCGGCCTGGCGTCGCGGCGGATCGGGGTGCGCGGGGTGAGCGCATCGATGCGGTGGTGGTGCAGGTCGGCGAGCATGTCCGGCAGTTCCATCACGATGCCCAGGCGCTCGCGGTACTCCAGCGGCGTCGGTTCCGCGGTGGGATCCTCGCCCAGCACTTCGCCGCTGGCGAGGCGATCGAGCATGCCGAAGATCTCGTCGATCCAGTCGTGCGCGTCCAGCCACGCTTCCCAGTCGGCTTCGCGCAGTTCGACGCCGCGGAAGAAACCGTAGGCCCAGTCGCGACCGACGTCGAGTTCGTCGTCGTCGTGCTCGGACGGATCGTCCGGCAGCCACAGCAGCGGCGCCAGCGCATCGGGGAGGCTGTCGCTGTCGTGGCGGACGCGCTGCGCGACCAGGCGCGCGTGCGCGGCGAGCAGCGCGTCGACTTCGGCGGCCTCCTCGCCCTCCCAGCGCGGCGGTTTGCCGCCCCACACCACCGGCGTCCATTCCTCCGCGGGCACGTCGCCGGGGCCGACCGCCAGCGCGGACAGGAAGCCGTCCAGCGCCTCCAGGTTGAAGCCCTTGAACGGCACCGCGCGGGTGTCGAGCAGGTGCGAGAGGCGTTCGAGGCCGGCGTCGTCGAGGAGGTCGGTGGCGGACATGGCGGAAACGGGTCGAGCGGGGGGCGCGCAGTGTCTCACGCCGGGCCGGGCCCGCGCCGGGAACCTCGCGCGCCCGGACCGCAGGCCTGCGAACGACAGGCGCCCAAACGACAGGCTTCCAAACGACACGGGGCGCGGCTTTCGCCGCGCCCCGCAGGTGATGGCGTCGAAACTGACGATCACTTCACGACTTCGAATTCCTTGCTCTGCACGACGTTGCCGTCGAGCGTGACATCGACCTTGTACTTGCCGACCGGGAAACCGTCCGGCTTGGCGATGTGGAATTCGTTGGCGCCGGCGCCGGTGAAGGCGACGTCGCGGGGCGCCTCGTCCTTGTTGATCGGCATCGGGCCGCTGGCGTCGTTGTAGGTCCACTGCACGCCGAGCTTGCCCGGGACGGTGGCGGCCGGGTCGCTGGTGCTGGTGGCGATCGACGCGTAGATGGTGTCCTTCGGCTTGAAGGTGGTGGTGGCGGTGGTCACCTTCAGGTCGGGGCCGATGGCGCTGCCCAGATCGACCGCGGTCACCGACACGGTCGGCGCGGGCGCCGGCGGCGGGGCGGTTTCGACCGGAGCCGGCGCCGGGGCGGCGACGGGCGGGGCTTCTTCCTTCTTCTTGCAGCCGACGATGGCGACGCTGGCGATCGCGGCGATGAACAGGGCGTGGTGCAGGCGGGTGCGGGTCATGGCGAAGTCCTTGGAATCGGGCGATGGGGCCTGGGGAACGGATCGTGCGCGGCAGCGATCAGCCGACCGTCGGGTCGTCGAGATCGCCGTCGCCGTCGATGTCGATCGCCGGGAGCTTGATCACCTGGTCCGGGAAGATCCGGTCCGGATCCTGGATCGTGTCGCGGTTGGCCTCGTAGATCTGGTGCCAGTACTTCGACTTGCCGTAGAAGCGCTTGGCGATGCCCGAGAGCGTGTCGCCCTTGGCGATGGTGTAGGTCTGCTCGCCGGTGCCGCCGCCGCCACCGGTACCGCCGATGACTTCTTCGGTAGTGGTGAAGCCGGACTGGACGTTCGAGAAATCGGGTTTGTCGGGGGTGTTCATGGGGACGGGCTCCTGCCGGAATGGCGCGCACACCTTGGCACGCGTCACGTTAAGAATCCATATCGATCACATGTTTTTTTGCGGCCTGCCCGACCCCGGGTTCACTGCCGGGCATCGCGCCCGGGCGGCGGCGGCGGCGTCCCCGGCGTCGCCCGCCAGGGGTTGATGTCCAGGCCGCCGCGGCGGGTGTAGCGCGCTTCCACCGACAGCACCCGCGGGCGGCAGCGCGCCTGCAGGTCGACGAACAGGCGTTCCACGCACTGCTCGTGGAACTCGGCGTGGTCGCGGAAGGACACCAGGTAGCGCAGCAGCCCGGCGCGGTCGATCCGCGGACCGCGATAGGCGATGCGCACGCCGGCCCAGTCGGGCTGGCCGGTGACCGGGCAGTTGGACTTGAGCAGCGCCGAATGCAGGGTTTCCTCGACCGCGGTGGTGGCGTCGGCCGAGAGCAGCCCGGCGTCCGGCGGGCCGTAGCGGTCGATGGCGATGTCGAGGCCGTCGATCGACTCGGCGCCGGCGTCGCCCTCGGCGAACGGCGGCAGGCCGAACGCCACCTCGACCGGCGCGCCGGCCGCTGCCGACAGGTCGGTCGCGATCGTCGTGCGCACGGCTTCGGGGCTGGCGAACCGCTGGCCGCCGTTCAACGAGTTCAGATAGAGCTTGAGCGACTTCGACTCGATCAGGTGCGGCGAACTCGCCGGCACGCTCAGGGTCGCGGTGGCGACCACCGGCTTGCCGCCGCGGTCGAGCCAGCTCAGTTCGTAGGCGTGCCAGCGGTCGTGGCCGGCGAACGGCGGCGCGGCGTCGTCGACGCCGATCTCCGCACGCGCCTGCGCCCGCGGGATCGGGAACAGCAGCGACGGGTCGTAGCGGTCGGGATAGGCGACCTCGCGGCCGAGCGGGAGATGGGGAGACGTCATCGCGACAGTCTAGCGCCGGCTGCGCGGGCCCCGGTCGGTGCCCGTACCGCCGCCCGGGCAGGATGCCCGGCGACCGGACGGCCGGGGCCGGGGCCGGGGCCGGGGCTCCATCGTGTTTTCCATCGTGTTCAGGTTCGCGGGCCTAGCGTGGCACGCTGTCGCAGCGCAGCATCCGCCGTCCCGGCGGAGGTTCAGGCGCCGCACCCCGGACACCCCATGCCCCGCACCCGCACCCGTGAAGACCGCATCCTCGTCCTCCAGGGCGGTGGCGCGCTCGGCGCCTACCAGGCCGGCGTCTTCGAGGCCCTCGACGCGCAGCGGCAGGCGCCGGACTGGGTCGCCGGCATCTCGATCGGCGCGATCAACGCCGCGCTGATCGCCGGCAATCCGCCGGAGCGCCGGATCGAACGCCTGCAGGCGTTCTGGGAGCGCGTCACCTCGGCGGGACCGCTGCCCGATCTGGCGCCCGGTCTGCCGATCGCGCATCCCGACGCCGCCGGCGCGCTGCACGAAGGGCTCAACGACGCCAGCGCGCTGCAGGCGCTGTGGTTCGGCGTGCCCGGCTTCTTCGCGCCGCGCTGGCCGCCCGCGCTGTTCGCCCTGCCCGGGACGCCGGCGGCGGTCAGCGTCTACGACACCGCCCCGCTGCGCGACACGCTCGAGGCGCTGGTAGATTTCGACCGCATCAACGCCGGGCCGGTGCGGCTGTCGGTGGGCGCGGTGAACGTGCGCACCGGCAACTTCGCCTACTTCGATTCGGCGCGCCAGCGCATCGACGTGCGCCACATCCTCGCCAGCGGCGCGCTGCCGCCGGGCTTCGCGCCGGTGGAGATCGACGGCGAACACTACTGGGACGGCGGCCTGGTCTCGAACACGCCGCTGCAGTACGTCCTCGACCAGCCGGACGAACGCCACCGGACGGTGTTCCAGGTCGATCTGTTCCCCGCGCGCGGCGACCTGCCGACGACGCTGCAGGAAGTCGGCGCGCGCGAGAAGGACATCCGCTTCTCCAGTCGCACCCGCATGAACACCGACATCGAACTGCGGCTGGAAACGCTGTCGCGCGCCGCCAACCGGCTGCTGGCGAAACTGCCGCCGGCGCTGCGCGACGATCCGGATGCGCGGCTGCTCGCCGACCTGCGCCCGGCCGGCGGCAGCGTCGACGTGGTCCACCTGATCTACCGCACGCGGCCGTGCGAAGGCGACAACAAGGATTACGCGTTCTCGCGCCGTTCGATGCGCGAGCACTGGTGCGCCGGCCGCGACGACGCGACGCGCACGCTCGCCGACGCGCGCTGGCGCGGCCGCGCGCGCCGACGCCATGGCGTGCGCGTGTACGACCTGCTGCCCGCGGGATCGCGCCACCCGGCATGACCGTCGCCGCAGCGCGGCGTCCCGCCTCCCTTCCCCCCTCCCTCCAGGAGATCCGACATGAAGCTCGACAACAAGGTCTGCATCGTCACCGGCGCCGCCAGCGGCATCGGCCGCGAGATCGCCCACGTCTACGCCCGCGCCGGCGGCCGCGTCGCCATCGCCGACCTGCGGCTCGAGGACGCGCAGAAGACCGTCGACGAGATCGTCGCCGCCGGCGGCGTCGCGATGGCGGTGGCGATGGACGTCACCAGCGAGGATCAGGTCAACGCCGGCGTCGCGCAGGTCGTCGCGGCCTGGGGCGGCGTGGACGTGCTGGTCAGCAACGCCGGCATCCAGATCGTCAATCCGATCGAGAAGTTCGCGTTCTCCGACTGGAAGAAGATGCTGGCGATCCACCTCGACGGCGCGTTCCTCACCACCCGCGCCTGCGTGCCGCACATGCAGGCCTCCGGCCGCGGCGGCGCGATCATCTACATGGGTTCGGTGCACTCGAAGGAAGCCTCGGTGCTGAAGTCGGCCTACGTCACCGCCAAGCACGGCCTGCTCGGCCTGTGCCGCACCGTGGCCAAGGAAGGCGGCAAGCACGGCATCCGCGCCAACGTGATCTGCCCGGGCTTCGTGCGCACGCCGCTGGTGGAGAAGCAGATCCCCGAGCAGGCGAAGGAACTGGGCATCAGCGAGGACGACGTGGTCAGGAAGGTGATGCTGAAGGAGACCGTCGACGGCGAGTTCACCACCGTCGCCGATGTCGCCGCGGTCGCGCTGCTGTTCGCCGCGTTCGAGAGCAACGCCCTGACCGGCCAGTCGCTGCTGGTCAGCCACGGCTGGCACATGGACTGACGATCGGCGCGAACGCGCATTTCGGTAGAGCGGCCTGACCAGCCATTCGGCTGTTGAACACCAGGCCGCTGCGCATATCGCGACGATGCGAAGAGCAGCGGCCTGAAGGCCGCTCTACCGTGTGACGAGGCAAGCGGCGGCTCGGCGTTGAGCCGCCGGACGGCGGGTCGGGCCGCCCGGGCGTTCGCTCGGCTCAGCGCACCCCGTCCTGGTAATCCAGCACCACCTGCAGCATCGAACGCAGGCCGACATCGAGCGCGGATTCGTCGAGGAAGAATTCCGGCGAGTGGTTCGACGGCGCGGTCACCGGATTCTGGCCCTTGGGCGTGGCGCCGACGAAGAAGAAGAAGCCCGGCACTTCCTTGGCGTAATACGCGAAATCCTCGGCGCCCATGGTCAGGTCGATCGGCAGCACGCGGTCGCGGCCGACCGCGCGCTCCAGACTGGCGACGGCGCGGGTGGTGAGCGCGGGGTCGTTGACGGTGACCGGGTTGCCGACGGTGTCAGGCACCTGCGCGACGGCGGTCGCGCCGTGGGCGGCGGCGACGTGTTCGGCGACGTTCTTCAGGTCGGCGAACACCGCCTGGCGCATGTCCTCGTCGAAGGTGCGGATGGTGCCGATCAGTTCGACCTGGTCGGGGATGATGTTGTAGCGGATGCCGCCCTTGATCGCGCCGAAGCTGACCACCACCGGCAGCTTCGAGATGTTCTGGCGGCGGCTGACGATCGCCTGGGCGCTGGTGACGACCTCGGCCGCGGCGACGATCGGATCGACCCCGCCCCACGGCCGCGAGCCGTGCGTCTGCCGGCCCTTGATGACGATGTTGAAACGGTCGGAGGCGGCCATCGCCGGGCCGCTGCGGTAGCCGACCGTGCCCGCCGGCAGCGTGCTGAACACGTGCAGGCCGAACACCGCCTCCGGCTTGAAGTCGCGGAAGATGCCCTCGGCCAGCATTTCCGAGGCGCCGCCGCGCTCGCCGTCCGGCGGGCCTTCCTCGGCGGGCTGGAAGATGAAGAGGATCTCGCCGGGCAGGTCGGCCTTCATCGCGGTCAGCGCTTCGGCGACGCCCATCAGGATCGAGGTGTGGGCGTCGTGGCCGCAGGCGTGCATCACGCCGACGGTCTCGCCGCGGAAGGTCGCGGTCGCCTTCGAGGCGAACGGCAGCGCGTTGCGCTCGGTCACCGGCAGCGCGTCCATGTCGGCGCGGATCGCGATCCGCGGGCCGGGCCGGCCGCCCTTGAGCACGGCGGTGACGCCGGTGGTGGCGATCCCGGTCTCGACCTTCAGGCCGAGCGCGCGCAGGTGCGCGGCGACCAGCGCGGCGGTGCGGGTCTCGCGGTTGCCCAGTTCGGGATGTTCGTGCAGGTCGCGGCGCCAGGCCAGCACCTTCGGCTGCAGCGCGTGCGCCTGGGCGTCGATCTCCGGGCGCGCGTCGCCGGCGCGGGCGGGCGACGCGACGGCGCCCAGGGCGAGGGTCAACGACAGGACGAGCAGGGCGGGACGCATGCGGGATTCTCCGGACAGGGCTGCCGCGATGCTATCGCATGCCGGCGGCGACGCCCCGCGCCGGGGCATGTGCTCATGCCGCGGGCACACTCGCCAAAGCCCGCGCCGCGTGCGAGGCTGCCGCGTCCACCGTCCGTCCCGAGCCGCCCATGTCCGACACGCCCGCCGCCCGTCCCCTCGAAGGCGACGCCGCCCTGGTCCGCGCGGTCGGCACGCTCGCGCTTACCGCCGCGGTGATGAACGTGATCGTCGGCGGCGGCATCTTCCGGATGCCCGCGGCGCTGGCGACGCAGATGGGCCCCGCCGCGCCGCTGGCGCTGCTCGCCGGCGCGCTCGCCATCGTGCCGGTGGCGCTGTGCTTCGCCGCGATCGGCAGCCGCACCCAGGCCACCGGCGGCCCGTACACCTACCTCACCGCGGTGTTCGGGCCGTTCGCGGGCTTCATCGCCGGCGCGCTGATGTGGATCAGCAACCTCGCCTCCAGCGCCGGCGTCGCCGACGGCCTGTCGGCGCAGGTCGCCGCGCTCGCCCCGCAGTTCAAGGAGCCGACGATGCGGGCGGCGCTGCTGACCGGCGTGTATCTCGCGCTGTTCGCGCTCAATGCGTTCGGCGTGAAGCTCGGCGCGCGCGCGATCGCGGCCCTGGCGACGCTGAAGCTCACGCCGCTGGTGCTGCTGGCGCTCGCCGGGCTGTGGTTCGCGGGCGACGGCCAGGTCAGCTTTTCCTTCGCCGACGTGCCGTCGCTGTCGGCGCTCGGCGCGTCGATGGTGCTGGTGATGTTCGCCTACTCCGGCATGGAGACCGCGCTGGTGCCCTCCGGCGAACTGCGCGACCCCGCGCGCAACGTGCCGCGGGCGACGCTCGCCGCGATCCTGCTGGTGGTGCTGCTCTACCTCGGCCTGCAGATCGCCGGGCAGCGCCTGATCGGCCCCGCGCTGGCGACCAGCGGCGTGCCGCTGGCCGACACCGCCGGCGCGCTGTGGGCGCCCGGGCGCACGCTGCTGCTGCTCACCGCCTGCGTGTCGATGACCGGTTTCATGATGGGCAACCTGCTCGGCACCTCGCGGCTGGTGTTCGCGCTGGGCCGCGACGGCTACCTGCCGCGGGCGTTCGGGCGGGTGTCGGCGACGCACCGGGTGCCGCTGGTCGCCCTGGTCGCGCACGCCGGCATCGCCTGGGCGCTGGCGCTGGTCGGCAACTTCGACAAGCTGACCCTGATCTCCGGCGGCGCGATCTGCCTGATGTACGGCTGCGTCGCCGTCGCCGCGTGGCGCGCGCAGGCGCGCGACCTGCGCGACATGCCGGCCTCCCGCAATGCGCCGTTCGTGTTGCCCGGCGGGCCGCTGGTGCCGCTGGTCGCGCTCGTCGCGATGGTCGCGATCGTCACCACCCTCAAGCGCGACGAATGGCAGGCGATCGGCATCGCGCTGGCGCTGCTGGTCGCGATCTACGCGGTGCTGCGCGCGACGCGACGCGACCGCGGCGAGTGAACGCGGCATCGGCGCGGAGCACCGCGCCGCGATCGACGACCGGGTTCGCGGGTTGCGATCGACGATCGCAATGGCCGGTTGCGATCGGCGATCGCGATATGCCGCGTCAATGAGTCGCGCCGCGGATGGGGCCCGGTTCGCGCGTGTCGGCGCCGCTGGTCGTCGCGATGCGTTCGCAGCGGAGAGTTGGGGTGTAGGCTGGGTCCACGCCGACGCGGATGTCGGCGGCACACGGGCGACTCCGGTCGTCGGCAGGTCGCCTGAACACGGAACGCGAACCTTTCGCACGTTCAAGGAGATCCACAGCATGAACGCATCTCGCAACCGCCGCGGGCCCCGCCCGCATCTGATCGCGCTCGGTCTGATCGCAACGGGCATCGCCACGGGAGTGGCGCCCTTCACGGCCGCCGCGCAGAGCTGGGAAGTGTATTCGGGCCTCAATCCGCACCGGGAACAACTGCACGGCGTCGCCGACGTGCAGTTCTGCGCGGGCGGCGGCCAGGTCGCCGCGGGCACCCAGACCGCGCCCGCCGGCACGCCCGGATTCAACAACATCGTGGTCGAACGCAAGAACATCGCCAACCCCGTCGCCGGACCGTGGCGCTACAGCTACGACAGCGGACGCTCCGAGGACGGGCGCGGCATCGTCGAATACACCGACGGCAGCGGCTTCGCCGTCGTCGGCACGCTCGACACGCTGGCGACGCCGGTGCAAACCCACCTCACCATCAGCAAGGTCGACTGCAACGGCGCGATGGTGTGGCATCGCAGTTACGGCACCACCGCCGGCAAGCAGATCGCCTGGGACATCCTCCGCGCCGCGACCGGCGATCCCGCGTTCGGGACCTCGGCCGGCGACCTGATCGCGCTGGGCGAGTACAACACCGGCAGCGCGAACTTCGTCCGCGTCGTGCGCACCACCAGCGGCGGCGCGCTGATCTGGATGCGCGACTACAGCGTGCCGACGGCGCCCACGCAACTGACCGGACGCGGCATCGCCGAGGTGGAAACGCCCTCGCTCGCCGACAACCTGGTGGTCGCCGGCGGCTTCGGCAACAACGCGGCGATCTTCCAGATCGACGGCAACAACGGCGCTTTCATCTGCGGCTCGCAGGTGCCGGGGCTGGGCGTGTCGCGGTTCAACGACATCACCCGCCACGGCGCGTCCGGCAGCACGATCGCGCCGGGATTCACCGCCGTGGGCGAGACCCGCAGCGCGGCCGGCGGGCTGCCGCAGGCGTATGTCGCCAGTTACCGCAGCACCGGCTGCGCGCTGCAGCGGCAGGTCGAGTGGGGGTCGCCCAACGAAAGCGAGACCGCGCAGGCGGTCACCACCACGCGCGCCACCACCTTCAGCACCGTCCCCGGCGGCCAACTGCTGATCGTCGGCAACCTCGTCGGCCCGTACCTCGGCGCCAACAGCAGCGACGTGTGGTCGCACCTGATGGTGCCGATCACGCTCGCGCCCTACACCGCCGGCGGCTACACCGGCATGCGCTACGGCACGCAGGGCGCGGGCCTGGCCGGCGTGGAGATCGTCGCGGACGTCGCCGAGAGCGACAAGGGCGCGCACTTCGTCGGCACGACCACCAGCGACTGGGACGGCCTGGGCGATCCGGCCGACGGCTACTCGGTGCGGATGGGCTTCAGCGGCATGAAGACCCTGTGCAGCGTGCCGTGGAGCGCCCCGGTCACGGCGCTGACGCCATTCTCGGCGCTGACGGTGACCCCGACCGCGGTGTCGCCCTCGACCCAGTTCAACCCGCTGCCGCGCGCCGAGTTGCCGGCGGCGCTGTGCTGCGGGATCGGGCCGTGATCGCGTCGGCCTGACGGCACGCGGTCGCGTGTCCCGCATGCCTCGCGCGCCCGGCGTCGCCCGGGCGCGCGGGCGCGCGGAAGCACGGGGGCGTTGCGATCAGTGCGCCGCGGATCCCGCCTGCACGCCGTTTCGACGACGGCGGCCGAAGCGGCGCGCGATGCCGTCGCCGAGGTCGTGCAGCACCGAGTACGCCGCCGGGATCACGATCAGGCTCAACAACGTCGAGGTGATCAGGCCGCCGATCACCGCCCACGCCATCGGCGCGCGGAAGCTGGAATCGCCGGAGAACCCCAGCGCCAGCGGCAGCATGCCCGCGCCCATCGCCAGGGTCGTCATCACCACCGGCCGCGCGCGCTTGCGGCAGGCGTCGATCAGGGCGTCGTGCTGGCTGAGGCCGTGCTGGTCCTCGGCGACCACCGCATAGTCCACCAGCAGGATGGAATTCTTGGTGGCGATGCCGATCAGCATCAGCAGGCCGATCAGCGCCGGCAGCGACAGCGCGTGCCCGGTCACCAGCAGGGCGCCGAACGCGCCGCCGGCGCACAGCGGCACCGCGACGAGGATGGTCAGCGGCTGGATCGCGTGGTTGAACAGCAGCAGCAGCACCATGTAGATGCAGACGATGCCCGCGACCATCGCCATCGCGAAGCCGAAGAACAGTTCGACGAAGACCTCGGCGTCGCCGGCGTTGAGGAACTGCACGCCGGTGGGCAGGTTCTTCACCGCGGGCAGCGCCTGCACTTCCTTCATCACCTCGCCCAGCGGGCGGCCGTCGAGTTCGGCGGTCAGGGTGACGTTGCGTTCGCGCTGGTAGCGCGAGATCACCGAAGGACCGCTGCCGTCGCGCAGCTCGGCGACCGCCGACAGCGGCACCGGGCCGTCGCGGCCGGGCACCCGCAGTTGCCCGATCAGCGCCGGGTCGCGCAGCGCCTCGCGCGCGAAGCCGACGCGGATCGGGATCTGGCGATCGGCGAGGTTGAGCTTGGCCATGCGCTGGGTGTAGTCGCCGGCGGTCGCGATCCGCGTGGCCTCGGCGATGTCGGCGGTGGCCACGCCCAGATCGGCGGCGCGCGCCGGATCGGGCACGATCTGCACTTCCGGGCGCAGCAGCGACGCCGACGAGGACACGCTGCCGAGGCCGGACAGCCCGCGCACGCCGCGCTCGACCGCGGAGGCGGCCGCGTCGAGCTTCACCGGATCGTCGCCGGACAGCACCAACTGCAACTGTTCGCCCGGCTCGCTGCTGATGAAGCTGATCTTCGCGCCGGGCAGGTCGGCCAAGCGCTCGCGCACCAGCCGTTCCAGCGCCTTCTGGTGGCGGTCGCGGCCCTGGGCCGGGCCCCAGTCGAGCACGAGCGTCGCCTTGCGCGCTTCGCCGGCGCCGGTCTTGCCCGGATCGCCGAGGTCGAGCACGCTGCCGACCATCGTGAAGGCGTGCTTCAACTCCGGGATGTCCGCCAGCTTCGTCCGCGCCTGTTCGGCGACCGCGGTGGTGCGTTCGATCGGCGTGCCCGGCGGCAGTTCGATGGCGAGGTTGCTGCGGCCGACGTCGGTGAGCGGGATGAAGGTGGTCGGGATCAGCGGCACCAGCGCCAGCGAACCGACGAACAGCCCGAACGCGATCCACAGCGTGCGCCCGCGGTGGCGCAGCGCCGCGTCCACCCAGCCCAGGTAGCGCGCCATCAGCTTCGATTCGGCGCCGGCGTCGGCGTGCGGCTTGAGCTGGTAGGCCGCCATCATCGGCGTCAGCAGGCGCGCCACCAGCAGCGAGAACAGCACCGCGGTGGCCGCGGTCCAGCCGAACTCGCGGAAGAACTTGCCGGCGATGCCGGGCATGAACGCGACCGGCACGAACACCGCCGCGAGGGTCATCGAGGTCGCGATCACCGCCGTCCCGATCTCGTCGGCGGCGTCGCGCGCGGCCTCGATCGGCGACTTGCCCATGCCGAGGTGGCGGACGATGTTCTCGATCTCGACGATGGCGTCGTCGACCAGGATGCCGACCACCACCGACAGCGCCAGCAGGGTGATGATGTTGAGGCTGAAGCCGAGCATCGCGATCACGGCGAACGTCGGGATGATCGACAGCGGCAGCGCCACCGCCGACACCCACGTCGCGCGCCAGTCGCGCAGGAACCACCACACCACCAGCAGCGCCAGCAGGGCGCCTTCCCAGAGCATCGTCATCGACGAGTCGTAGGAGCGCTCGGTCTCCTCGACCACGCTGGTGACGAGGCTGAAACGGGTGCCCGGATGCGCCGCCTGCAGCGCATCGAGCGCCTTGCGCACTTCGGCGGAGACCCGCAGCTCGTCCGCCTTGCGGGTGCGCGACAGCGAGAAGCCGACCACCGGCTTGCCGTCGAACAGCGCGACCTGGGTGGGATCGGCGGCATCGTCGTGCACGTTCGCGATCGACGACAGCCGCACCGCGCGGCCGTCGGGCAGGGCGATGCTGAAGTCGCGGAGCTGCTGGGCGTCGGCGACGGTGCCGATCGCGCGCAGGGTCTGCTCCTCGCCGCCCAGTTCGGTCCGGCCGCCCGGGCGGTCGGCCTGGATCCGCGCGAGCTGCTGCGACACCGCGCCGGCGGTGATGCCGTAGGCCATCAGCGCCTCGGGATCGAGGTCGACGCGGACCTGGCGCTCGATGCCGCCGATCCGGGTGACCTTGGCCACGCCCTTCACGCCGTACAGCGCGCGCGACACGTCGCGATCGACGAACCACGACAGCTCGTCGGGCGTCATCCCCGGCGCCGACACCGCGTAGGTCTGCAGCGAGCCGCCGATGTCGACCTTGCCGATCACCGGTTCGAGCACGTCCTGCGGCAGGTCGCTGCGCACGCGGGCGACGGCGTCGCGGGTGTCGTCCAGCGCGGCCGACAGGTCGGTGTCGAGGTTGAACTCGATCGCGGTGACGCTGGCGCCTTCGGTCACCGTCGACATGATCCGCTTGACGTTGGGGATCGTCGCGACCGAATCCTCGACCTTGCGCGTGACCTCGGTTTCGAGCTGCGCCGGCGCGGCGCCGGGCTGGCTCACGGTCACCGTGGTCATCGGGAAGGCGATGTCCGGGTAGCGCGCCACCGGCAGCACGTGGAAGCCCCACAGGCCGGCCACGCACAGCACGAAGAACAGCATCAGCGACGGCAGCGGCCGCTTGATCGCCCAGGACGAGAGGTTGCCGCCGCCGCTCACCGCACGGCGCTCCCCGGCGCGGAGGGCGCGACGACGCGGACGTGGTCGCCGTCGGCGAGGAAGCCGGCGCCGTCCGCCGCCACGCGCGTGCCGGGCTTCGGGCCGTCGAGCAGTTCGACCTCGCCGTCGACCTTCAGGCCGGTGCGCACGCGCTGCGCGTGGGCGCGACCCTTGGCGTCGAGCACGAACACGGTCGGGAAACCGTCGCGCAGGACGACGGCGGCGGCCGGCACCGTCGCGGCGTCGGCCTCGCCGGTGTCGATGCGGCCCTCGACGTAGGCGCCCGGCGCCAGCCCCTGCGGGTCCGGGAGGTCGGCGTAGACCGTGCCGGTGCGGGTGGTGGCGTCCACGCCGGGACTCACCGCGCGGACCCGGCCTTCGACCCGCGCGCCGGACGGCGCGGTGAGCACGATGCGGTCGCCCGGGGCGATCGAGGTCAGCGTGGCCACCGGCAGTTCGGCGCGCCATTCCAGCCGGCCGTCGCGGATCAGGCGCAGCAGTTCGCTGCCGGCGCCGACCACCTGGCCCGGCTGCACCAGCCGCTTCGAGACGATCCCGGCCGCGGGCGCGCGCAGGTCGGCGAAGCTGCGGCGCAGCGCGGCGCCGTCGCGCGCGGCGCGCGC
>Ga0136846_1221217_pt1 | contig 96141 bp, 68 predicted proteins | sample HopSoiMetagenom2_FD_96841 | JGI IMG/M metagenome (GOLD analysis project Ga0136846, IMG submission 96841) | Grasslands soil microbial communities from Hopland, California, USA - 2 Assembly 2016 (version 4) | ecosystem: Environmental > Terrestrial > Soil > Grasslands | place: USA: Hopland... | reverse complement strand
TCCAAGCCGTTACCCGCGAAAGCCCGAGGCCGCCCCTACTGAGCGCTCCGGCCTACCAGAGGCTCCCACTACCTGCGGAGTAGGCCGGTAAACAGATACGGCGAGACTTATTCGGTACTCGAATGGGGTGAAAAGGCGAGAGAGCCCAGAAAGCCGCCGCCGGGGCCCTGACTCACCGCGCCGTCGCTTCTCGCCGCGGCGCATGCTCATCACTCCTGTGTGATCGCTCAATTCCCGCCGATCACCGCCTCCACCCCGGCGCGGATGGCCGCGGTGAAGCTCTCCTGCCCCTTCAATACGGCGGCCGTGACCTCCGGCGGCGCCTGGGAGGGGTCGCCCGACTGGAACGGCGGCTCGGGCGCATATTGAACGGAGAGCTGCGTCGTCATGCTCTGGGTGGGACCGGAGATCACGTTCACGATTTCCAGGGCCAGGTCGATCGACGACGAGATGCCGCCCCCCGAGAAGCGGTTGCCATAGATGACCCAGCGCGGATAACCCGCCGCCACCCGCAGGTTGGGGAAGAGAGCCAGGTTCTCCCGCTGGCTCCAGTAGGTCGTGACCTCGCAACCGTCGAACAGGCCGGCGGCTGCCACGATGAACGCGCCGGTGCAGATGGAGCCCGCCAGCCGCGCCCGGCTCCCCGCTTCGCGCACGAAGTCCACGTACGTGGAGTCCTGCATCACCGTGCCCACCTGGTCCCCGCCGCCCGGTACGAACAGGATGTCCAGTTTTCCCGCGTCGTCGAACGCGGCATGCGGCAGCACCTTGACCTTCTCCGTCGTCTCGATGGGGCACAGCTCCGGCGCCAGCCAGACGACCTCGAACCCCGGCGCGAAGGCGAAGACCTGCGTCGCGCCCGCGAAATCCAGCAGCGTGCAGCCGTCGTAGAGCACCATCCCCACTCTCACCGTGGTCGCCATGTCCACTCCTTCCGAAAAAAACTTGCGCAGTTTTAATCCGCCACCGTCTCCCGGAACACCACCCCGCGCGCCGCCAGCTCGCTCATCATGAAGGCGTAGGCCCCGGCGTCGCGGCCCACCAGCTCCGGCGGGGAGATTCCTTTGTGATCGTAGAGCCCGGCGGCGACCATGCGGACGGCGGCGGTGCAGGTGTAGCCGGTGGTTCGGGCCATGGAGGTGGTCCCCGTCTGGCGGTCGAAACGGTCCAGCAGGTCCCAGGTGTGGCGCGCCCGCCGGCCGCCCTTCTCCCCTTCCACCACGATCCGCATCACCGTGAAATCCTCCTCCCCCGGCCCGAGCTGCCAGGAGGCGAAGAGGAGCTTCGCCGTCACGTCCAGCGGCCGCACCCGGACGCCTCCGGTCTCCAGCGGCTCGGTGCCGAAGAAGCCGGTCTCGCGCAGCATCCGCATCTTCTCCGCGTGGCCGGGGTAGCGCAGGGTCTTCTCCACCATCGACGGCACGTCCATCCGCAACAGCGTCCGCAGGCCGTCGGTGTTGAAGGCTTCGAGCGTGCCCACGCCAGGGAAATCGACCGGCTCCACCTCCGTAAGAGCGGGCAGGATCACCATCTCTCCGAACCGCTTGAAGCGCGCCGGGCGGGTGTATTCCGCGATGACGTCGATGGGCGAGAACACCGCCTTGAGCTCGAACGGCCATGTCCGCACCACGGGCAGGCCGCCGACGTAGCAGGCGAAGCTGTCGACCCGGTCGAGCTCGGCCGCCATCCGGCCCAAAATCAGATTGCTGCACCCCGGCGCCACGCCGCAGTCGACGATGGCGATCCGCCCCCGTTCGCGGGCCAGTCCGTCGAGCAGGAACGGGTCCTCGTTGAAGAAGGAGATGTCCACGACGTCCTTGTCCGCTTCGAGGACGGCCTTCAGAGTGGCAAAGCCCAGGAACCCGGGGACGGCCCCCACCACGAGGTCGTGCGCGCGGACGGCCCGGCCCACGGCCGCCGGATCCGCGAGGTCCGCCCGCTCCGCCCGGAGGCCGGACTCTCCCAGCCGCCGCAGCGCCTCCTCCGAGGCGTCCACCACGGTGACCTCGAATCGCGGGTCGCGGGCCAGGTCCCTGGCCATGGCGCCCCCCACGCGTCCGCCTCCCAGAACCACGATCTTCATGCCAGCTTCTCCCTCGTCCCTGCGTCGTTGGCGGAAGAGTAGTCGAAACGGGCGGGTCGCCACCACCTGCTATAGTTCGGCCTCCCCTAAGCCGGAGACTCCCGATGCGCCTCGACACCGAATTCGTCAAGCTCCCTCTGCGTTTTGACGCCGCACGGCTGGCCGCGTCGGTGGCCGAGGTGCCGGAGTCCGCCTGGCGGCCACACCCCCAGGGGTATTCCGGCAACTCCGCCCTCCCCCTGATCGCGGCGGGCGGCGAGCCAACGAACGACGAGACGCGGGGGCCGATGCTCCCGACGCCCATCCTCGCGCGGCTGCCCTATCTCCGCCAAGTGCTCGCCGAGCTGCGCGCTCCCATCGGCCGCACCCGCCTCATGCGCCTGGACGGCAACGCCGAGGCGACCGCGCACGCCGACGTCAACTACTACTGGATGGAGCGTCTGCGGGTGCACCTGCCGGTCGTCACCACGCCGGAGGTGGAGTTCGTCTGCGGCGAGCGGTCGGTCCACATGACGGCGGGAGAGGTCTGGGTCTTCGACACCTGGCGCATCCACAACGTCCTCAACCCCAATCCGACGCGCCGCATCCACCTGGTGGCCGACACCGTGGGCTCGCCGGAGCTCTGGGACCTGGTCGAGAAAGGCGAATGGCCCTTCGCCGCTCCAGCCCGGCCCGGCGCACCCTCCCGCTTCATCCCCTGGCGGCCGGGAACGGGTTTGGAGCTCGTCACCGAGCGCACCAATCACCCACGGGTGATGTCCCCCTGGGAGCAGGCGCAGCTCGCGGAGGGCCTGTTCGCCGATCTGGCGCAGGTCGATGGTGAACGAAACGGAGATCGGGAGGAACGGATCGCGGAGCTGCGCCATGTGCTGCTGAGCTTTCAGCGCCGCTGGCGCGCTCTGTGGGCGGCCCACGGCGAGGGCGAGACGGGCTGGGCTGCATACCGCGCCGAGCTGGCCGCCCTCGACCGGCGGCTCGGCGGTCTGGAGAAGCGGCTCAGGCTCAGCAACGGGCTGGACGCCGTCAATCTCGTTCGCCACGCCCTGGTGCGGCCGGCGCTCAACCTTCCCGCTGCCACTCCCCAAGCGCGGCCGGTGGCAGCGGGCGCCGGCCGCCGTTTCGAGCGCCCCATCTTCCTCGTCTCGCCGCCGCGCTCAGGGTCGAGCCTCCTGTTCGAGACCCTCGCGCAGTCGCCCAGCGTGTGGACGGTGGGTGGAGAGAGCCACGCCCAGATCGAGGGGATCCCCGCTCTCCACCCCGGCCAGCGGGGATGGGAGTCGAACCGTCTCGCCGCCGAGGACGCGCGGCCGGAGATCCGCGAGCGGCTGGTCGACGCCTTCTTCCTCGGCGTGCGGGACCGCGAGGGGAGGCGGCCGGCCGCCGGCGCCGAGGACCTGCGGCTGCTCGAAAAGACGCCGAAGAACTCGCTGCGCGTCCCCTTCCTCGCCGCGGCCTTTCCCGACGCTCTCTTCGTCTACCTCTACCGCAACCCGCGTGAGGCGATCAACAGCATCTACGAAGCCTGGCTCTCCGGCCGCTTCGTCACCTATCCGCAGCTCCCCGGCTGGCCCCCCGCGGAGACTCCTCCCTGGTCCCTCCTCCTCGTCCCCGGCTGGCGGGAGCTGGCGGGCTGTCCACTGCCGGAGATCGCGGCGCGGCAGTGGGAGATCGCGACGCGGCGGCTCCTCGCCGATCTCGAAGCCCTCCCCGCCGAGCGCTGGTGCCTCGCCAACTACGGCCGGCTGGTCGCCGAGCCGCAGGCGGAGATCGAGCGTCTCTGCGACTTCCTCGGCCTCGACTGGGACCGCCCGTTGACCGCTCCCCTGCCGCTCTCGGCTCATACCCTGACGCCGCCCGAGCCCGGCAAGTGGCGGCGCAACGCGGCTCTGCTCGAACCGGTGTTGCCGCTGGTGGCGGCGACCGCGGAGCGGGCGCTGGAGATCTTCGCACGGCGGCCGGGGCATGCGCCGCTGGGGGAAGAGGACAGGGACGACAAGGACGGCAGGGACAGCAGGGACGGAATCAAAGAAGAAGAGAAGAAAGCGGAGGTGGCGGCCCCGCAACAGCCGGCGGCCTCGCCGTTGCGCAGCGTTTTCACCAGCAGCCTGCCGGCCGTGCTGCGCCAGCTCGGCAGCTCGCTCCTGGTCTCGACCTATCAGAGCGGGCGCGTCGTCCTGCTGCGGGCGGACGGCGAAGCGCTCAACACCCATTTCCGGTCGTTCCCCAGCCCCATGGGCCTGGCGCTGGGACCGCAGTATCTCGCGATCGGCACGGCCCGCCACGTCTGGGAATACCGCAACGTCCCGGCCGCGGCCCGGGGGATGAAACCCGCAGGCAAGCACGACGCCTGTTTCCTGCCGCGCGCCTGCCACGTCACGGGGGACATCCGCGTCCATGACATGGCTTTCGCCGGCGGCGAGCTGTGGGTGGTCAACACCCGCTTCTCCTCCCTCTGCGTGCTCGACCGCGATCACAGCTTCGTGCCGCGCTGGAGGCCGCCCTTCGTCTCCGCCCTGGCGCCCGAGGACCGCTGCCACCTGAACGGCCTCGCCGTGGTCGCGGAGCGGCCGGCCTACGTCACCGCGCTGGGCGTGAGCGACGCCGCCGGAGGCTGGCGGGAGGGCAAGGCCGACGGCGGCGTCCTCCTCGACGTCGCGAGCGGCGAGGTGGTGGCGGGCGGCCTCTCGATGCCCCACTCACCGCGCTGGCACGACGGGCGCCTCTGGGTGCTCGAATCGGGAAAAGGAGAGGTCGGCGTGGTGGACCTCGCGAGCGGCAAGGTCGAGACCGTGGCGAGGCTCCCCGGCTTCACCCGCGGTCTCGCCTTCGCCGGTCCCTGGGCCTTCGTCGGGCTGTCGCAGGTCCGCGAGAGCGTCTTCGCCGGCATTCCGCTGGGCGAACGCCTCAAGGAGCGGGTCTGCGGCGTCTGGATGCTCGACCTGCGCAGCGGTGCGACCGCCGGCTTCCTGCGTTTCGAAGACGCCGTGCAGGAGATCTTCGAGGTCGCCCTCCTCCCGGGCCTCCGCTTCCCGGAGCTGACCGAGCCCGAGGACGACCTCATCGCTTCGACCTACGTCGTCCCCGACGCGGCGCTGGCGGAGGTGGCGGCCGGTTCTTAGCGGCCGGCTTTCCCCGCCTTCGCCGCCCGCGTCAGGTGGAAGTCCTCGACGGACTTCTCTTCACCGGCCCAGTAGAAGGACCAGAAGGTGTCGAGCTTGCCGTCGCCCGTGAAGGCGATCCTGCCGTTGTGGATATGGTTGTCTTTCCCCGGATTGAAGCCGGCACCGCCGTCGAAGGCGAAGATCAGCTCCCTGGGCGTGGACTTCATGAGGTCGAGCTTGAACTGCGGCCGGTTGCCGGCGGCGCAGTAGTGGGTCGCCAGCAGGTCGCTCCCCTGAAGATAATAGAGGGTCATCATCTCGTGATCGGTGTCGGGGAAGAGGACCTCCGTCACCACCGTGCCGTTGGCGCTGATCCGGTAGGTCACCGTGGCCGGGATGCTGTCCTTGCCGGCCGTGCCGGTCCACTCGCCGGCCAGGCCCTGCAGCCTGTGGAAAGCGACGCGGGCGTCGACGTGGTCCGTGATGTGCTCCGGCGGGAGGCCTTGAGCGCGAAGGCCGGGCACCGCCAGCGCGGCCAGCACGGCCGCCGCCGCGAGCCAGCGCAGCTCGATTCCGTTGCGATTCATTCTCGTTTCTCCTTTTCCTGTGGATCGAATCTCAGGAAACCATCTTGGGATGCCCGGTAGGATCCTACCGCTCGCACGTCCCTTTGACCAGAGCCGAGGCGAAAGAGCTCCCAGGTCAGGTCCTCGGCGTCCTCCCGGTCGAGGCGCCGGGGATGCCGGCGCTCCCAGGTTTGACACCGCTCCTCGCCCGCAGTAGCCTCCCCCTCAACTCTGTTGAAACCTGTTGCAGCTCTGCCTTCCCAAGGGAGGAGACGATGGAACGAGGGAAATGGACGCGGCGCGATTTCCTGCAGATGGTGGGCCTCGCCGGCGGCTCGGCGGCGGTCTACGAAAGCATGGTGGTGCTGGGCATGCTGCGCACTCCGGAGGCTTACGCCGGGCCCCCGAAGCTGCCGGCCGGCGTGGGCGCCGGCAAGTCGGTGATCATCCTCGGCGCCGGCGTCGGCGGGCTGACGGCGGCCCTCGAGCTCCAGCGGGCCGGCTACGCGGTGCAGATCCTGGAAGCGCAGGCGCGCACCGGCGGCCGCAGCCTCACCGTCCGCACCGGCGACGTCATCCCCCAGATCGGCTTTCCCGACCAAGTCTGCCACTTCGCTCCGGACCAGTACCTCAACGCCGGCCCGGGCCGCATCCCCTACCACCATCAGGCCGTGCTCTCCTATTGCCGCGAGCTCGGCGTGGCGCTCGAGATCTACGTCATGGAGACCCGCGCCAACCTCTTCCAGACCTCGGTCCCCAAAGCGTTCGACGGCGAGCCCAAGAAGAACCGCCAGGTGGCCAACGATACCCGCGGCTACGTCTCCGAGCTGCTCGCCAAGGCCGTGCTCAAGAAGGCGCTGGACGACGAGCTGTCCGTCGACGAACAGCGGAACCTCATGTCGCTGCTCGTCTCCTTCGGCCAGGTGAATCCCACGGCGGGGTTCCGCTACGAGGGCTCCTCCCGCTCCGGCTTCCGCGTCGAGCCGGGAGTGGACGATCCCGGCACCATCGAGCCGCCGCTCAAGCTCCAGAACCTTCTCAATTCGGGGTTCTGGCGCCACCGCTTCTACCAGCCCGAGGACTACGAGTGGCAGCCCACCCTCTTCCAGCCCGTGGGCGGCATGGACCATTTCGCCAAAGCCCTGGCCAGGCAGGTGGAGAGCCGCATCGTCCTCGGCGCCGAAGTCGTCAAGATCACCAGCGGCGACAAGGAGGTGCGGGTCACCTACCTGGCCGGCGGCAAACAGGTCGAGACGCAGGCGAGCTTCTGCCTCAGCAACATCCCGCTGCCGCTGCTGCACAAGATCATCGCCAAGGAGGGCAGCTTCAAGCAGGAATACCGGGATGCCGTGGGCGCCGTCCCGTTCGCCAACACCTGCAAGGTGGGCTGGCAGGCGAATGAGCGCTTCTGGGAGGCGCCCGACAAGGAGAATCAGATCTACGGCGGCATCAGTTGGATCGATCATCCGATCACGCAGATGTGGTACCCCTCCTCCGGCTTTTTCAGCGAGAAGAAGGGGGTCCTCACCGGCGCCTACAACTTCGACACGATCGCCGAGGACTTCGGCAAGCTGTCCCTGGAGGCGCGCCTGAAGAAGGCCCTGGAGGGGGCCCAGCGGCTCCACCCCCGCTTCGCGGACTTCGTCCCCGTGGAGCTCGGCCTCTCCATCGCCTGGCAGCTCGTGCCCCACCAGCGGGGTGGCTGGGCGGACTGGACCTGGGAGGGCGGCCAGCAGCAGGCCTATGACCGGCTGCTCGAACCGGACAAGCAGTTCCAGGTGGTCGGCGATCAGGTCTCCTACCTGCCCGGCTGGCAGGAGGGTGCGGTGCTCTCCGCGCACCACGTCGTCGAGCAGATCGCCGGCATCCGGCGCAAGGTGCCGCAGCTCCAGGCGATCGGCCTCAGGGCCCGCCGCCGGGCTTCGCAGATCACGGGCGCCAACGCCGAGGAGTAGGGAGGGAAAAGGCGAAAAAAGGACTTCAGGGACCGGAGGGACGTCAGGGATCAGGCCCCCTACGGGACCCAGGGGGAACGAAACTGCGGTCCGAAGGGACCCATCGGTAGCCCAGGATTTCAATCCTGGGCTCGATCTTTCGAGATACCTCCTGAGAGGAGGAGGCTTCTTGGCTGCAGCTAGAGCGGTTATCACATACTCTTTACAGAGGGAGTCCGACACATGAGCCTCAAGGATAATCCCGCAGTCGTCATAATTACCATGACAGTAGCGGTAGCTGGTCTGTTTTTTACAATCGGCTACAACGTCAGGGGAGAGCGAATCTCTGCCCTAGAGGCACAAATCAAAGCAATAGACTTTGCAAACTCACACAACCTAGAAGGCCTGCTCAAAGCTCTTACGAGCGCGAGTGAAGAGTTGAAAAAAAACGTTTCCATCGTAAACGAGCTGCAAGCCGCCAAGCAGAGACTCGTGGAACAAGACATTTCCATAAAGAAATACGGCCAAAAGAATGACGACCTTAAAGCGAGCCTCAGTGAGCTGCAAAATCAATTAGCTGAAAAACAGAAGCGTTTGGATTCGATCTTCGCAGCCTCAGAATCCTTCGAGCTTAAGCCAGGCCAAGTTAAGACATTGGCTGGCTATGGAGTCGTAGTGGGCCTCATCGACGTCGGCGTTGACAATACCATAGCTGTGTCAGTCAACAACGGTAGAGCAAAAATGTATCCGGGAACAATCCAGACCATTACAACCAACGGCAAAACCTACCGCCTGATAGTTAAGGGCGTCAGCGTTATTCCGAGTAGTGCCAGTTTTGATTTCGTGGTCAACAAGTAATCCCGGAAGCCATACCATACCGATTACCTATTTATAGCCGCTTCCGGAAATGCTCCCGCCAGGCCTCCGGCAGGGCCTCCACCTCCACCACCCTCCGCAGCAGGTCCACGTCCGGCCTGGCGTGGCGGTGCAGGTAGAGGTTGACGACGTCCACGACGGAGACGTGGCGCTCGTCCTCGTGGATGCGCTCGAAGGGGTCGCCGGCTCCCAGCTCGCCCTCTTTCACCACGGCGAGGTAGAAGCCGGGGCGGCCGCTCTCGAGGAAGCGGTCGACGACGTCGTCGCGGTCGAATTTCAGCGCCAGCTTGAAACAGGGGGTGCGGGGCTGGGCGACGACGAATTCCGCCGTGCCGGCGCGGAAGCGGTCGCCGACATGGACCTCGTCCTCCCACCAGCCCTCGGTCGTGAGGTTCTCGCCGAAGGCGCCCCACGGCAGGTCGGTCAGTTCCAGCTCGCGCCGCCAGAAGGGGTAGTGCTCGGACGGGTAGGCGTACACCGCCTTGTGGACGCCGCCGTGGACCGAGAGGTCGGCCTGGCCGTCGCCGGCCAGGTTGAGCCGGCGCACCGCGACCCGCCCGGCCACCGGTTCCTTGAAGATGCCGGTCATGATCCGCCGGCCGCGCCACTCCACGGGCCGGGGGAGTCCCACGTTCACCGAGACGAGCTTCATCGCCGAACCTCCGAGGACGGAGACGATATCCCATCCGTGGCCGGGGCTTGCGGCCGGAGGCGGGCCGCCATAGAGTTCCCGCGCCCATGATCGACGACGATCTCCACTCCCTGCGCGCACTGCTCCGCGAGGCCATCGCCTCCCTGCGCCTGACCAACCGCGAGGCGGAGAGCGCGATGGGGATCGCTCATGGCAGTCTGGAGGCGCTGCTCAACGGCAAGCTGGAGCTGCGGGTGCGACACCTCCTCGCACTGGCGGAGATCCTGAAGGTCTCGCCGGCCGACTTCCTCGCCCTCGGCTGTCCCACCGCCGAGGATGCCGCCCGGCACGACCTCGTGGAGTGGCTCTCTCCTCCCGCGCGTGGCATGGTAAAAGCCGCTCCCGCGAGATCGCCGAGTGGATCGCCGAGCGATCTGGCCGATCTCGTTCGCACCACCATCCGCGAGGAGCTGGAACGGGCTCGCCGGGGTCCGAACGGTCCGGAGAACCCGGAAAGCTGAATCCAGGGTCCTGATTCAGCCTGAAACGCCGTCCTTGGTCCTGATACGCCGTCAAACAGCCTGAAAAATCGTCGGACGTCCTGCAATACGTCTTTCAGTCCCAAGACGCCGTCTTCAGTCCTGAAAGTCGGGCATTGGTCCCAAGAATCCATCTTTTGTCCTGATTTTCCGTTTCGCCGGATTTCGGCGCAAGATAGGATACGTTTTCGCTGCCTGGATTGTGATACCGCGCGAAAACGAATGTCTGGTCCTCGATCTGCCACTCCCGCCGATTTGGAGCCGATTCTGGCTCTTCACCGGGATTTCTTCGCCGAGGATCATTATCCGTTCCGCGAGGAGGAGTCGCGGACCAACCTGGCCCGGCTGCTGGCCGATCCCAGCCTTGGCCGGGTCTTCGTCCTGGAGGATGGCGGGAGGGTCGCCGGCTATCTCGTCCTCACCTTCGGCTTCAGCCTGGAGTTCGGCGGCCGGGACGGCCTGGTGGACGAGCTGTACGTGGCCCCATCCCACCGCGGCCGCGGCCTGGGCACGAAGGCCCTGGCCGCGGCCGAGGAGGCGTGCCGCGAGCTCGGAATCCGGGCCGTCCACCTCGTGGTCGAGCGCTACAAAGAGAGCGCCCAGGCGCTCTATCGTCGGGTGGGGTTCGTGGCCCACGACCGGGACGTGATGACGAAGGCGATCGGCTAAACCTTCGCCCCTGCCGTCACCAGCATCTCCACCAGCGCGTCCTGCTTCCCGGCCTGGGCGTGGCGGACGAGGGGGATGCCGTGCGGCCCCTTGAGGTGCACGACCGTGGGATCGTCCGCCAGGAAGGCCTTCACGATCTCGGTCTTGCCCATCATGGCGGCGCAGAAGACGTCCATGCGCGCGCCGTGGGCGAGCAGGCACTCGGCGATGGGCTTGTTGCCCATGTGCGAGGCGCCGCCCAGGGCCGTCTCCCAATCGCCTCCACCCCAGTCCCAGGTGGCGTTGACGAGGGCGGGCTGCAAGGCGAGCATCTCCTTCACCTTGTCCAGGTTGACGTGGCCGGCGATGACGAACTCGCGGACCTGGTCGGCGTCCAGGCGCGGTCCCCGGTCGGGGACCTTCGTCTGGGACGGCTGCGGCGTAGGCGGAGGCGGGGCGGGCTGGGTCGGGGCCTGGGAGAGCAGGGGCGAGCTTCCAGCGATGATTCCGGCGGCCATGAGGGCTCCTCCTTTGAGGACGTGTCTGCGGGACAGGTTCATGGGTCTTCCTCCTTCACCAGCCATCGTACGGGGACCCCCGCGTCGCCGCATGTGGCGCCGGGGGTAGGCCGGGACTATGTCTTCCGGCCTATGCGGCGGGCCGGAGCGGAGCGCTATCATCGCTGCCAGGATGGTAACGACGGTCGAGACCCGCGAGCACCACCGGCTCCTGCGCTGGGGCGGCCTGGCGGCATGGCTCGGGGTGGGCCTGCCGATCTGGCTGCAGATCTCGACGGTGACGCCGGCAAGGCTCGCGGGCTGGCTCCCCGCGTGGCTCCTCTTCGCCGCCGCCTTCCAGGTGACGGCGGGCGGCCGGGAGCTGCCGCGAAAAATCGCGCTGGCGCTGCTCGCGTTCCAGGCGGCGTGCGTGATCTTCATCGTCGGCATTCTCTGCAACGGTTACGAGGGGACGCTCCTCGTGCTGGTGGCCATGCAGCTCGCCTCGCGGCTCTCCCGAAAGGCGGGCCTCGCCTGGGTCGGCGTCCAGACCGTCCTCCTCGGGATCGCGATCGGCATCCACTGGTCGCCGCGGCCGGCGTTCCTGCTGACGCCGCCCTATCTCGGCTTCCAGATCCTGGCCTTCCTCGTCTTCGCGGCCCTGGAGCGGGAGGCCCGGGGGCGGGAGGAGCTGGCGCGCGCCAACGCGGAGCTGCGCTCGGCGCGCGAGCTGCTGGCCCAGAGCAGCCGGGCGGCCGAGCGGCTGCGCATCGCCCGCGAGCTGCACGACGCCGTGGGACACCGCCTGGTGGCCCTCTCCCTAAATCTGGAGGTGGCCTCGCACCGCGTCGCGGGAGAAGCCCTGGAGCCGATCCAGGTGGCCCAGTCGCTCAACCGCCAAGTGCTGACGGACATCGGCGAGATCGTGGACACCCTGGGCCGCGCCCAGCGGCTCGACCTGCGGCGGGCCCTGGAGGCGATGACGGAGGAGATCCCGCGGCCGCGGGTCCACCTCCGGCTGCCGGACGACCTGAACGAGCTGGACGACCTGACACTGGAGGACGCCGGGGTGGCCCATCTGCTGCTGCGCTGCTGCCAGGAGATCGTCACCAACGCGGCCAAGCACGCCGGAGCGGAGAACCTCTGGCTCGACATCACCCAGGAGAACGGCGCCATCGAGGTACGGGCGCGGGACGATGGACATGGCGCAGAGATCGCTGAAGCCGTCGCCGCCGGCCGCGGCCTCGCCGGCATGCGCGAGCGGCTGGAGAGCGCCGGCGGCAGCCTGGAGGTGGCCACCCGGCCAGGGATGGGCTTCGCGGTGGCCGCCCTGGTGCCGGTGCGGAGGGGGGTATGACCCCGCCAGCAAATCTCCGCGTCCTCATCGCCGAGGACGAGACCCTGGTGCGCCAGGGGATACGCAAGCTCCTCGAGCTGGATTCGCGCATCGAGATCGTCGCCGAGGCCGGGGACGGCGAGGAGGCCCTGCGGCTGATCGAAGAGACGAAACCGGACGTCGTGCTCCTCGACGTCCGCATGCCCCGGCTGGACGGCCTCGGCGTGCTGCGAGCTCTTCAGGAGAGGCCGGAGGCGCCCCCCTGCCTGGTGCTCACCACCTTCGACGACCGGTCGCTGGTGCTGGAGGCGATCCGCGAGGGGGCGAAGGGTTTCCTGCGCAAGGACGTGTCGCTGTCGCAGCTCGTGGGCGCCATCGAGACCCTGGCGGCGGGAGGCACCTGCCTGCAGCCGGCGGTGACCGAGTCCCTCCTGCGGGGCCTTCACGCCCGCCCGCCCCTGGCGGCGCAGGCTCCGGCCCTGGTGGAGACCCTGACACCCCGCGAGACCGAAGTCCTCCGCCTCCTCGCCGCCGCCTGCACCAACCGCGAGATCGCCGAAGCCCTGGGCACGGCGGAGGGGACGGTGAAGATCCACGTCTCCAACATTCTGAGCAAGCTGGGAGCGAGGGATCGGACCCAGGCTGTGCTGCGGTCGCTGGAGATGGGGTTGGTGTAGGAGTCAGGTCAGGCCCAGAGCGGCGAGCGAGGGTGCCTGGGGAACCCGGGCGAGCAACTCCGCCAAGGCCTCCGTCGAGCCGATCGCTGCCAACCGCTCGCGCACGCCTTTGGGTAGAGGGCCGAAACGGCTTTCGAGATGCCGTTCGAGCACGCCTCGGAACGAGGCAATTGCCTCCCTTCGACCCTGCTCTAGACCCTGCTCTAGACCCTGTTCTAGACCCTGTTCTAGACCCTGTTCTAGACCCTTCTCTAGGCCGGCCTGCTCCCACTCCCGCGTCCATTCCACTACCCGTTCTTCAAGCATCGACTTGACCTCCTGAAGATCCGTCATTCCGGGAATCTCGACACCCGGCAAGCGCGCCGGCAGGAAAACTTGCTCAAACCATACCAGGAAGGCCCGGCGCAACGGCGCCTTCTCCGGCCCGGGCAGCAACTCCACGAGGACCGCCAGCCCCCGTGCGACTTCCTTCGGAGTGCGGCTCCTCTCCAGCCGGAACAGCACCGCCGCCAAGTTGCGCAGCGACCCCAACTCCTCGTCCTGCGCGAGCCGCCCTTCATCCAGCAGGAAGTATCGCAGCCGCGGACGGTAGCGTTCCAGCCTGCCCGGCACGTCCACCACGAGCTCGGCCATCTCCTGCGCGGCGCCCCAGCGGCCATTCCCATTATAGAGAACCAAGGGCAGGACCGGGGGCAACCTGCCCGCTGGAGCCAGCGCCCGTTGGCGGATGAGGTCCTGATACAGGAGACCCACGTAGGTCAGCATCCGCACCGCCATGTACGGGTCCACGGTGGACTGGAACTCCAGCATCAGGTACACGTAGAGCCAGTCCTCCTCTCCCCAGCGCACCCGCCAGACCATGTCGCTCTCGCGGTTCCGCAGCTCGTCGCTGACGTAACCGGTCCCGGCCTTCTCCAGGGAGGAGAGGTCCAGGGCCGCCACCCAATCCTCGCGCACGAAGCCCTGGATCAGGTCGGCTACCAGCTCCGCGTGGGAGAACAGCAGCTTGTAGCCGTTGTCGTGGTCTGCCATGTCGGTCGCTTCCGAAGGGAACAGGGCATTCTTATCGAAGACTCGCCGGGAAGGCAAGCCCCCGCCGCCTCCGCCCCTGCAACTCCCCCGCCCCCGTTTCCGTACGGATATACTCAGGGCCAGCTTCGGTCCCACGGATTCACCTGTCCGGGCGGGATCTTTGCGCGCACCTCGGGAGGGTCCAGAGATTGGCCAGGGATCGCGTATCAGGCCGCGACGTCATCCTCGCCATCGGCGAGAACATGAGCCAGAGCCTCGAGCCGCTGGTGACGAAGACCATCGCGCCCAGCCTGTATCAGGTCTATCTCCACCCGGACGACTACGACCACCTGCGGTCGCTGTTCGGGGAGCTGGAGTCGGAGGCCAGGGCGCTGCTCGACGGCGAGCTCGAACGGCTCAACCGCGGCTCGTCGCCGGCCTTCGCTCGCATGCTGCGCAAGAAGGACGCGCCGCCGGTGCCCCCCAGGTTCGTCAGCGCCGAGGGGAAGTGGACCATCCGCTTCCAGGAGGACCCCAACGGCACGCTGAATCCGGGCGACGTCGAGGTGGTCTCGGAGTTTTCCCGGCCGCCGGAGGCGGGGTATGGAGCGGGCTCGAAGACCCAGCGCATCTCCACCACCCGCAAGTTCAACCAGCCGCAGATGACCACCAAGCGCGATACGGCGGCGGTGGGCGCGGCTTCGACGGGGGAGTCTCAAGGTCAGGCCCTGGCGCGGCTCGTCTACCAGGACGACCGCGGCCGGCACACCTTCCTCATGACCAAGGAGGAGATCGTCATCGGCCGCCAGGCGCCGGACGTCTGGGCCGACCTGTCGCTCGACACCTCGCTCGACGTCTCCCGCGAGCACGCGCGGCTGCAGCGCACGGCGGACGGGAAGTTCCGCATCAAGGACCTCTCCAAGCTGGGCACCACGGTCAACGGCACGCCGATGCCCCGCAGCCTGGAGAACGCCGACGGCGGCGTGCGCGACCAGTGGGTGGACCTGCCGGACAAGGCCCGCATCGGCCTCGCCGGGGTGATCTACCTGGACTTCGAGAGGATGGCCGGCGCGTGACCGCCCTGTTCTTCGCCCGCTGGGCTTTCCTGGTGGCGCTGCTCGCCGTGGTGGCGACGCTCGCGGTGCTCGCCGCGAGGGAGAAGAGGTAGTGGCCGCCAGGACCGCCAGGACCGCCGGGAGACACCCCCTCGCCGCGGCCCTCTCCGATCCGGGCCGGGAGCGGGAGAACAACGAGGACCGCGTGCTCTGCGATCCCGAGCGCGGGATCTACGCCGTGATCGACGGCGTGGGCGGCGAGTCGGGCGGCGAGATCGCGGCGCAGACGGCGCAGGAGATCCTCCAGGCCCGGCTGTCGCGCCGCACCACCGACGCCGCCCGCCTGATCCGCGAGGCCATCGCGCTCGCCAACAAGCAGATCTGGGAGCGGGCAGAGGCCAATCCCGCCCTCGCCGGCATGGCCTGCGTCCTCACCGTGGCGGTGGTGGACGGCGATCAGGCCACCATCGGCCACGTGGGCGACAGCCGCCTCTACCTGCTGCGACCGGGCGAGATCCGCAAGGTCACCCGCGACCACTCCCCCATCGGCGCCCGCGAGGACGTGGGCGAGATCTCCGAGGCCGAGGCCATGAGCCATCCGCGGCGCAACGAGATCTTTCGCGACGTCGGCTCCGCCCCGCACGAGCCGGACGAGGAGGGGTTCATCGACGTCACCCGCATCGCCTTCGCGCCGGACTCCGCCCTGCTGCTGTGCAGCGACGGGTTGTCGGACCTGGTGACGTCCGAGGCCATCCGCGCCGCCGTGGAGGCCCGGGCCGACGATCCGCGCCAGGCCGTGGCCGATCTCGTCGCCGCGGCCAATGCCGCGGGCGGCAAGGACAACGTCTCGGCGGTGCTGGTGGCGGGCGAGCGCTACGCCGCGAGCGTCCGCGCCGCCGGGAAGACAACCACGGCGACGGGGACGACGACCGGGGCGCGGCCCGACCTGCGCCGCGCGCAGCACGCTTCCCGCTCGGGGTTGGGGTGGCTGCTGGCCGCCTTCGTCAGCCGGCCGGCCTTCCTGATCTACGGCCTCGTCCTCGGCGCCTTCGCCGTGGCCGCCCTGGGCCAGAGCGGGCTGCTCCCCGTGCGCCTGCCTCTGGGCGGCCACACGACGGGCGGCGACGTGGTGCGGGTGGGAGTCGGCGACGGCGGGGTCGCGACCATCGCCGAGGCGCTGGCCAAGGCCCAGCCGGGACAGACGATCGAGGTGGCACCGGGCGAGTACCGCGAGACGGTCCAGCTCCGCTCCGGCATCGACCTGGTGAGCCGCGTGCCGCGGGGCGCCGTGATCCTCCCACCTGCCGGGAGCGCCGTGCCGGCCGTCTCGGCCCAGGGGATCGACGACGCCCTGTTCGCCGGCTTCCGCATCGCGGGCGACCCGCAGACACCGCAGACGCCGCTCCAGGTGGGGCTGCGGCTGGCGGATTCGATCGTCGACGTCCAGGGGGTCGAGATCACGGGCGCCGCCACCGCCGCCGTCGACGTGGCCGGCGACGACCGCTCCACGGTGCGCGCCAGCTTCCTCCACGACAACCCCGGCGGCGGCGTGCTGATCGCCGGCAACGCCGCCCCCATCCTGCTGAACAACCTCATCGCCGGCAACGGCCGCGCGCCGGGCGTGGCGCGGGCGGGCGTCGTGGTGCGCGACGCGGCGCGGCCGGTGCTGATCGAGAACCGCCTCGTCGGCAACGGCGGCGGCGGCGTGGCGCTCGCGGCGCCGGAGCGGGCGGACGAGGTCTTCGCCTGGAACTCCTTCGCCGGCGCGTCGCGGGCCGAGGCGGTGCGGGTGGCGGCGCCCGCGGCGCCCACGCCAACGCCGCCGGCACGCCAGGGAGCGCGGCGGAACCCGTGACGATGCTCGCCGCGCATCAGGTCGGCCGGTTCGAGCTGCGCGATTTCCTGGGTCGCGGCGCGCTGGGCGACGTCTATCTGGCCTGGGACCCCGAGCCCGGCCGCGAGGTCGCCCTGAAGGTCGTGCGCGCCAACCGCGCCGACCCGGAGATGCTGCAGGCCGAGAAGAACGGCATCTCCCTCCAGGAGCAGATCTCCCGGGTGGCGCCGCAGGTGGCGGCGGTCTACGAGTGGGGACAGGACGGCGACTTCTTCTGGGTGGCCATGGAGTACGTGGCCGGCACCGACCTGTCGCAGGTGCTCGCGCATGGCCCCCTGGATCAGGACCGGGCCGCCGGCATCGCCCTCCAGCTCTGCGCGATGCTCGAGACCTGTCACCAGTTCTCGGCGGAGATCGGCGGCCGCAAGGTCTACGGCATCGTTCACGGCGACATCAAGCCGGAGAACATCCGCCTCCAGGACGGCGACCGGGTGCGGGTGCTGGACTTCGGCATCGCCAAGCATCTCACGCAGACCCGGCGGTTCACCGTCAACCTCTTCGGCAGCCTCCCCTATACGCCGCCGGAGCGACTGGACCGCGGCGGCGTGGACCGCCACTCCGACCTCTGGGCTCTGGGCGTCGTCCTCTACCTGATGGTGGCGGGCTGGTCGCCGTTCGACGGCGGCGATCCGGAGGAGGTGGAGGGGAAGATCCGCTCCGGCCGGCCGCCGGAGCCGCTGCCACCGGACGTCTCCCCGGCCTTGAGCCGGATCATCGAGAGGAGCCTGGATTTCCACGTCGCCCGGCGCTACGCCACGGCGGCGGAGATGGGAGCGGACCTCGCGGCATGGAGCGAGGGCAAGCCGCTGCCCAGCGAACAGGAGGAGGATACCCGGGAGACCCGGCTCGCCCGCGAGGACCTGAACGCCACCCGCCGCACCCGGCTGCCGCTCGACGACTCGGGCTCGTTCCGCTCGTCGGAGACGCGCCGCACAGTGGTTCCGGCCTCGATCGGACCGATCGGACCGATGGGACCGATCGCCCCTCTGGAAACGCCGGTCACGGCCCTGGAGGTGCCCTCGGCCGGGCCGCCGCCGGCCCCGCCGCCGGCGAAGCTGCCGCGCTGGCCTGTCCAATTCACGATCGCCCTGCTGGTCCTCGTCGCCGGCCTCGCCTCCCAGATGTGGGTGCGCGGCGAGGCGAGCGGCATCCAGCACGACCTCGCGACCGAAGCCTCGCCCGACCTCGACACCCTGTGGGCGCGCTACCACCGCATCGCGCCGTTCGGTCTGCCGGGCTCCGGGCTCTCGGACGTGCGCAAGGACCTCAAGGAGGCCCTGGTCAAGTCGGCGGACCGCATCCTCGCGACCTACCGGGGGGACACGCCGTCGACCACCAAGCCGGGCTGGCAGAAGGCCCACGACCGGCTGAAGGAGGCGGTGGACGTGGACTACGGCGACCGCTCGGCGCGGGCCAAGATGCTCTACACCCAGGGCCATCTCGACCGCATCGAATCGCAGGGCCTGCGCGCCCAGGGGCAGCGCAAGGAGGCTCAAGGCAAGCTCCAGGATGCCGTCTACGAGTACGAGGAGGCGGCGAAGCTGGCTCCGGACTGGCCGGACCCCTATCTGGGGCTCGCCCGGGTCTACTCCTACGAGCAGTCCGACCTGCCGAAGCTGGAGGAGACCCTGAGCCAGCTCTCGCACCACAACTATCCATGGGGCCGCCGGGAGAAGGCCATGCTGGCCGACGCCCACCGTCTCCAGGGCCAGCAGCTCCAGGCGAAGGCCCTGGGCGCGCGCGGGACCGATCAGGAGCAGGAGCTGCTGGCGGTGGCCAAGGACCACTACGCCCAGGCCGTCGACCTCTACCGCGAGATCTCCCCCTACGGCGACGCCAAGGCGAACCGCGCCGCCGTCGAGGCCCAGGTGGCGCAGATCGATGAGCGGCTGTCGGAGCTGGGGCTCCAGTGAAGGCCCCCCCATGCCGGTGACCCGCAGCACCGCCGCCGACCGCCAGCGCCGCGACGGCGCCCCCGGCGGAGGTTTCCGCCTGCCGCCGATACCGGGCCAATCGGGCGGCGCCCCGGTCCGCGACCGCGAGGCGGTCCTGCTCGCCACGGCCGGGCTCGTCGTCCTCCTCGGCCTGATCCTGGTCTACCTCGCGACGGTCAAGCCCCTGGACGGCTTCGAGCAGCGGCTCGCCTCGGGCGAGGTGGTGGACCTCAACTCGCTGCGCGGCACGGACCAGCTCCTGCCCGTGCTCGACGTCTTCGACAGCTCGGCCGAGCAGTCGTTCGTGGCCCAGGAGATCTGGCAGCGGGCACACCAGGGGAGGATTCCCAACGTCGGCGAGCTGGCGCGCATCCGCGTCGCCGCCTCGGACATCGAGGGCGACCGCCGCCTCACCGGCTTCCGCGACCGTTTGGAGGTGGCGAAGAGGCGGGCGGGCGAGCACGGGGACGTCTCTTCCCTGAATCTCTTCACCCTGGCCCAGCTCCGCAAGGTCAAGCCGCGGCTGGTGGTGCGGACGCCGGGCCGGTTCCGCTCCTCCTTCTGGCTGTGGACGGCCCTCTTCTTCGCCGCGTTCGCCGCCGTCCACATCGTCTGGCGATTCCGGCGCTTCCAGGGGGATCCACTGCTCCTCCCCATCGCCCTGCTCCTCACCGGGCTGGGCCTCGCGGTGATGACGAGCGTGCGCGATCCGCTGCGCGACCTGCCCCTCTACCTGACGTTCATCCAGGGGGTGGTGGGCGGCTGCGTCCTGTTCGCCGCCGGCAGCCTGGTGGACTACGAGCGCTCGCCCCTGCGGCGGATGAGCTATGCGCCGCTCTTCGCCGCGTTCCTCCTCTCCGTGGTCCTGATCCTCTTCGGCAGCGGCCCGGAAGGCAGCGACGCCAAGGTGAACCTGCTGGGCTTCCAGCCGGTGGAGGCGATCAAGATTCTCGTCGTCCTCTTCCTGGCCGGCTACTTCTTCGACCGCTGGGAGTTCCTGCGCGAGCTGCCGGAGACGCGCAGCCTGCCGGGCTCTCTCGCCCGGCTGGGCATTCCGAAGCTGGAGTACTTCGCGCCGCCCGTCCTTGCCATCGGCCTGGTGCTGCTGTTCTTCTTCCTGCAACGGGATCTGGGGCCGGCCCTGGTCCTCGCCATCCTCTTCCTGAGCCTCTACTGCATCGCCCGCGGCCAGGCCTGGATGGCGGTGGTGGGCACGGCGGCGATCGTCGTCGCCTTCTGGATCGGCTACCGCCTCGGCTTCCCCCAGACGGTGACCGGCCGGCTGGAAATGTGGATGTCGCCCTGGGACAACTCCTTTCGCGGCGGCGACCACCTGGCGCAGTCGCTGTGGGCCATGGCCGGCGGCGCGCTCTCCGGCACCGGCCTGGGTCTGGGGCAGCCGCAGCGCGTGCCCGCCGTCCATACCGACCTGGTGCTCTCCGCCGTGGGCGAGGAGCTGGGCTTTCTGGGCCTGCTGGTGGTGGTGGTCCTCTACGTCCTCCTGGTGGTGCGCGGCTTTCGCGCCGCCTATCGCGCGCAGGGGGTCTACAGCTTCTTCCTGGCCCTGGGGCTGACGGTGCTGGTGGCCCTCCAGATCCTGCTCATCGCGGGCGGCGTCGTGGGGGTCCTCCCCCTGTCCGGCGTCGTCTCCCCGTTCCTGAGCTCCGGGCGCTCGGCGATGTTCGCCAACTTCCTGATCCTCGGCATGCTGGCCGCCGTCTCCGCCCACCCCGGCGGGCCGGACCCGTCGCGGCGTTTCCAGGGACCGGCGCGGTGGACGGCCATCGCCCTCGGCGTCGTCCTCCTCGCCATCCTCGGCAAGGCGGCCCAGGTGCAGGTCTTCCAGGCCGACCGCTTCCTCGCCCGCGGCGCCCTCACTCTGCAGGGGGACCAGAAGCGCCGCTACGAGTACAACCCCCGCTTGGTGGACATCGCCCAGAGCATTCCCCGCGGCAGCATCGTGGATCGCAACGGCGTGCTGCTCGCCACCAGCGATGCGGCCGAGCTGGAGCAGGCGCGGGCCCTCCTGGAGCGGCTGGGGGGCACCCTCGCGCCGGCACCGTTGCGGCCGGAGAAGGGAGTGCGCTACTACCCGTTCGGCGGCAGGACCTTCCACCTGCTGGGCGACCTCAACAACCGGGTGAACTGGGGAGCGCCCAACACCTCCTACGCCGAGCGCGACTCGCGCATCCGCCTCCAGGGCTACGACGACTTCGCGGGAGTGGCGGAGGTGCGCCAGCCGGACGGCAGCAAGACGCGGGAGATCCAGCTCGACTACAGTGAGCTGATCCCTCTCCTGCGCTACCGCTGGCGGCCGGACCACCCGGCCGTGCGGCGCATCCTGGACCGCGAACGCTCGCTGCGCCTCGCCATCGACGTGCGGCTGCAGCTCAAGGCCGCCGACGTGCTGGAGCGCTACGCCCGGCAGGCGGGTTTCGGCGGCGCGGCGGTGGTGATGGACGCCGCCACCGGCGACCTGCTGGCCTCGGTGAGCTATCCGTGGCCGGCGCGGCTGCCAGTGACGATGCCGGCCGCCGGAGGCGACGCCGGGGACGGCGAGCCGGCCGGCAGCCAGCTCATCGACCGCGCGCGCTATGGCATCTACCCGCCCGGCTCGACGTTCAAGGTGGTCACCGCCATGGCGGCGCTGCGCAAGGACCCGGGGCTCGCGGCCAGGACCTTCGAATGCAGGCTCCTCCCCGATGGCCGGGTGGGCAACACCGTGCGCGGCTGGGGCAAGGCCATCCGCGACGACCCCACGGACCGCGCGCCCCACGGCGCGGTGAACCTCGACAAGGGGCTCGTCGTCTCCTGCAATGCCTACTTCGCCCAGCTCGGCACCTACGAGGTGGGGCCGGAGGCGCTGCTCGAGACGGCCAAGAAGCTGGGCATCGCCGTGGCGCGGCCAAACACGGCGGCGCAGCTCAAGGAGGCCCTGCCCCAAGCCTCCTACGGCCAGGGGCAGGTGGTGGCGACGCCGCTCCAGATGACGCGGGTGGCGGCGACGCTGGCGAGCGGCGGCGCCATGCCCGAGGGGCGCTGGGTGATCGATGAGAGCAACACGCGGCGGGCCACGCCGGTGCCGGTGCTGGGGCCCGACCTCGCCCGCAGCCTCGCCGGCTCGCTGCGCCGGGTGGTGACCCAGGGGACGGGCAGACCCTTCCTAGCCGGGGTCCAGCCCGCCATCGCCGGCAAGACGGGGACGGCGGAGGTCAAGGACAAGGGCTCCCACTCCTGGTTCATCGGCTTCGCGCCCTACGAGGCGCAGGGCGGCCGGCGGATCGCCTTCGGTGTCATCATCGAGCACGGCGGCTACGGCGGCCGGCTGGCCGCGCCGGCGGCGGGCGAGATCGCGAAGGCCGCCGCCGACCTCGGGGACCTGCGCGCCGAATCCCCGCCGGCGCAGCCGGCAGCGACAGCGCCATCGCAAAGGCAACCACCATGAGCGACTTTCTCGGCAAAATGCGCGACTGGCTCAAACCCTGGATGAAGGGGACCTCCCCGCTGGAGGTCCGGCGGGCGATCCTCGACGACGTCGAGAGCCGGGTGATCGCCGTCGGCGGCGGCAAGCGGCTGTTCCCGTTCAACCGTCTGCGCGTCCACCTGCTGGCCCCCGAGCCCCGGGTGCGCACGGAGCTGGAGGCCGTGGTCCGCGAGGGGTGGAACCTCAAGGAGGAGATCGCGGCCCGGCTGCGGGAGCGCGACTGCCCCGTCCCCCCCGACCTCGCGGTGGAGGTGGCCTTCGACGAGGCGGCGGGCCCCGCCTTCGGCGAGCGCCGCTTCTGGGTGGAGTACGCCAAGACCGAAGACGCTCCCAAGGTCGCCGCGGCCCGCCCCACCCTGGAGGTCACCGTGCTCAAGGGCACGGCCACGCAGAGGGTCTACGAGCTCGACGGCGAGCGGCTCTACCTCGGCCGCCTGGACGAGGTGGTGGACGCGGAGGGCCGGGTGCGCCGGCGCAACGACGTGGCCTTCCGCGAAGAGGGGGAGATCAACCAGACGGTCTCCCGCGAGCACGCCCGCATCGCCTGGGACGGGGCCACGGGCGGCTACTGGCTGCGCGCCGAGCAGAACGCCTCGGGCACCCGCATCTACCGTGGCGGCAAGACCATCGACGTCAGCGCCCACGACCGCCGGGGCGTGCGCCTCCAGCCGGGCGATGAGGTGCACCTGGGGCGGGCGGTGGTGAAGGTGGGGTTCCGGTAGCTCTACTTTGCCGGACAGGACAGCAGGGACTCCAGGGACAGCAGGGACGAAGAAAAGGGACGAGACCGGGCTGGTCTCGTCTCTGCTGTCCCTGGAGTCCCTGCTGTCCCTGCTATCCTCCCTCCACCCTGTACTCCGCCACCGCGAGCAGATCGGCAAGGGCCGGCTCGATGTCATCCGCCAGCACGCACTGCACCACCCTGCGGACCTCGCTCGTGACGTCGGTCTCCCCTCCCAGGTCGACTTCGCGGTCCTGCTCCTCGGGAGAGGGCGGGAGATCCGCCAGGACTCCCTGCAAGCCGGCGCGGACCAGCCTCACGAGCTCCAGCAGCAGCCGGATCTGCGCCTGCGCCACGGTTACGCCTTCAGACATGTCGGCATCCTCCCATCGAAATTCCCTTCAGTTCCTGGTGAGACCGGCCTCCCTCCGGATTGGATTGTCAGGCGAGGCGGGAGAGTTTGCGCCTGTCCTTAGAAACAAGGCGGAATTTTGCCGGGAAGGAACGCCGGGGGCTCGCGAATCTTCTTCAGACATGTCACGCTCAAGGCTTCAAGAGCACTCAGGTTCTTGAAAGGACTTAACCTCTGGAGACTCTCGATGGCCCGCAAGCTCACGTCCCGGCAGTTGCTCCTGTCGATCCTGGCGCTCCGCTACGACCTCAGCCAGAAGGAGATCGCCGCCGCCGCCGGCATCTCCCCGAACCGCGTCCACAAGTACCTGCGGCGCGGAGAGATCAAGGAGGAGGTCTTCGAGCGCCTGCTGGCGGCGATGAGGTGCCCGCCGGCAGCGGTCCAGGTGGTGACGGCGTGCCTCGAAGCCCTGGACGCCCTGGAGCAGGAGCACGACCTCACAGCCGAGGAGCTGGCCGGGATCGAAGCGGCCATCCGGGACGTGGCGCTCCTGATCCGGGAAGGCCTGACCGGGTTCGCACTCTCCTCCCGGGAGGCTGCGGCGGAAGGCTACCCGCAGGCCCGCGACCTGCCGTTCGCCCGCCAGCGGGCCGGCGAGCTCTGGGGCCGGCTGAAGGACCTTCCGGACAAGATCCGTCTGGAGGTGGTCCGCGTGGCCGGGGAATTCCAGACCTGGGCCTTGTGCGAGAAGGTCTGTGAGGAGTCGGTGCGGGAGGCTTCACGCAGCGTGGAGCGCGCGGCCGGGCTGGCGCGGCTGGCCCGGGAGATCGGCGACCGTGTCCAGGGGCCCGAAGTCTGGCGACACCGCCTCCAGGGCTACGCGGCGGCGCACGAGGCGAACGTGCTGCGGGTCACCGGCGAGTTGCAGGCGGCCGATACCGGGCTTGCCGAGGCCAGGAAGCTTTGGCATTCCGGAGCCGATCCAGTCGGCGTGCTCGATCCCGGCAGGCTGCTTCACTTCGAGGCCGCGCTGCGAAGAGCCCAGCGTCGATTCGATGAAGCGCTGGCTTTGCTGGATGAGGCCGCGGTCGTCAGTCATCCAGAGCGCGCTCTGATCAGCAAGGGCTTCACGCTGGAGGTCATGGGCGAGTACGAGCGCGCCATAGAGACCCTCCTGAGAGCCCACCCACTGATTGATTGGGAGGCTGAGCCGCGCCTCGGGAACGTTCTCAGAACCAACCTGGCCTTCAACTTCTGCCACGTCAGCCGCTACGGTGATGCCGCCAAGCTGCTGAATGAGGCGAGACCGATCGCCGTCGCGCTTGGAGACGAGATCGATCTGATCCGTATGGCTTGGCTGGAGGGCCGCATCGCGGCGGGGTCGGGCCGCCGCCAAGAGGCACGGAAGCTGCTGACGGAGGCGCGGAAGGGGTTTGTTGCCCGGCATATGGGCTATGACGTGGCCCTTGCGTTGCTGGAGGAAGCGGTGCTGCTCCTGGACGAAGGGCGGACGACCGAAGTCAGGGAACTGTCCCGGGAGCTGACCAAAGTGTTCGCATCCAAAGGGGTCCACAGGGAGGCCCTGGCCGCTCTGCGACTCTTCCAGGAGACGGCCGAGCGCAAGGAGGCCACGGCCGAGTTGGCCCGCCGAGTCTTGGGTTACATTTACAAAGCCCGTTACGACCAGGACCTCCGGTTCACCCCCTGATGAGCCTTGGATCAGCCCCAGGGATCGAGCCCGGCACCCTCATCTGAGGCTGGCTGCTGAGCCGGGAGGCAGCGACCGTAAGGGTCTAGCCCGCAACCGATGTCCGAGGTTGTACCCCAGAGCGAGGAAAGAACGGACCAGAGCGGGTCGAAGAGGCCGGATTGCAGGGGAGGCGCGAGGGCTGCGGTGAGGGCCACGGCAAAGAGAGTGCGGCGCATGGGTGGGATCTCCAGTGCGGTGCCGGCCGCGGACCACCCTGGCGCGCGGGGACCGCGGCTGCAATGGTAGGGCTCCGGACCTGCGATGAGGCGAAAATTCGCCATTTTCCTTAGCAGGTGTCAGGAAGGGGTGTCTCCTGAGGTAGAGAGGCCCGCATGGACTCACACTCTCTGGAGGAACGACGGATGAGGCAGGAGCACGTCGCGGCGCGCCTGCTGCGGGCGCTTTCCGGCAAGACCCAGGAGCAGATGGCAGAGGCGATCGGGGCCGACCGCTCTCTCATCGCCCAGTTCGAGCTGGGCCTGGTCGCACCTTCCCGCGATCACCTGAAGCGTATGGCCCAGGCTATCGGTATCACCCTGGCGGACATGGACGATCTCCTGAAGATGGTCGAGACTTTCCAGCAGCCGCGGCGAAGGCCGGGACCGGGCACCGAGGAGCTTCTCGAAGAGCTGATGGAAAAACTGCGCGCCCCGCTCGACGCCGCCCGCCGCCGTCTGCTGGCGCTGCCGCGTCCCGACCGTCCGCCCCGGACCGAGGACCGCCAGGAGGCGGAGGATCTGTGGTGCCGGCTGCGGGACCTCCCGGAAAAGACGAGGCTGACGGTGGTGCGCGTGGCCGGGGAGTTCCAGAGCTGGGCGTTGTGCGAGAGGGTCTGCGAGGAGGCGCTGCAAGCGATGTCACGCAGCCGCGAGGAGGCGGCCGGTCTCGCGCGGCTCGCCCGGGAGATCGCGGACCGGGTCCGGGGGCCGGAGGGCTGGCGCCCCCGTGTGCAGGGGTATGCCGCCGCGCACGAGGCGAACGTCCTGCTGGCCGCGGGTCAGTTGGAGGCGGCGGAGACCGGGCTGCGCGAGGCCAGGATGCTCTGGAGCTCCGGCTTCGACCCCAGCGGCCTGCTCGATCCCGGCAGGCTGCTTCGCTTCGAGGCCGCGCTGGGGTGGAGCCAGGGCGGCGAGGGCGCGCAGGATACCGCCGGGGCTCCTCGTCCCTGAAGCCCTGCCGCCTGCCCGTCCAGCAGTCACTCCTGAACGTCCAGCGGTCACTGCTGCAAGTCCAGCGGTCACTGCTGGATGTCCAGCGGTCGCTGCTGGACTTCCAGCGGTCGTTGCTGGATGTCCAGCAGTCGTTGCTGGATGTCCAGCAGTCGTTGCTGGATATCCAGCAGTTGTTGCTGGATGTCCAGCGGTCATTGCTGGATGTCCAGCGATCGCTGCTGCAAGTCCAGCGGTCGCTGCTGGAAGTCCAGCGATCATTCCTTAGCGTCCAGCGGTCGCTGCTGGCGCGACAGGAGTCGCCGCTGCCGTGACATCCACCTGGGCGGGCGGTGGTGAAGGTGGGATTCCGTTGAAAAAACTCCCGCGGGACCAGGGAGGGAGGGGGTCATGATCCCGCGGGAAGACCTGGGGTGAGGCCCAAGCTCAGTTCGAACGCTGCGCCACCTGGGCCGACTTCGCGTCCTCCGCCATCCACTCCGCCAGCACCGCGTCGGGCACCGGCGCCAGGGTGGCGGTGATCGTCTTCTCGGCGCCGTCGCGGCGCACCTTGTAGGTAACCTGCTTGCCGACGGCGCAATCGCCCTTGGCTTTGTGGACGGCCTCCTTGTTGGCGTCGGTCAGGGCGACGCCGTTGAGGGCCAGGAGCACGTCGCCCGTGCGGAAGCCGGCCTGAGCCGCCGGGCTGCCCTCGGCCACGGCCGTGACATGGTAGCCGCCGGCCGCTTCCCTGGCGGTCTTCAGCCCGAGCCAGCCGTGAGCCGCGAGCTCGGCCTTGCGGTCATTGTGAGCGGCGGCCGCCTTGGCGTCGTGGGCACACTTCTCGCCGCCGGCGAAGGCCGCAGAGGTCAGGACGAGGACGAAGGCAAGGACGAGGAAAGGAACGATTCGCCTCATGGAGCGTCTCCTTTTGAGAAATGGCGGGCCGATTCAGCTCGGCCGGGCCCGGGGACAACGAGGAGAGGAGGGTGGAGCCTCCGGCGTCTCCGGCAGCCAGTTGGTCACCGCGGCGGAGATCGAGAAGGTGAGCGAGAGGGCCTTCTGGGCGCCATCCCGAACGACGTCGTAGGAGCGATCCACCAGCGAGGGGGTGCAGCCCGCGAGCGCCAGTGCGAGCATCAGGGCCGCGGCGGTGAAGGCTTTCCGGTTCATTTCGCCTCCTCTCTCCATGGCTGCGAGATTAGAGGCTGGCGCACGTAAACGTCCTCAACGCGCCGTAAAACCTTGCAACCGGCGTAACCAATTTGTAAACGCGGGAGAGGCCGCCGTCCACCGCCCCGCTTTTGCCTTAGACTTCCATCCGATCATGAAGCTGCCCCCGGCGCTGCGGCGCTACACCCACTGGATCGGCTTCACGGCGATCCTCATCCCGCTGCTGGTGCTGCTGGCGCTCCAGTACCGGTCGCTGGCGCGCCTCGACCAGACCTCCGCCCTGGTGCACAAAGCGGGGCTCAACAACCTCCTTGAAGCCGTGGCCAAGGAGGTCGATTATTTCTATCGCGACAACGCCGAGCACCTGCTCGACCTTCCGGCCTCGGTGTTCACCCAGGGTCAGATCTCGAAGGCGGCTTCCCACTTCAAGAAAAAGGGCGTGGAAGGTGTCAAACACCTGTTCGTGGAGAGCCTGCTCAACGACGACGGCCCGCTCTACTTCTATTCTTCCTGCGCTTCCTTCCAGCCGCCGCCCTGGTCGCCCGAGCTGCGCGCCGTCTATGTGGCCAGCTCGCCGTGGAAGTTCCTCGCTCACAAGGGAGGACCGGTGGAGAGGGTGCGGCTGACCGTCGAAGAGAAGGACTCCAACAACCGTATCCTCCTCTACCCCATCACCGACGACTCCTCCAAGCTGGTAGGCCTCGCCGGCATGGTGCTCGACGAGGACTACTTCCGCGCTCACGTGCTCCCCGAAGCGGTCAACAGGTCGCTCGCCACCTTCGACTCCGGCGAGCTGGCGCCCATCGTCTCGGTCCAGGACGCCAAAGGGCGGATCGTCTACACCACAGGCTCGCTACGGGGACGGACTGCGGAGGTGGAGAAGCCATTCTCCCTGGTCTTCACCGACTGGACGATCAGCCTCGCCAGCCGGCACGCCACGCCGGCCGTGGTGGCGCGACGGAACTTCCGGCTCAACGTCGGCCTGTCGACGGCCCTGGCCACCGTGCTGCTGGGCGGCGTTCTCCTCGCCCTGCGCACGGCATCGCGGGAGATGAAGCTGTCGCGGATGAAGAACGAGTTCGTCTCCAACGTCTCACACGAGCTGCGCACGCCGCTCGCCTCGATCCGGGTCTTCGCCGAGTTCCTGCGCCTCGGCCGGGTGGACGCTCCGGAGAAGGCCCGCGAGTATGGCGAGTACATCGAGACCGAGAGCCGGCGCCTCTCCCAGCTCATCAACAACATCCTGGACTTCGCCAGCATCGAGTCCGGACGCAAGACCTATCACTTCGAGCGCTGCGACGTCCGCGAGGTGGTCTGCGAGACGCTCAAGACCTTCGGCGTGCGCCTGCGCCAGAACGGCTTCAACATCCACCTCGAAGGGGCGGACACCCCTCTGCCGCCGGCGCGCATCGACCCCGGGGCCATCGCCCAGTCGCTCTCCAACCTCCTGGACAACGCCGTCAAGTACTCGAACGGCAAAACGGATGTCACCGTCTCCCTGCGCCGCGACGGCGACTGGATCGTCGTCTCCGTCATCGACCAGGGGATCGGCATCCCGCGCGACGAGCAGCGCAAGATCTTCGACCGCTTCCACCGCGTCAGCACCGGGCTGGTCCACGACGTCAAGGGGAGCGGCCTGGGGCTCTCGATCGTCCGCCACATCGTCGACGCCCACCGGGGGCGGGTGACGGTGGAGAGCCGGCCCGGCGAGGGGAGCACCTTCTCCATCCACCTTCCCGTCGAGCCGCCCGAATCGTCCGCCCTCGCCCCGCAGGCCGAGACGCGGGAGCGGCCTTCCGAGGCCTGATGAGACGATGAGACCGCCATGACCGCACGCGTGCTGATTGTCGAAGACGACGAAGCCATGTCCGTCGCCCTGCGCGACGGCTTCCAGTACGAGGGCTACGCGGTGACCCTGGCCCGCGACGGCGAGGCCGGCCTGGAGAGCGCCACCGCCGATCCGCCGGACCTCATCCTGCTCGACGTCATGCTGCCCAAGATGACAGGCCTCGACATCTGCAAGCAGCTTCGCAGCGGCGGCAACGGCGTGCCGATCATCATGCTCACCGCCCGCGGCCAGGAGATCGACAAGGTGCTGGGGCTGAAGCTCGGGGCCGACGACTACATCACCAAGCCCTTCGGCTTCATGGAGCTGCTGGCCCGCGCCGAGGCCGTGCTGCGCCGCGCCCGCCCCATACCACCGGCGGAGGCGCTGGAGACCTACCGCTTCGGCGACGTGACGATCGACTTCCGGCGCCACGAGGCGCGCAAGGGGAGCGCGGCCATCGACCTGTCACCCCGCGAGTTCCAGCTCCTCGCCTACTTCATCCAGCACCGCGGCGAGATCGTCACCCGCGAGACCCTGCTCGACACCGTGTGGGACTACAACTCCATCCCCTTCACCCGCACGGTGGACATGCACATCGCCAAGCTGCGCAAGAAGATCGAGGACAATCCCGCCGACCCGAAGCACGTCATCACCGTGCACCGACTGGGCTACAAGTTCACCGGGTAGCCTCCACCCTCCCACGGATCCAGAGCCACCCTCCGGCCCGGCGGTTCCGGTCCGCCGGAACGGCCGTGGCTCCTTTGGACGAAGTCGAGGCACTGAAGAAAGAGAAAGCGTCTCGGAAGGTTCCAGGACCCGTGCTAGCCTGAGCTGGGGTCTGATCGCCGTGGTGAAAGGTGATCTCCTGCCTCACAATAGCGCACAGGAATCTGTTCCACACCTGAGCTTACCCCGCGGGCGCGGTGGCCATGGAGGTCTCCGGCCGGCCCTCGGAAAGGAGGGATTTGAGATGTCTTACCCCAACGTTCGACGCCTCACGGCCACTGTCGCCCTCGCCCTGGTCCTCGCCGCCGCGGCTCCCGCGCTGGCCGCGCCCGGAAACCACCTGCACGCTACCCAGGCTCCGGCGGTCACCGGCCTCCCTTTACTCGATCGACTCCTGGACTGGCTCGGCTTCCCTGCTGCAAGAGATCTACCCGACCTTCGCGGTACGCACGAGGAGAGCACCACGGTCGGGGTACCCGTGAGCCCGGGCGGCACCGTCGATGCGAAGCAGCCCCCGGCGCTGAGCCGGGGTGGCATGATCGATCCCAACGGCTGAGTGAACGGCTTGGCGGGACCGCTCCCCCCAGGCTCGCGGTCGGGTCAGGGGGGAGCATTGCCACGGGGTGAGAAAACTGTGAGACAATTGTGGGACATCTTTTTTCTTGGGGAGGGGTCTGATGGCCAGAGGAGGAGATCGAGGCGAACGCCACCCCAGCGCCGCTGAGCTGGAGGTTTTCCTGCTCGGCGAGATGCCGCCCAACCAGGCGGCCCCCGTCATCGCTCACCTGGTGCGCGGCTGCGACCATTGCCGGCAGCAGATGGCGCCTCTCGCGTCGATGCTGTTCACGGCGGGCCGGAGCGCCCAGGAGACGGTGGAGGGCGACGGAGCCGAGTACGACTTCATCCTCTTCAAAGCCTTCTCCACGGCCCGACGCTTCGCCACCCACGCCCGGGAGCAGGGCGACACCGGACGTGGCAAGTCCAAGCCGTTCCCCAAGGAGGTCCCCGCCGCTCAAATGGCGTCATCTCGCAGCCATCCGCGGCAACGGTGCGAGTCGCTCCTCGATCTCTGCCGCGCTCTACGCGCCAGCGATCCGGAGGGGATGGTCCTCGCCGCGTCTCTGGCGGTACAGCTCGCCGAGCGCCTGGACGGCCCGGAGCTAGAGACGGCCGACCTCAAAACCCGAGCCTGGGCGGAGTTGGGCAACGCCTACCGCGTGTCCGACAACTTGCCGGCCGCCGAGGCCGCTCTGGCTCATGCGCTGCGATGCTCGGGCGATGGCACGGGGGAGCCGCAGCTCCTCGCCCGTCTCATGGACCTGACCGCCTCCCTCTACATCGACCAACGCCGGTTTGAGGAGGCGCGCTGCCTGCTGGAGTGGGTGTACGCCATCTACCAGCACGAGGCGGACCTTCACGCCGCTGGCCGCGCCCTCATCAGCCAGGGTATCTCCGCCGGTTATGCCTTCGAGTCCGAGCGGGCGGTGCAGTACCTGTCGGAGGGGATCCGGCAGATCGATCCGGTCCGCGACCCGAGGCTGGCCATGGCGGCGGTCCACAACCTGCTCTGGTGTCTCGTCGATTGCGGCCGAATCGTGGAAGCCCGGACCCTTCTTGGCCACTCCCGGAAACTTTTCACCGCTTATGGCGAACGCCTGGACGAGCTCAAGGCGCGGTGGCTCGAGGGGCGCATCGCCGCCGGCCTCGGCGATCACGAGGGCGCCGAGCGGGCCTTCCGCCGGGTCCGCGAGGGATTGCAGGACGCCGAGATGCCCTACGACGTCGCCATCGTCTCCCTCGATCTGGCAGCCATCTGGCTGTGCCAGGGACGGACAGCCGAGATCAAGCGGCTGATCAATGAGCTGGTCGCCGTCTTCCATACCCACGGTATCCGTCGTGAAGCGCTCGGGGCACTGCTCATGTTGAAGGAGGCCGTCCAGAAGGATCGGGCGACGGCAACTCTGCTCCGGACGGTCACGACCGAGTTGTGGCGGCTGGAGCGATTCTCCAGTCTCAAGGAACCGGGCGGGCTCTAGAGCTTCCCCTTCTCTCCACCCCCAGGGCTCTTCCCCTTGCGCGGCCTCTCGCCCCGGGGCTCCCCCTCGTCCGGGGAGACCTGCTCCGATGGCTCGGAAAGAGCCGCGCGGACAGCAGTCCTGATCAGCTTCTCGAGTTCGCCGGTGTCCAGCGCCGGAGCCGGCGGCACCGGCTGGGAGCCGAAGCCCAGCCGCTGGAACCGGCGGAGGAACTCCTCCATCACCACCGCGTCCGTCGACGGCCGGTTCTCCGGGTACAGGGTCTGGAAAAAGACACTGGGATCCACTTCCAGGGCCCGCAGGATGGCGAGGACGTGCCGGAACTTCAGCTCCATCCTGCCGGTCAGCACCTGGCTGACGTACCCCGGTCCCGCTCCGAGCTTCTGATCCAGATCCTTCCGCGTCAGCCCGGCCGCCTGCATGACGGTCTCCAGCAGCTTCGTCGCCCGCCTCACCTCGTCATCGATGGTCATCACATCAGTGTAACGCAATCAAGCATTCCGCCAAATAGGAGGAGACAATACCGGCAAAGAGATTCATTGACATTCATCGATCATTCCCGGAGCTTCCCTCTGGAACTGAAATGGATTTCCCCCGCCGATCACGCATCATGGATAGAGATCGTCTGCCATACTTTCGAGCTGATTCGTTGAGAGCGCAACCGTCGATTCGAGGGTCTTCCATGAGATACCACCTCGTCGTCCTGGTCCTCGTGCTTCCATGCCTGTTCACCTTTGCTGCGGCGCTCCAGGGGCAGACCGCGTCGCTGGTGGCGGACCTCTCCCCCAAGCCTGCGGCCTCGCCGCCGAATTCGCTGCCGGAGCAGCTGCTCGCCTTCCGCGGCAAGGTCCTGTTCAGCGCCACCGAGCCCAGCTCCGGTCGCGAGCTGTGGGTCTCCGACGGCGAGGGCCGGGGCACCCACCTCCTGGCCGACTTCTGCGCCGGCCGCTGCGATTCCTCTCCCCAGATTCTCGGCGCCACCGCCACGGCCGTCGCCGGCTATACCGTGATCGGTTCCGGGTTCGACCCGCTGGTGCAGCTCTGGCGCTCGGACGGCACCCGGGACGGGACCTTCCTGCTTCCTTCCCCAGCCGACCCCGCCATCCTGGACTTCGGTTTTGACCTGGGTGTGCAGACGGCCTTCCTGGGCGACGTCCTCTACTTCTCCGGCTGCAACCACGAGCAGGGCTGCGGCCTCTGGCGCAGCGACGGCACGCCGGCGGGCACCCGCGTGGTGGAGGCCTTCGGGTTCGGGACCAGCGGCGGGGCCTTCCGCCTCACCGCTGCGGCCAGCCGCCTGTTCTTCCTCCATGACCGGGCTCTGTGGGTCTCGGACGGCACGCCGGGCGGCACGCGGGCGGGCGCGGACCTTCCCCAAGGGGCCAGCCTCATGGCGGCGCTGGGCGACCGGGCCGTCTTCATCGCCGGCGGGCCGGACGGCCAGGAGCTGTGGGTGAGCGACGGCACGGCCGCAGGCACCCGGGCGCTGACCAGCTTCGCGGCGCCGGAGCCATTTCAGCAGACCTTCTGGCTCAAGCCCATGGGCGGCAAGGTCTACTTCGTGGCCGACGACGTGCTCCACGGTGCCGAGATCTGGGCCACCGACGGCACGCCCGCGGGCACCCGGCAGGTGACCGACATCGGCTTCCACGACCCCTTCCAATTCCGCGATGATTCCTCCGGAGAGCCGATCGGTCTGCGCAACACGGACCTCGAGCTGCTCGGCGACCGGCTCGTCTTCTGGGCCACGGACGGGCTCCACGGCTTCCAGCCCTGGTCGACGCAGGGCGCCGCCACGGCCCCCCTCTGCTCCGGCTGCTCGTTCACCAACGCCCGGGCCGCCCTGGTCAAGGTGGGCTCCCATCTCCTATTCACGGGTGTGGAGCCACAGCAGGGAGCCGCTCAGGTCTGGACGACGGACGGCACGCCCCAGGGCACCAGCTTCCTGCATACCGCGTGCACCAACCGCTGCGAGAATTTCGTCCTGGAGCCCACGCTCGTCCTCGGCTCGGGTTTCTTCACCGTCCACGGGCAGGGGCGAACCGAGATGTGGCGCAGCGACGGCACCGCCGCGGGCACGCGGCTCTTCGCCTCGCCCTCTTTCACCACGCCGCGCATGGCCGCTCTCGGCTCGACGGTCTTCTACGGTGGCACCGGCGCGGACGACGACTATGGTGCCGAGCTCTGGGCGAGCGACGGCACCCCCGCCGGCACCCACCTCGTCACCGACGTCGCTCGCGGCAACGCCTCCACCACCTTCGAGGGCCTCACCGCCGCGGGACGCAACCTCTTCTTCAGCCTCTGCGACGACGTCAACGTCCGGCGGTTCGGGTACTCCGAGGGCACCGCCGGGAGCACGATCGAGGACCACGGGCCGCTGGTCGGCTGCGGCGCTGGCCGGCCGTCGAGCGCCAGCGCCGGCGGAGCGATGCTCTTTGTCCGCGGCCAGTTCGACCGCGACCAGCTCTGGCGGATGTCGCCCGACGGCAGCATCGCGCAGATCACCCAGATGTCCAAGGGTCAATTCATCGGCAACCTCGTCGTCCTGGCGGACCGGCTCTACTTCGTCGTGACGGCCCAGTCCCAGCCCTCCGAGATCTGGCGCAGCGACGGCACGGCGCAGGGGACCGGCAAGGTCGTCGACCTGCTGGCGAGCCTCACCTTCATCTCCTATCCGCGGGTCGTGGGCTCAGAGATCTGGTTCTCCGCCTTCCAGGCGCAGCCGAACAACGGCGAGGAGATCTGGCGCACCGATGGCACCCAGGCCAATACGCGGCAGGTGGCCGGCTTTGGCCCGGATCTCTCTTTTGAAGACCCCGAGCCCACGCTCGTGGGCGCCACCGTCTTCTTCGTCGGGCCGGACCACCAGGATCACGGGCAACTCTGGCGTACCGACGGCACCCAGGCCGGAACGAGCCTGGTCCGCAACCTCGACCCGCCCCACGGCATCTTCTCCGACCGCCCGGACGTCGCCGAGTTGACCGCTTTCCAAGGCGCGATCTACTTCATCGCCAACAGCGCCGACGAGCTGCCACCCAATCGGGGGCTGTTCCGCAGCGACGGCACGGCCGACGGTACCGTGCTGCTCAAGCAGTTCGTGCCGGGCGTCAGATACCCCGAGACTCCTCCTCCGATCCATCTCCGGGCCCTGGCCTCGGGGCTCGTCCTCGTCGCCGACGACGGCGTCCACGGCCGCGAGCTCTGGCGCAGCGACGGCACCGCCGCCGGCACCGTCCTGCTGCGCGACATCGCGCCGGGCTCCGGGGGCTCCGGCATCGACGGCTTCCAGGTGGCAGGCGGCCGGGTCTTCTTCTCCGCCGACGACGGCGTCCACGGCTTCGAGCTGTGGCAGAGCGACGGCACCGCCGCCGGCACCCGCCTGGTGCAGGACATCGCGCCCGAAGGCGCCTCCTCCTACCCCGGCGCGCTGACCGCGGCGGGCGACCGCCTCTTCTTCACCGCCGACGACGGCAGCACCGGCAACGAGCTCTGGGTGCTCCCCCTGAGCGGCCCACCCTGCCAGCCCTCGGCCTCCGCCCTCTGCCTCTCCGGCGGCCGATTCCAGGTCACGGCCGCCTGGCGCGACTTCGCCGGCCACACGGGCGCCGGCACCGCCGTGCCGCTCTCCGGCGACACCGGCTACTTCTGGTTCTTCGCTCCCAGCAACGTGGAGAGCATCCTCAAGGTGCTCGACGGCACCTCGCTCAACGGCCACCACTGGGTCTTCTACGGCGCGCTCTCCAACGTCGAGTACACGCTGACCGTGACCGATTCCCAGACCGGCCTCGCCCGGCGGTACTTCAATCCTGCGGGGACCTTCGCCAGCGTCGGCGACACCGCGGGGTTCGGTCCCCTCGGCGCCCATGACACGGCGCCCAGCGTGGTGACGGCCACGGGCGGCGGGGCGGCGCCCTTCGTCTCCGAGCGACTCGACGCCGCCGCGGCCACCGGCACCTGCGTGCCCGCCGCCGGCCGGCTGTGCTTGAACGCCGGCCGCTTCGCCGTCGAGGCGACGTGGCAGGACTTCTCCGGCCACACCGGCACGGGCACGGCCGTCTCTCTGACCGGCGACACCGGGTACTTCTGGTTCTTCGATCCCGCCAACGTCGAGGCCGTCCTCAAGGTGCTCGACGGCACGCCGGTCAACGGCCACTTCTGGGTCTACTACGGCGCCCTGTCCAACGTCGAATACCACCTCACCGTGACTGATACGACGACCGGCGCGGTCAGGACCTACACCAACCCCAAGGGCCGCTTCGCCAGCGTCGGCGACGTCGGGGCTTTTTCGGGAGGAGCCCAGCCATGATGAACCTCACCGCCCGCGTCCTCCTCGCCCTCGCGGCTCTCGCCCTGGCGCCGCCCGCCGCGGCGCAGACCGCGTACCTGGTGAAGGACATCACCCCCGGCAGCCAGGTTCCCGCGGGCTCCAATCCTGACTCGCTCTGGAGCTTCCAGGGCAAGGTGGTTTTCACCGCCAGCGAGCCCAGCTCCGGCCGCGAGCTTTGGATCACCGACGGCAACGGCAGCGGCACGCGCCTGCTCGCCGACTTCTGTCCCGGCACGTGCTCCTCGGCGCCGCTGCCTCTCGGCGAGGCGCATTCCCTGCTCTTCGGCATCGCCTTCCTCCATCCCTCGGATTTCCCCGGCGATCAGGAGCTCGGCTATCTCTGGCGCTCGGATGGCACCCGGGAAGGGACCTTCCCTCTGCTGCCGGACCCCCTCCATCAAGTATTGTTGACGTTCACGCCCCAATTCCCGGACCCCTTCGACGGCCCGCAGGTGCCGGTCGTCCTCGCCTCTGACGCTGTGTACTTTGCGGCTTGCAACAACACGCATGAGAAGTGCGGCGTGTGGCGGACGGACGGCACGGCCGCGGGGACGACCGAGCTGCACGAATTTCCGAACGGCCGCTCCGCATCGGATCTCACCCTGGTGGGAAACCGGCTGCTCTTCGCCAGTTATCAGCAGCTCTGGACGAGCGACGGCACGCCGGAGGGAACCACCCCGGTCAAGCAGTTCTCGAACGGCTCCCCGCGCCACCTGGCCGCCCTGGGGGGCAAGGTGCTCTTCCTGGCCCCGGCCGCCGCCCCGGCGACCGGCGAGGAGCTCTGGGTGAGCGACGGCACGGCCGCGGGCACGCTCGCCCTGACGAGCTTCGAGGCGGTGCAGCCCTTTCAGCAGACCAACTTCCTGAAGACCCTGGGAGACAAGGTCTACTTCGTGGCCGACGACGTCACGCACGGCGCGGAGGTCTATGCCAGCGACGGCACTGCCGCCGGCACCGTCCGCATCACCGACTTCGGCTTCAACAACCCATTCGGCTGGGACGATCAAATCCACGACGGCGGCCTCTTTTCCTGGCAGCTCGAAAAGTTGGACAACCGGCTGATCTTCTGGGCCACGGACGGCATCACCGGCTACAAGCCCTGGTCCAACCTCGGCACGGTCTCGTCCACCGCTCCGCTCTGCTCCGATTGCGAATTCGGACAGGAGACGCGACTCCAGCCGCTGAACGGCAGGCTGGTCTTTGTCGCCTATCCGAGGTTCAGTGACCCCGGTCTCTGGGCCACCGACGGTACCCCCCAAGGGACCAGGCTCCTCACGCAAGTGTGCACCGACTGCGGGGATCAGTTCGGTCTCGTGCCGGGAGCAGTTTTCTTCCAGGGTTCCAGGCTCGGGGATCTCCGCTCGACGCTGTGGACAAGCGACGGCACACCACAAGGCACCCGGCTGTTCGCCGCTATCGAGACCAAATCCTTCTTCGGCCTTCCGATCTCCGTCGCAATCCTGGGAAGCAAGGTTCTCGCCGGCGCCTGGACCGGCAACAGTGGCGACTCCGAGCACAGCGATCAGGAGCTGTGGTCGAGCGACGGCACCCCGGAGGGCACGCGACTGGTGGTCGACATCAACAGAGCCGGCAAAGGCTCGGAGGTCTCAGATATCGTGGCCGCGGGAAACCACGTGTTCTTCACCGCCTCCGACGAACAGAGCAACCTGCGATACGTATGGCGCACCGATGGCACAGAGGCTGCCACCCAGAAGTCGCCGGCCCCCTTCATCTTTGACCCCGCCAGGACATCGCGGCTCGTCACAGGCGGTGGGAAGGTCTTTCTCATCCGGGGGGACGATCCCTTCGGCAATCAGCTCTGGCGCGTCCAGGATGACGGCCAGACGCAGGAGCTGAACAACTGGAGCAACCATCGCTTCATCACCTCCACGGTGTCGTATGGAGGCCAGCTTTATTTCCTTCTCGACAGGCATGAGCTGTGGACGAGCGACGGCACCGTCCAGGGTACGCGCAAAGCCGTCGACGTTCCTGGCGCGGCCTTCCTCGACTTTCTGAAGGTTGCGGGCTCCGAGCTATGGTTCCTGGCCGGCCCAGAAACGCATGAGCTTAACCAGGTTTGGCGCACGGACGGCACTCCGGCGGGGACCACGCTGGTCTACGATTTCGGTTTCGCTCGCACCGACCGTGACCCGGAATTCACGCAGATCGGTTCGAGGGTCTATTTCGTGGCTTTGAGCCACTTCGACGGCGACTATCAGCTTTGGAAAAGCGATGGCACCAACGCGGGAACGAGCATTTTCACCGATTTCCCCGGCCCCAACGCCGTGCCCGGCCTCCCCAAGGAGCTGACCGCCTTCCAGGGCAACCTCTACTTCTTCGCCAGCCTGCCGGACGGCCAGCGGGCCTTGTGGCGCAGCGACGGCACCCCCGGCGGCACCGTCGTGGTCCACCAGTTTCCGAAGCAGCCAACCTTGGATCCCTCCGGCGAGCCTCCGGCTCTCGCACTCGCCGTCGTCGGCTCCCATCTCGCCTTCGCAGTCGACGACGGCGTCCACGGCCGCGAGCCGTGGAGCAGCGACGGCACCCCGGGCGGCACCGCCCTGCTGCGCGACGTCTTCTCAGGGCCCACCGGCTCGGGCGTGACGAGCTTCACCGCCGCGGCCGGGCAGCTCTACTTCGCCGCCGCCGACGACGGTCACGGCTTCGAGCTGTGGCGCACGGACGGCACGCCGGCGGGCACCCGCCTCGTCCAGGACATCGCGCCGGAAGGCGCCTCCTCCTATCCCGCGGGCTTCACCGTCGCCGGCGACCTCCTCTTCTTCAGCGCCGACGACGGCATCACCGGCAACGAGCTGTGGGCTTTGCCTCTGTCCGGCGCCGCCTGCCAGCCCACGTCCACCGCGTTGTGCCTCAACGGCAGCCGCTTCCGCGTCGAGGCGCACTGGAAGACCCTCGACGGCAACGAAGGCGCCGGCACCGCCGTGCCCCTCTCCGCCGACACCGGCTACTTCTGGTTCTTCGGCCCCGCCAACGTCGAGGCCATCCTCAAGGTGCTGGACGGCCGCAGCCTCAACGACCACGTCTGGGTGTTCTACGGCGCCCTCTCCAACGTCGAGTACTCGCTGACGGTGACCGACACGCAGACCGGCCTCGCCCGCCGCTACTTCAATCCCCAGGGGCAGTTCGCCAGCGTCGGCGACACCCACGGCTTCGGGCCCCTGGGCGCCTATGACCACAAGTCCATCGCCGCTCCCGGCCCGCCGCCGCGGGTCACGGAGCGCACCGACCCGGCTGCCGCCACCGGCACCTGCGTGCCCGCCGCCGGCCGGCTGTGCCTGAACGGCGGCCGCTTCGCCGTCCAGGCGGCGTGGAAGGACTTCTCCGGCCGCACCGGCGCGGGCACGGCCGTGGGGCTCACCGGCGACACCGGCTACTTCTGGTTCTTCGATCCCGCCAACGTCGAGGCCGTCCTCAAGGTGCTGGACGGCACGACGGTGAACGGCCATTTCTGGGTCTTTTACGGCGCCCTGTCGAACGTCGAGTACACGCTCACGGTGACCGACACGACGACCGGCCACGTGAAGGTCTATCAGAACCCTTCAGGGCGCTTCGCCAGCACGGGCGACACGCTCGCCTTCTGAAGCCGTCACGGCGAGGGCCTCGCGCAGGAGGTCCTCGCCGATCACCTCCCGCCGCCAGCCCTGGAGCTCGCGGGGGAGCCGCGGATCGGGCTTCCCCACCGTCAGCCGCAGCAGGGCGTCCAGGGTGCGGCGGGGCGCCAGGACCTCGGGCGGGACGTTCAAGGCCGCGGCCTTCTCCCGCACCCGGTCCCGCAGCCGGTTCTCCAGGTCGCGCACGGCGGGCGATGGCGGCTTGCCGGTGATGCGGGGAGGAAGCTCCTCCTCCGGCCGGGCCGCGGCCTCCTCCAGGAGCTGGAGCCAGACGTCGCCGTCGCGCGCCGCCTGCCGGACGTCGCAGGACGGCAGCCGCTGGAGGTCCCGGGCGTGCTTCGGCCGCCGGGTGGCGAGAGCCAGGAGCAGGTCGTCCTTCACCACGAAGCTGCGCGGCAGGTCGCGACGCCGGGCCTCGCGATCCCGCCAGGCCGCCAGGGACTGGAGGGCGGCGAGCTGCCGGCAATCGAGCCGTCCGGCCCCTTTGACCCGCAGGTAGGCCGCCGCGGAGTCCTCGTCGAAACGGGAGGTGTCCAGTAGGGCCGCGGAGTCCTCGAAAGCCCAGGACAGGCGACCGAGCTCTCCCAGCTCGGCCGTGATCCTGTCGTAGAGAGGGATCAGCCAGGCCACGTCCTCGGCGGCGTAGGCGAGCTGGGCGGCGGAGAGGGGGCGGGCCAGCCAGTCCGTGCGGGTCTCCTCCTTGGCCAGCTCGACCCCCAGGTAAGCGGCCACAAGCTTCTGATAGCTGAGGAACGCGCCAGCCCCGGCCAAGGCACCCGCAATCTGGGTGTCGAAGAGCGGCTCAGGCAGCACGCCGAGAGCGCGGTAGAAGACCTCCATGTCCTCGCTCGCCGAGTGCAGGATCTTGATCCCCGGCGAGCGGAAGACCCCGGCCAGGGGCGAGAGGTCGCGCGCCGCCAGGGGATCGACCAGCCAGGAGGTGCGGCCGTCCGAGACCTGGATGAGCCCCAGGCGGTGGTAGAACGTGTTGGTGCGGATGAACTCGGTGTCGAGGCCCAGGAGCGGCGCCTCGGCCCACGACCGCGCGGCCGCGGCCAAGCCTTCATCAGTGTCGATCGGGAGGTACGCCCTGGGGTCGGCCGTCATGGGCGGGGATTGTAACCGAGACGATTTCGACGTGCAGGGCGGGTCGCGCCCAAAGCTGCAGGGCTTGGTTTCCAGGCAAAAAACGGGTAGATCGGGGGAGGACCCCTCCGCTATATTCCCGTCATGCACGCCGCGCCCCTCTCCTTCGATCTCGCCCTCCCGCCCGCCTATCCGGCCGCGCGGGTCCTTGGCTATCTGGGCCGGGATCCCAACAGCCTGACGGCGCGGGTCGACGGGACGAGCTTCGCGATCGGCCTCTGGATCGGCGGCGTGCCGGCTCTCCTGCGGGTCGATCTCAAGCCGAAGCGCGCCCGCGCCACCCTCGAAGCCCGCGCGCCGCTGGTCGACGCCGGGATTCAGGCCCGCGATCAGCTCTGGCGCCTCCTGGGGCTCAACCGCGATCCCGCCCCTTTCGAGCGCCAGGTCTCGGCCTCCCCCGAGCTGGCGCCGCTGATCGGTGGCCGGCGCGGCTGGCGCATCCTCCAGACGCCCGATCCCTTCGACGGCCTGACCTGGGCGATCCTCGGTCAGCAGATCAACCTCGCCTTCGCCTTCACCCTCCGCCGCCGGCTGGTGGAACGGGCCGGCGTCCCCGCTCCAGGCGGGCTCTTCGCTCCACCCCGTGCCGAGGCGGTGGCCAATCTGGAGGTCGAGGAGCTGGCCCGGTTCCAGTTCTCGCGGCGCAAGGCGGAGTACCTGATCGGCGTCGCCCGGCGGATCGTCGCGGGCGAGCTGGACCTCGACCGGCTGGCCACGGCTCCGGCCGCCGAGGTGGAGGCCGCGCTCCTCGCCGTGCGCGGCCTCGGACCCTGGTCCGCCCACTACGTGATGATGCGCGCCTTCGGCTTCGAGGACTGCGTGCCGGTGGGCGACTCCGGCCTGGTGCGCGGCCTCGCGAAATTCTTCTCCCTCTCCGAGCGGCCGGACGCCGCCGTGACGCGGGAGCTCATGAAGCCCTTCGCTCCCTACCGGAGCTGGGCCACCTTCCACCTCTGGCAAACCCTGGGAGACGAGGCATGAACTGGTATACCACCACCGTCGACAGCCCCTGCGGCCCGCTGATCTGCGTCGTCGACGACGACGGCGCGGTCGTCCGTATTGAGTTCGGCCATGGCCGGGAGTCCCAAAAAATGACGGACAAGACGCCGGCCCCGGGTATCGAAGTGAGGGAGGACGCCGACCACACCGCCGAGGTCCGGCGCCAGCTCGAAGAGTACTTCGCGGGCCGGCGCCAGGAGTTCGATCTCCCTCTCGCCCCTCGCGGCACGCCGTTCGAGCTGTCGGTCTGGGAGGAGCTGCGCCGCATCCCCTTCGGCGAGACCCGCAGCTACGCCGACGTCGCCCGCGCCCTCGGCAAACCGGCCGCCACCCGCGCCGTGGGCCGGGCCAACGGCGCCAATCCCATTCCCATCGTCGTCCCCTGTCACCGGGTGATCGGCTCGAACGGCTCCCTCACCGGCTTCGGCGGCGGGCTGGCGGCCAAGGCCCGGCTGCTGGAGCTCGAGGGGAGGTCGCTGCCGTTTTCTGCGTAGGGCTCGAAGGCAGGGACTTCAGAGACAACAGGGACAACAGGGACTTGAAAACTTGAAGAGTCCTTCTTTGTCCCTGAAGTCCTTGCAGTCCCTGACGTCCTTGGGCTAGTCGCCGTCGCGCAAACCCACCCGCCGCCACAGAAAGTAGACCGGAATCCCCGTCAGCACGAAGAGCAGCCCCGGCCAGGTGGTTTGCGTGCGGTAGACGAGCAGGGCGAGCACCACCAGGGTCGCGCCCCCGACGTAGAAGAGCGGCACCCAGGGATAGCCCCAGACCCGGTAGGGGCGCTCGGCGTTCGGCCGCTTGCGGCGCAGGATGAACAGCCCGAGCAGCGTGATGACGTAGAAGAGGAGCACGGCAAAGGTCACGTATTCCAGCAGATTGGTGTAGAGGTTGCCGTACTGCGGGGCGCCGGTCGCCTTGTCGAGGACCAGCAGCCCGGAGGCGTCGCGCAGCCGGGTGCGCGGGATCACCAGCAGCGACGTCCAGACGCATTGGATCGCGAGGCCCACGCCGGGCACGCGCCAGCGGTTGAGCCGGCCGGCGCCGCGGAAGAAGAGGCCATCCCGGGCCATGGCGTAGTAGACCCGCGCGCCGGCGAGGATCAGCCCGTTGTTGCAGCCGAAGGTGGAGATCATGATCGCCACCGCCATGATCGACGCTCCCCCGCCGCCGAGGATCGCCTGCAGCGCCGCCGTGGCCACCCGGTCCTCGGGCGCCGAGCGGATGGCCGCCAGCGGCAGCGTCACCAGGTAGGCCAGGTTGGCGAGCACGTAGAGCAGGCTCACCAGTCCCACCCCGGCGGCGAGCGCCAGCGGCAGGTTGCGCTTGGGATTGCGGATCTCGGCCGCCGCGAAGGTGACGTCGTTCCAGGCGCTGGCCGAAAACAGCGGGCCCACGAGAGCGATCAGGAACACCGTCAACAGCGCCAGCCCCCCCTGCTGCGCCGAGATCGGCGGCACCGGCAGCAGGTCCGGCGTGATCGTGACGGCGTCCCTGGGCGTCCACATCGCGGAGAAAGAGGAGAAGTTGGCCGCGATGGCGACGGTGTTGCGTCCCACCAGGAGGCCGAGCACGATCAGCCCGGCCAGCGCCAGGGTCTTCACCGCCGTCAGGACGTTCTGGATCAGCTTCCCCGTCCGCAGGCCGAAGGTGTTCACGACACTCAGCAGGACGATGAGCGTGATCGCCACGAGCTGCTGGACCGAGAGGCTGACGGCGTACCCGGGGGAGACGTCGATGGGCTTGACGAGGAACGTCGAAGAGGAGATACCCGGCGCGATCACGCCCAGGAAGCGCGCGAACGCCACGGCCACGGCGGCGATGGTGCCCGTCTGGATAACCAGGAAGAAGGTCCAGCCGTAGAGGAACCCCAGCAGCGGCGAGTACGCCTCCCGCAGATAGACGTACTGCCCGCCCACCCGCGGCATCATGGCCGCCAGTTCACCAAAGGAGAGCGCCGCCGCGATCACCAGCAGCCCGCTGACGATCCACGCCGCCAGCAGCCACCCCGCCGAGCCCACCTGTCGCGCGATGTAGGCCGAGACGATGAAGATCCCGGAGCCGATCATCGACCCCGTGACGATCATCACCGAGTCGAGCAGGCCCAACTCGCGGACGAACCCTTGGGCGCCTCGATCTTCCAGGACGGAGGTGTCGGCCATAGAGGCGACAAAGATAGAGGAAGGAGGGAGGGGTTGTCACCCTCCCGGCCGGCGGGGCGCCGGCGGTCCCAGGGGACCTGCTCCCGGCCTACTTCGCCACGAGCTGCACGAGGACCTCCATGTGGCCGGTCTGGGGGAAGAGGTCGACGAAGGCGAGGTGCTCGATGCGGTAGACATCGGTGAGCAGCTCGCGGAGGTCGCGGGCCAGAGCGGCGGGGTGGCAGGAGACGTAGGTGATGCGCGCCGGCCGGCGGAGCAGCAGGGCGGTGCGCACGTCTTTCGACAGGCCGCCGCGCGGCGGGTCCACCACCACCCGGTCCACCCCCTCCGGCAGCTCGGGGACCCAGCTCTCGACGGCCTTGTTGATCGCCTCGACGTTGGGCGTGCGGTTGCGCTTGAGGTTCAGGCGCGCGTAGCGCGAGCCGATCTGTTCGCCCTCGATCGAGATCACCCGCTTGTACCGGTTCGACAGAGGGAGGCTGAAGAGCCCGACGCCGGCGTAGAGATCGACCGCCATCTCCCCCTCCCAGGGTCCGACGGTGGCCGCCACCAGCTTCGGCAGCAGGCCGCGGTGGGCCTGGAAGAAGCAGCGCGCGTCGTAGAAGTAGATGAAGTCCCCCACCCGGGTGAAGACCTCGCCGTGCGGCAGGCCCGGCACGATGGGCGAGACGGTGATGGCGCCGCCATCCCCCGCCGCCAAGTCCAGCCGGTGCGGAGAGTCCGGCGTCAGGTGCGCCGGCATCTCGGCCAGGAACGCCTCCAGCTCGGGGACCAGCAGAGGACAGCGGGAGACGGGGATGACGTCGTTGGTCCCCCGCGCGTGGTAGCCGACCTGCACGCCGCCGGTCAACGGATCGACGGCGGTGTGGACCTGGGTGCGCAGGCGATAGTGCCAGGGCTCGCCGGTGATCAGCTCGGGGTCGAAGGGCATCTCCACTTTGCCGATGTGCTGCAGGGTCTCCTTCACCGCTCCCGCCTTGAGCAGCACCTGGGTGAGGTCGTCCAGGTGCTGGAGGTCGCAGATACTGGAGCGGGAGAGCTCCGGCACGGGATCGGGCCGGCGCGCCGGGCCCGGCTCCAGGATCTCCTCGATCTCGGCCCGGCCGTAGTCCGGCCGCCGCTCCACGATGCGCACCTTCAGGAGGTCGCCCGGCGCCGAGCGGGGGATGAAGATCGGCACGCCCTCCCAGCGGCCCAGGCCGTCGCCGCCGGCCACCAGCTTCTCCACCCGCAGCTCGAGCTCGTCGATCCCCACCAGCCGTGACCCGGCGGGCGGGGCCACCGGCGCCGGCCGCGGGAGCAGGGGCGGCGGCGGGGGTACCCGGCCCTCCAGGACCCCCTTGGCGTATTCGAATGCGTCAGCCGCCCGGTCCGGGCGCCGTGGAGGCTGGCGCGGACCGCCCTCCCGCGGCCGGGCCGGGCCGCGGCCGCCGTCTCCAGGGCGGAAGGGACGGTCAGGGCGGCCACCGCTGGGAGGGCCCGCGCCGGGCCGGCCGCCGGGACGGCCCGCGCCGGGAGGTCCCCCGGCCGGACGGCGTGGCCCTCCGGGGCCTCTCGCTCCGCCGGGTCCGCGCGGCGGTCCGCCGGGACCGTGTCCTCCTCCCGGCCCGCGGCCCTCGCCGCGTCCGCCCGGCGGCCGTCCCGGTCCTCCTTGTCGTCCTCTCATCCAGCCGTTCCCTCCACCAGGATGTGAATGCGAAGCGCCAGCTCCGGCAGACGCCGGTTCACCTCGGCGCGCAGGTCCTCCACCCGGAAGCGGCGGGAGAGGTGGTGCAGCACGATCGCCTCGTTGCGAAACTCCCCCGCCCGTTGCGCGATGTCGCCCAGGTGGAGGTGCTTGAAGCGCTCCCCCTTGTCGCGGTGCTCCTCGCCCAGGAAGGTGCACTCCATCATCAGCACCCGGCTGCCGAAGATCCGCGGCTCGCACTCGAAGATCGCCGGCCCGGTGTCCGCGCAGTAGGAGAGCCAGAGATCCTCCGCCACCTCGGAGGTCTCCACGCCGCGCTCCCGCAGGGCGATGAGCTCCTCGCGGGGAAGCCCGGTGTAGTCCGGCGCCAAGCGCCGGCGGCCCCGCCAGAGGTGATAGCCCAGGGTGGGCACCACGTGGTCGGTGGCGAAGGCCTCGACGTGCAATCCCCGCCCCACCTCCACCCGGTCGCCGGAAGCGAGGGGCAGGATCTCGTAGCGGTACTTCGCACGCTCCATCCGCTCCGCGGCGGCGATGAAGGCACCCAGGGGCTCCGCCATCTCCAGCGGACAGAACACCCGGGTGTGGACCAGCCGGTGGAGGGAGCGCTGGGAGAGGACGAAAGGGAGCCCCATGGCGTGGTCGAGGTGACCATGGCTGAGGAAAACGTCCTGAGCGCCCGCGAGTTGGAGTGCGCCCCGCCCCACGTCCAGGGCGAGCCCGGGCGGATGGACGCGGAACCAGTTGTCATCCCCCGCCCGCGACCACCCCTCGACGCGCAAATCACCGAAACGGAGCTCGACGGGTCGCATGCCAGATCGACGGGGGGACGCCGCAGAGACCGAATCAGATCTCCCGGTACAACCAGCGGTTGAGGGTGGAGATCCGGGTGTTGACGCTCTCCCAGTCCGGCTCGATGAGCCACAGCGCGGCGGCGACCGACGAGAGCAGCGAGTTGCCGTCCTGGGGGGTGAAGCAGAAGCCGTAGACCTCGCGCTTGCGGCGCACGGCGAGAGTCGGCGCCACCAGCACGGTCTGCGACAGGATGCGGCCGTAGTAGCCGTGGTCGCGGCCGAAGCTGAAGATCAGGTTGGCGTAGCGCTTATCCGTCGTGGCCACCAGGGGGTTCTCGCGCAGGCGCTTCTTGACCTCGTCCAGCGTGATGTCGCGGTTGAGGTCGAGGTTGAACCAGATCGAATGCATGTACTGGGTATTGAGCTTGGTGGCGCTGGAGAAGAGGTTGAGGTCGAGGTCCAGCGTCTCGAAGACGTGGTGGGCGTCGCGCGCGTGGTGGGTGCCGAAGTCGGGATCGTCGTGCTTGCCCACGTTGGGGGCCGGCACGTAGCTGTCCGACTGCGAGACGTCGTTCGACCGCCGCATGCAGACGAAGGTGCCCCGCTCCAGGCAGAAGTCGCGGCCGCCGTCGTGGCAGATGGTCTTGATGAGGGTCGAGATGTTGTGGGTATTGCAGGAGACGATCTGCAGGAAGCGGTCCTCGCCGGGCACCAGGATCTCCTCGTTGATGCCGCGGGCGTAGGGCTTGCCGAAGCCGAACTCGCTCCCCTGGGCGAGGAAGCCCTTGGGGCCGGTGAGGTTCTCGTAGAACTTCTCCTTGTTCTCGTTGCCCGCCGGCGTGCAGTCGACAATCACGGTGGCCCGCTCCAGGGCTTCCCGGGACTCGAGGCTCACCTCGTGACCCAGCTTCTCGAACTCTTGCCGCACGTCCTCGTCGACCGCCAGCTTGGCGCCACGCCGGATCAGGTGGTTCAGCTTGGCCCGGTCGGAGGCGAGGGGGGTCCGCTTGTGGAAGGTGACCTCGTCGATCCCCATCCGGTCCCGGAAGTCGGTGAACAGGCCGAGCAGGGGCTCGCCAATCGTGCCCGTGCCCACGACGTGGACAATCTTCTTCATGGTTCCCTCACGAAAATAGCGGTTGTTAGATGAAACGCAGGAGTAGCAACAGCCGCGGGGAGAGTAGCACAGGGCGTGCCATGGGGAGGCCCGCAGCGTACAGGGGATCGGGCGTAGCCCCTCCCAAGACCCTCATCACCCCGGCCCTCTTCTCCTTCTCCCGCCCCCTCCCACCCCCCTCCCCGGGAAAAGAGGGAGACCAGCAAGACTGCTCCAACCGGGTTCCCCTCTCCCGGGGAGGGGGGTGGGAGGGGGCGGGAGAGGGGACAGGGGTGAGGGCTTCGGGGCGGGGGGCGCTCTGAGAAGCCTCCACCCCATTGGATCCGACTCCGTTTATTGTAAAGTCTCTATATGCCCCTCTCACTCCTCCAACGTCCCGTCCCCGATCTCGCCGTGCTTGCCGCCTCCCCGCCATTCCGGATCGCGTCGGGCAAAGGAGTCCATCTCCCGCGGCACCTCCACGAGGGTACGGGTCACGCTGGGGTCGCAGGTGTCGTTCTCGCACTCATAGGTATAGATGTTCCACTCGTCCCGCCGGCTGAAGGCGGTCAGGGTCTGGTAAGTGTTGCAGTTCCCGCATTTGATTGAAATATTGCGGATGTTGATCTCGTCGGGCATGAAAACCTCCTGCCGGAAGATCTTGCCATGATGGTCCGGCTTTTGCACGATTTGGCCCCGCAATGAGACGAGTCGGGCGTTGCCAAGGCCTCGGAGCCATCCTCTTCCTGGTGGCGGGACTCCTGCCTGCAGCACTGTCAGCCGTGGCGCAGGCCCCGCAGGCGCCTCCGGCCTCGCAGACCCCCGCCTTTCAGGACTCGGTCTCGGTGGGCCTGGTGCTCGTGCCGGTCGTCGTCCGCGCTGGCGCAGGGTTCGCGAAGAACCTGGACAGCAAGGACTTCCGGCTGCTGGTAGACGGTCAGAGGGTGACGATCGAGAGCTTCGAGCGCCGTTCTGACGCGCCGGCGAGCCTCGTGATCCTCCAGGACCTCTCCGGCAGCATGGCCACAGGCAACCACCTGGAGGAGAGCCGGGACGTGGTGCGGTTCTTTCTGACCAAGTCCCTCCCCGGCGACGAGTTCTCCCTGGCGACCTTCGCCACCGAAGGGCTCCAGGTGGAGGTGCCGTTCACCACCAATACGGCGACCCTGCGCGACGCCATCGAAGGCTGGGAGGCCTACGGCACCACGGCCCTCCACGACGCCGTGGCCCGCATGCCCCAGATCTCCGTCGAGGGTCACAACCCGAAACGGTTCGCCGTACTGGTGACGGACGGCGTGGACAACGCGAGCAAGCTGACGCCCGAGCAGGCACGGGCCATCGTCCAGGAGGCGCAGCTCCCGACCTACGTGCTGGGGCTGGGAGCGGGCAACCCCTATGAGCTGTCGCCCGAGGGGAAGAAGGTCTATCGTTACGCCGACGTCCTCAATCTCCTCGCGGCCATGACCGGCGGCCGCTATTACTCCATCAACAGCGCCGAGGATCTCCAGAAGGCGCTCACCGCCATCCTCGACGACGTGCGCCACCAGTACGTCCTGGGGTTCTCGACCGGCGACGGAGCCGTCAAGTTCCGCAAGATCCAGGTCGAGGTCGAGGGAAAAGATCGCCGCACCGTCGTCTTCCGGCGCGGTTATAAGGGAACACCCCCCGCGGGACCCCGCGCGGGCGGCTAAATCGCGGGAGCTTCTCCTCATTGGAGGAGCGTCCCATGGCCAAGGAGAATGGACCATGACCAGCAAACCGTATATCGTGGCACTCGCGCTCGCCACCGCCCTCGTCGGCACCACCGGCTGCGCGACCAAGAAGTACGTCAAGCAGGAGACCGGGACGGTCAACACCCGGGTCGACGAGGTGCAGGGCCAGGTCGAGCAGGCCCAGAACCGCCTCAATACTCACGAGACGCGGCTCGGCCAGCATGAGCAGCAGATCGGCGACATCTCCAAGACCGCCCAGGAAGCGCTCGACCGCGCCCAGCAGGCGGGCAAGCTCGCCCAGGGCAAATTCCTCTACGAGACCGTGCTGACCGACGAGAAGGTGAAGTTCGGCTTCGACACCGCCGACCTGTCGCCCGAGGCCCAGGCGGCTCTCGACGAGTTCGCCGGCAAGATCAAACAGGACAACCAGAACGTCTACGTCGAGATCCAGGGCCACACCGACAACGTGGGCTCGAAGAAGTACAACGAGGAGCTGGGCCTGCTGCGGGCCGAGTCCGTGCGGCGCTACCTGAACCAGAAGCACGCCTTCCCGCTGCACCGCATCAACGTCATTTCCTACGGCGAGTCCGCTCCGGTCGCCGACAACAGCAACCGTACGGGGCGCTCCCAGAACCGCCGCGTGGCGCTGGTGGTGCTGCAGTAACCGGCCAGTAACCGGCCGCTGGCACCGGCCCTCACCTCCGGGACAGGGGTGAGGGCCCGCCGCTACGCTCCGGCGTTCTTGATGAGCTGGCGCAGGGTGTCGCCGTCGGCAACGCCGGATTGAAAGTAAGAGACTTTCCCCTTCTTGTCGATCACCAGCAGGGTGGGCAGGGCGAGCACGCCGAGGTCGTTCGACACGGACTGCTCGGGATCGAGGATCACCGGGTAGGGAAACGGCTTCTCCTGGAGGAACTTCTTGACGGTCTCCGTCTCCTCGCCCACGTTGGCGGCCAGGAACTGAACGCCGCGTCCCTTGTAGTCCCGGTAGACCGGCTCAAGGATCTCGGCCTGCAACCGGCACGGCAGGCACCAAGTGGCCCAGAAGTCCACCACCACCACCTGTCCCCCGAAATCCTTGGGACCGAGAGAGCGGCCGTCCAAGGTCTTGAGGCGGAAATCGGTCTTGACAGGTGCAGCGGCACCGCCGCCACGGGCCGCGCTGGAGCCCTCGCCGCAGCTCAGGAGCAGGAGGGAACAGGCCACGGCGGCCACCAGGACAGAGCGCCGGGCACGGAGCGAGGGGAGGGGGGCCGTGATCGTCATGACCCTGTAAGCATACCTCACCCCGTCCCCTCCAAGACCCTCACCTCGGGCCTAGCTGCACCCGCTCGTCGAGCCGCAGTTGAGGCACTTGTAGCAGCTCCCGTTCCTCACCATGATGGCGCCGCACTCGTGGCAGCTCGGCGCGTCCTGCTGGTAGAGGAAGGTCGAGCGCGGGGGACTCGCGATCTCGGCCGACACGGCCAGGGCCACCGTCTCCAGGCGGCCGCCGCCCCGCAGCGGCACCGCGGCCGGCGGCTCGGCCGGCTCGTCGCGCAGGATCACCCCCGCCGCCGCCTTGTCCTCGCGCGACAGGAACTTCGAGGCCAGCCAGCGGAAGATGTAGTCCGTGATCGACTTGGCGATGGGGATCTCAGGGTTCTTGGTGAAGCCCGAGGGCTCGAAGCGGGTGTGGCTGAACTTGTCCACCAGGGTCTGGAGCGGCACCCCGTACTGGAGGGCGATCGAGATCGAGGTGGCGAGCGAGTCCATCAGCCCCGAGATGGTCGAGCCCTCCTTGGCCATCACCAGGAAGATCTCGCCCGGCTGGCCGTCGTCGTAGAGGCCCACCGTCAGGTAGCCCTCGTGGTCGTTGATCGAGAACTTGTGGGTGATGGCCCGGCGCTCGTCCGCCAGCTTGCGGCGCACGGCCCGCCGCTCCTGGAGGGGCACCTGCGCGGCCGGCGCCGGCGGCTCGTCCTTCTTGGTGGACAGCGGCTGGCTGCGCTTGCAGCCGTCGCGATAGATGGCCACCGCCTTGAGGCCCATCTGCCAGCCCTCGACGTAGGCCTGGAGGATGTCGTCCGGGGTGGACTCCTCGGGCATGTTGATGGTCTTGCTGATCGCCCCCGAGATGTAGGGCTGCACCGCCGCCAGCATCTTGAGGTGGCCCATGTAATGGATGGACCGCGTCCCCTGGGCCGGCTTGAAGGCGCAATCGAATACCGGCAGGTGCTCCTCCTTGAGCGCCGGGGCGCCCTCGATCGTGTCGTGCTCGTCGATGAACTCGACGATGGAGCGCACCTGGTCCTTGTCGTAGCCCAGCCGCTTCAGGGCCGCGGGGACCGTGTTGTTGACGATTTTGATCATGCCGCCGCCCACCAGCTTCTTGTACTTGACGAGGGCGATGTCGGGCTCGACGCCGGTGGTGTCGCAGTCCATCATGAAGGCGATGGTGCCGGTGGGCGCGAGGACGGAGATCTGGCTGTTGCGCAGCCCGTGCTCCTCGCCCAGCTCCACCACCTCGTCCCACGACTTCTTCGCCGCCTGGAGCAGGTCGAGCGGCACGTGGGCCGGCTCGATCCGCCGGGTGGCGTCGCGGTGCTTGCGCATCACCCGCAGCATCGGCTCGCGGTTGGGCTCGTAGCCGTCGAACGGTCCCAGGGCCTCGGCGAGGCGCGCCGACTGGGCGTAGGAGGCGCCGGACATGAGGGCGGTGATGGCCGCCGCATAGTCGCGGCCGGCGTCAGAGTCGTAGGGCAGGCCGCGGGCCATGAGCAGCGCCCCGAGGTTGGCGTAGCCGATCCCCAGGGGGCGGAACTTGTGGGAATTCTCCCCGATCCTGACGGTCGGATAGCTGGCGTTGCCGACGATGACCTCCATCCCCGAGATCACCACCTCGCAGGCATGGCGGAAGCTCTCGACGTCGAAGCCCGTCTCGGCGTCGAAGAACCGCATCAGGTTGAGCGACGCCAGGTTGCAGGCCGTGTCGTCGAGGAACATATACTCGCTGCACGGGTTGCTGGCGTAGATGCGGTCGGTGGCGGCGCAGGTGTGCCAGTCGTTGATGGTGGTGTCGTACTGCATGCCCGGATCGCCGCACACCCAGGCGGCCTCGGCGATCTCCTTCATCAGCTCGCGGGCCTTGTAGGTGCCCATCGGCTTGCCGGTGATGCGGGCCCGGGTCTGCCACTCGCCGTCGGCGAGGACGGACTCCATGAACCCGTCGGTCACCCGCACGGAATGGTTGGCGTTCTGGTAGGCGATGGAGTCGTAGGCGCCGCCCTGGACGTTGAAGCCGCCCTCGTAGCCGGCGTCGATGAGGGCCCAGGCCTTGCGCTCCTCCTTCTCCTTGCAGCGGATGAAGTCCTCGACGTCCGGGTGGTCGATATCGAGAATGACCATCTTGGCCGCCCGGCGGGTCTTGCCGCCGCTCTTGATGACGCCGGCGAAGGCGTCGAAACCCTTCATGAAGGAGACCGGCCCCGAGGCCGTGCCGCCGCCGGCCAGCGGCTCGCGGGCCGAGCGCAGCTTCGAGAGGTTGCTGCCCGTGCCCGAGCCGTACTTGAAGAGCATCCCCTCGGTCTTGGCCAGGGTGAGGATGGAGTCCATGGTGTCGTCCACGGCGTTGATGAAGCAGGCCGAGCACTGGGGCTTCGCCTCGATGCCGACGTTGAACCACACCGGCGAGTTGAAGCAGGCGTACTGGTAGAGGAGGATGTGCTTGAGCTCGGCGTGGAAGGCAAGGACGTCCTCCTCGCTGGAGAAGTAGTCCCCCTGGCGGCCCCAGCCGGCGAGGGTGTCCACCACCCGGCCGATGAGCTGGCGCACGCTGCGCTCCCGGTCCGGCGCCCCGAGCTGGCCGCGGAAGTACTTGGAGACCACCACGTTGGTCGCCGTCTGCGACCAGAACCGGGGCATCTCCACCCCCCGCTGCTCGAAGACCTTCTCCCCCTTTTCGTTCGAGATCACGGCATCGCGCGTCTCCCACTCGACGGTGTCGAAGGGATCGACCCCGGGCGTGGTGTAGTAGCGCTCGAAGCGCAGGCCCCGGGCAGGGGCCGCGGCGGGCACCTCCATCTTCGGGGTACCCAGGCCGGTCGTGGCGGGCCGGGGGCGCATCGCTCTGCCTCTCGTCTCGTCGGAATGCAGGGAAGAATGGGGCTCCATGCTCATCTCTCCTCAAGATGTGGGGTTCTAGGTGGTCCTGCTGCGGAAGCGCCGGGACAGGCTCCCGCCCACTACGCCGGTTACCTGCGAACGATGGGACTGGATACTGTCTTGCACCGGGGTTCCTTTGTGACCAACGTCTCCAAAGCTACGCCTGCCTTTGGCGCGAGTCAAGGGGGAAACCACAAGATGTTGGGGTTGTCACAGACAGCCGCCCCAAGTCTGGGGGATCGAGATCGGGAAGAACTTACAATCCGCACCTTCCCGACAGGATTTCCACAGCCGGATTTGCCCGCGTCAGCCGGGAGGCTGTGGAAATCATTTGCAAAGGACGTCCAGCCTAAGCCGGTGCCTTTCCTACGGGAAGTAGCCGATGAGCCGTATCCACCAGCCCCAGTTGAAGCCGGGGCCGGAGACGATGTACTGGATGGAGTTGTTCTGGAAGGGGAACAGACCCTGCCCCCCCCAGGCGACGGAGTCGCCGCCAGCCGCGGAGCGGCCGCGCAGCAGCGTGTATTCCTCCTCGTCGGGACCCTTGCGGAAAGCGATGATGGCGTCGATGGCGCCCGCGTCCGGCTGGTCCATCGCGGCCTGCCCCTCGATCAGCACGGCGCTGGCATCGCTGGGGATCTTGTCGGTGGGCAGCGGGAAGGTGTTCCAGCCGGTCTGGCCGGAGCCGCCGTTGGCGATGGCGACGGCGCGGGGCAGGAAGACCGGCGAGCCCAGCCTGCGGGTGGGCAGGTCCTGCCAGGTGGCGAGGCCGTCGTTGCCGGCGGTGAGGACCCGGCCCGCCTTCTGGGAGCCGTCCCGCACGGAGAGCGAGCCGTCGAGGCGCAGATTCCCCTGGACGTGCAGGGCTTCCGCGGGGTTCGAGAGGCCGACGCCCACCTTGCCGCCGGTGATCGTCAGGCGGTCGGCGCCCGCCTGGCGCAGCGCCACGACGGCGGGGTCGTCGGCCCCCAGGACGAGCTTGGCTGGATTGGGCGACAGGTCGAGATAGCGCAGGTAGCCGGTGGCAGTGCCGGCCCCGGCCGGGGGGAAGCGGATGCCGTGCGCGGCGTCGTCGCCCAGGGAGGGCACGAGGGGAGCGTTGACCATCGTCAGGCTCGCTCCCGGTGCGCCGCCGACGGACAGCGCGTCCTTGACAATCACGTTGCCGTCGACGGTGAGCTGGCCGGTGAAGGTGTCGGGGCCGACGCGATTGAGCTTCTCGTTGCCGGGGATGACCGTGGTGGGCTGGAAGACTTTGCGGCACGAGGTGCCGAGGGCCCAGGTGCTGCCGGCCAGGGCCACCAGGCCCAGGGGCGCGAAGTGGTGCTCGACGCCCAGAGGCGGCTGCTGGACCGGCTGCCCGGCCGCGTCCTGGGGCCAGAGCACGCCTGCCGAGGCGCGGGTGGGGATCACCCAGTGGTCGCCGGTGTGAAACCAGGTGCTCGAGTCGTCGCCGAAGCGGATCTCCAGGCCGTCCTCGAGGGCGAGGTAGCCGCCGTTGGCCGCGGGAACCGTGATCGCGGCGGCGTTGCCCGAGTCCCAGCGGCGGATGATCGGGCGCGTGGGCAGGTCGGGCACCGGGTCCTCGGGACGGGGCCAGCCGACCACCTGCAGCACCTGACCCTTGACGTCGGCGATCTGGGCGAAGATCCCGGGCTGGCCCTTGAGGATGCGGCTCTCGTCCGTGGCCTCGATCCACTGGCCGACGGCGAACCCCCCGGCCTGGTCCGGACCGATCTGGCGGGTGACGACGATCTGGGAGAAGGTGGCCTGCTTGGTCTCGATGGGGTTGCGGATGAGGGCGGCCACGGCGGCGTTGTCGCGCGACCACTTGAAGGTGGCCGCGTTGGCGCCGGTGAGCCCGCCGCCGGCGTGGACCTCGACGCGGTAGAGCTGGTTCTCCTGCGGCGCGCGGACGCTGCGGGCGGCGAGCAGCGGCGTCTTCGGCGTCGCGGGCTGAGCGGGCTCGGGCGGACGCCAGCCGGCGGGAAAGTCGGCGCAGACGGGGTTGGCGGCCGTCAGATGGAGGAGCTTCGCCTGCCAGACCGTGCGCATGCGGGTGGTGGTGTCCGGTCCGCCGAGCGCCAGCTCCAGGAGGTCCGCATCCTCCAGCGCCGTGACGCTGCGCTGCCAGACGTCGAGGTAGACCAGGTACCAGCCCCCGGTGGACGGCGCGGGGAGGCCGGGCAGGTCGGGCTGCTGGTTGAGCGACGTCTGCGCGTCGTTCTCGCAGAGGATGCCGTCGACGTAGTAGCGGCCCGGGGAGAGCACCAGCTCGCCGTTCCCCAACCCCACCTCGAAACCGCCGTTGCGCAGCGGCGCGCCGGAGGGGCCGATGACGTCGGCGGCGATCGTCTGCCGCAGGTAGCTCGCGATGTCGAGCTGCTCGTTCCAGTCGGCGTCGAGCTGGACGCGGCCCTGCTGCATGCGCACGCCCGCGTAGCGCTTGGTGCGGTCGAAGGTGAAACGGGAGAAATCGCCTTTCATGATCGTCTTCCTCAGAGGTCGTCAAGTCACGTCGAAGGTCCCGGCGTCGAGCCCGAAGCGCAGGTACTCCGCGATCAGGGTCGCGAGCTGGCGGCGGCGCAGGGGCTCCAGGAGCTGGTGGAAGGCGCCCATTTCCAGGCCGTTCTCGGCCCCCGTCAGGATCTCCGGCGCGGTGGCGAGGGTGAGCTGGCCATAGCCGGGATCGCCGTAGCGCTCGGAGGTGAAGCGCGGCTGGAGGCGCGTCAGCACCGCCGTCCGCGCGCTGGCCGCGAGGGCGTCGGCCACCGCGGCCGGCAGCTCGTCCGCCGCGGTCAGGCCGAGCTCGCGGGCGCGGTCCTCGACCGCCCGGCTCATCGCCTGGGCGAGGGCCAGGTCCGGCTGGCAGCGGAAGCCGCGCGGCGCCTCGGAGCCCGCGGGCAGGTAGCAGAACCGGACACAGCCGGCCTGCCGCCGCTCCACCTGCACCGGCGCGTCGAAGATCACCTCCGAGGCGAACGGCAGCTCGCGGACGATCACCCGGCCGAAGACCGTGGTGCGGGTGAGCGACAGGGGAGGCCCGGCCTCCTCGTCGGTGGTGCCGGTGCCCACGGCGCGCCCCACCGCCAGCCCCAGGTCGCCGGCCGTGGTGGCGTCGTTGGCGGTGGCCGAGACCCCCACGGAGACGCCGTCGGTCGCCGGCACGATGGCCAGACGGTCCCCTCGCGCCACCACGAAGGCGCTCCCGGCCAGCGCGGCCTGGAGCGCCGCGCGGACGTCCGCGAGCTTCCGCGCGGCGCCGAGGGAGACCACCACCGGGCTCCCCGCGCTGAAGACGACGCGCAGCTCGGGCGCCGGCGAGCGCAGGGAGAGGGTGGGGGCCAGGGGACCCGAGAGCAGGCCACCCACGTGCAGGGCCCCCACCTGCGGGCGCACGGCGTCCGTCAGCTTCAGCTCCCCGGCCGTTTTGGCATCGCCGGGATCGGCCGCAATCGTCACCCGTCCCGCGCTGCCGGGCAGGACGATCAGCCGCTGGTCGTCGGACAGCGCCACCCGGGAGAGGGCGAAGGCCGGGCTGCTGCGGGCGGCGTGGAGGGCCGTCTCCAGCGCCTCGCGCGCCTCCGCCGGCGTGGCGGGGACGAACGGCAGCTCGGCGGGGAAGGCCTCTTCGTCGCCGATCGTCACGTCGACGATCGGCCGCAACGCGAAGGGCGGCAGGACCGCGAGGTCGCCGGAGAGCAGGCCGTCGGCGCGCAGCGAGCTGCCGGTATCGAGCCGCAGCCGGAACGCCGTGTTGGGATCGGCCGGGGTGCCCGATACAGGCCCGATGACGATCTGGTCGCCGGTGACGCCGGGCGCGCCGACCAGCAGCCGGCTGGCGGCGACGACGCGGACGGTGGCGTTCTGGAAGGCGGCGCCGCCGCCCGATGCCGCGCGCAACGCCTGCTGGAGGAGGCTGGCGGCGTCCGCGAGGTCAGCGGGGGGGTGCGACAGCACGATGACGCGGGGCCCGTCGCTGCCGAGCTGCACCGCCAGCCGCGAACGCGAACGGACGCTGAGGGTGGGTGGGAGCGCCGCCGAGAGCAGCCCGCCGGCCGGCTCCAGGCGGTCGAGGCCCAGTTGCCTGAGGTCCTCGGGCCGGTCCGATGCCGGCGTGAACACCACGCGGTCGGTGGGCCGGCCCGGAGTGATCAGCAGCCGCTGGCCCACCGTCTGCACCCGCGCGCCGGTGAAGGTGGCGGCGGCGGCCGCGGCCGCGGCCTGCAGGGCGCTCTGCAGCAGCCCGCTCAGGTCGGCCAGGTCGGCGGGCGCCCGGTCCAGCCGCGCAGGGTACGGTCCCTGGTCGCCGAAGGTCACCTCGACCGCCGGCCGGGCGATCGTCAGCCCGGCGAAGCCGGGCAGCGGTCCCGACAGCAGCCCGTCCCCGCGCTCGCCGGGTGCGAGCCCCAGGAGGGTCGCCGCGGCGGGACCGAAGGGGGCGTTGGAGAACGAGAGCCGGGCGGGGCCGGGGCCGCCCGGCCGTACCAGGAGACGGTCGCCGAGCACACGGACCGTGGCGTCGCGGAAGGCCCGGTCGGGAGCGGCAGCCCGCAAGGCGCGTTCCAGCAGGTCCCGCGCCTGGCCGAGGTCGGTGGGGATGGCGCCAAGGGTGAGGCGGCCGGGCAGGCCCGCCAGGGTGGCGTCGAGGCGGAGGGCCGGCGTCACGACCCCGTCTCCGGACAGCAGCCCTTCCGTGGTCGCCGCGCCCAGGACCGTGGTCAGCTTCAGCTCCGTCGCCGTGAGCGGGCCGCCGCTCACGTTGGCGACCGTGACGGCGGCGCCGGCCGTTCCCGGCAGCACCAGCAACCGGTCCCCCACCAGCAGGACCCGCGCGCCGGTGAAGGCCGGCGTGGTCTGGGCGCTCTGGATGGCGGTCTCCAGGAAGTCGCGGGCTTCGCCGAGGCTGGCGGGAACCCCCGCCAGGGTGGCGGTGAAGGGACCCTCCGCGCCCAGGGTCACGGCGACCCGCGGCCCGGGCGTGAGGGTGGGCAGCGGCGTCAGCGATCCCGGCGGCGTCAGCGATCCCGACAGCAGGCCGCGGGCCGAACGGGCGCGATCGGCCGTGAGCCGGAGCTGGCCGGCCGTGTCGGGGTCGGCGGCCGTGGCGGCGAAGGCGACGGCGTCGGTCGCCACCCCGGGCCGTACCAGCAGGGAGCTGCCGTCGACGACGTCGACCCGCGCGCCGGTGAAGGTGGCGGCGGAGCTCGCGTTGCGCAAGGCCTTCTCGAGCTCGCTGCGGGCGGTGGCCAGGTCGGCCGGCACGGCGGTGAAGCGGGCGGTCGCGGTGGTGCCGCCCAGGGTCGCCTGCACCTCGGGGCTCGCGGCCTCCAGCGGCACCACGGGGAAGGGAGCGGAGAGCAGGCCCGTGGCGGCGACCGCGACGCCCGGGCTGAGACCCAGCATGCTCATCGCCGGCGGTCCTGACGAGCCCTCGGCGAAGGTGACCGCATCCGTGGCCGTGCCGGGCGTCACCACCAGCCGGTTGCCCAGCACCTGCACCACGGCGTTGGTGAACGTCGTCGTGGTGGCCGCGGCCCGCAGCGCGCTCTGCAGCAGGTCCGCCGCCTTCTGCAGGCTCTTCGGCGCCGCGGTGAAGCGCAATCCGTGCGAGTCGCTGCCGAACGTGGCGTTGAGCGACGGCGCGATATGCAGGACGAGCGGCGCGCTCAGAGCGGTCGTCAGCAGGCCCCGCGTGGTCCGCGCCGCGCCGGCGTCCAGCTTGAGGATGGTGACGACCTGCGGACTGGCCGGCTCGGGCGTGAACGCCACCTGATCGTTGGCGGTGCCCGGCAGGACGAGGACCTGGTTGCCCATCACCAGGACCTGGGCCTGAGCGAAGGAGGGGCCGCCGCCGGCCGCCCGCAGCAGGACCTGGAGCTTGCCCGCCAGGTCCGCGAGGTTCGCCGGCACCTGTCCGAGCTGGCCCGGGACCTGTCCCAGGTCGACGGTGCGGGTGGTCGCGCCGATCGTGGCCGCGAGGGCCAGCGGCGGCAGGGTGATCTTCAACGGCGACGCGATGCTGCCCGACAGCAGGCCGTCGACGGCCGTGGCGACGCCGGCGGTCAGCGCCAGCCGGGTCGCGACCGGCGGGCCCACCGGCGCGTCGGCGAAGGTGACGCCGCCGCCCGGAGCGCCCGGAATCACCAGCAGCCGGGTGCCGAAGAGCTCGACGGTGGCGCCGGTGAAAGCCGGGCCGGTGCCGCTCTGCAACGCCGACTGGAGGAGGGCGCTGGCATCGCCGAGGTCGGCCGGCACCCGGGCGAGGCGGAGGGTGGACGGACCCGTGGCGCCGATCGTGACCTGGACCTGGGGCGTGATCGACAGCCCGCCGAAGGTCGAGAGGTCGCCCGAGAGCAGCGCCGTCGAGGCGCTGCCCGCCTTGAGCAGGAGCGCCGTGGCCGTGGCGGGGCGCCCGCTCCCGGCGTCGGCGATCAGGACGCTCCCGCCCGCGCCCCCCGGCCGGACCAGCAGGCGGGTGCCCAGCACCTCCACGGTGGCGCCGGTGAAGAGGGTCGAGGGATCGGCCGCCTGGATCGCGGCCTGGAAGGCCGCCGCCGCCGCCGCCAGGGTCTTCGGCACCGAGGAGAGAATGGCAAGCCGGCCGTTGCCGGCGAGCGTCACCGTCGCCGCGGGAGCCACGGTGAGGGCCGGGAACGGATTGAGCGTTCCCGAGAGGAGGGCCTGGGTGGCCGTGGCGCCGGCGGCGGTCAGCTTGAGGTCGGTGGCGGCCGTGGAGCCGGTGGACAGAGCGAAGCTCACCGCGTCCGTCTCCACCCCGGGGAGGACGAGGAGCTGGCTGCCCACCACCAGGACCCGGGCGCCGGTGAAGGTGGCGGCGGCCGGGGTGATGGCCCGTAGCGCCGTCTCCAGCAGACTGCGGGCGGTGGCGAGGTCGGTGGGCACCCCGCTGAGGGTGGCGGTCCGCGTCGTGGCGCCGAAGTTGGCGTCGACCTTGACCGGCGAGGTCAGGGTAGGGAAGGTCGCCAGCGAGCCGGAGAAGAGGCCGTTGATCGCCTTGCCGGAACCCGTGGCGAGCTTGAGCTCGGTGGCTGTCACATCGGTCCCGGAATTGGCGATGGCGACCCCGTCCGTGGCCACGCCGGGGAGCACGAGGAGGCGGTCGTCGAGCGTCTTCACGACCCGTGCGCCGGTGAAGGTGGCGCTCGGATCGGCCGCCTGGAGGGCCGCCTCCAGCAGGGAGCGGGCGGTGTCGAGGCTGGCCGGCAGATCGGCGAGGCTGGCGGCGACGGGCCCGCGGGTCCCCAGGGTGACCGCGACCTGGGGGAGCTGCAGGGCCGGGAACGCCGCGAGGTCCCCCGAGACCAGCACCGGCGCCGCCGGCGGCTGGAGGAGGGCCAGGTCGCCGGCCGTGGCATTGTCGGGCGCCGGCGCGGCGGTGACGGTCACCGGGCCGCCCGCGGCGGTGCCGGGCTGGATCACCAGCCGGCCGTTGTAGGCGGTGACGGTGGCCGCGGTAAAGGCGGGGCTGGCGCTCGCGGCGCGGATCGCGCTCTGCAGCGCGGCCGCCGCCTCCGCCAGGCTGGCGGGAAAACTGGCCAGCTCGGCGGGCAGGGGCCCCGAGGCGCCGATGGCGATCTGCAACCGGGGCCGCGCGAAGATGGGGAACGCCGCCAGGTCGCCCGACAGCAGCCCCTGGACCGGGCGGGCCGGCGGCTGCACCAGCGCCAGGTTCTCCGCCGTGTTGGGATCGGCCGCCGTCGCCGCGAAGGTCGCCGGCTGGCCACCGGGGCCCGGCAGGACCAGCAGGCGGTCGCCGCCCACCAGCACGCCGGCTTTGGCGAAGCGCGGATTGGTGCTGGCCGCCTTCAGGGCCGCCGCGAGCAGGGTGGCGGCTTCCGCCAGGCTGGCGGGCACGCTGGCGAGCACGGCCGTCGTGGGGCCGAGCGCGCCGAAGGTCACGGCGACCTGCGGCTGGAAAAGGATGGGGAAGGGGAACAGCTCACCCGAGAGCAGGCCGCTGACCAGCACGGCCCCGGGCGTCAAGGGCCCGGGCGCCGCGAGCCCCAGGTCGGCGACCGTCAGCGGATCGTCGGCGGCGGCGTCGGCCCGCACCGTCTCCCCGGCCACGCCGGAGATCACCAGCAGGCGGTCGCGGCCGCCCGCGTCCTGGAACAGCCCCACCCGGGCGCCGGTGAAGGAGGGGGTGGTGCCGGCCGCCTGGATCGCCGTCTCGAGCTGCGACCGGGCTTCCGTGGAGGTGGTGGGGAACCCGGCGAGCGTCGCCGTCTGGGCCGCCGTGCCGCCGAAGGCGAGCTTCAACTGGGCGGCGGGGAAGGTGGGGAACGGCGAGACCGGGCCCGAGAGCAGGCCCTGGAGCTGCCGGGCCTGCGGCACGGTCAGCCCCAGGTCCCCGGCTGTGTTGGCGTCGGCGGGCGCGGCCTCGACGACGACGGCCGCGACGCCGGAGCGCACGAGCAGCCGGGTCCCCAATTGCAGGACCTCGGCCTTCCTGAACACGTCGGTGGTGCTCGCCGCGCGCAGCGCGGCCTGCAGCAGCTCGCGGGCGCTGCCCGCATTCATGGGGATGCCGGCGAGCACCGCCAGACGCGGCCCCTCGCCGCCCAGAGTCACCTGGAGCTGCGGCTGCAGGAACGAGGGGAAGCTCGCTAGGCTGCTGGAGAGCAGACCGTCGACGGCCTCGGCCGGCGGCGCCGCGAGGGCCAGGTCGCCGAGGGTCCTGGGGTCCTGGCCGGTGCCGGCGAAGCTCACCGCCGCGCCCGGCGTGCCGGGGCGCGCCAGCAGGCGGTCGCCGAGCGCCAGCACGCTCGCGGAAGCGAAGATGGCGGCCGGGTTGGCGGCGCGCAGGGCCGTGCCCAGGGCGGCCGCGACGTCGGCGAGGGTGGCCGCCGGGCCGGTCAGCTTGAGGGGCGGGGGCGTGATGCCGCCCAGGGTGGCCTGCAACTGCGGCCCCGGGAAGGAGGGGAACGGCGACAGCGGCGCGGAGAAGACCCCCTGCACAAACGTCCCCTCGGGGGGCGTGAACGGCCCCGTGAACCCGAGGTCCGCCACGGTGTAGGTGTCGGCCGGAGTGGCGGCGACGTCCACCAGGGCTGCCGCCACCCCGGGCCGGACCAGCAGATGGTCGCCCAGGGACTCAACCGAGGCCGCGGCGAAGGCGGGCCGGTCGCGGGCGGCGCGGAGGGCATCCTGCAACAGCCTGGCGGCCTGATCGAGGTCGACCGGCAGGGTGTCGAGCAGGGCGATCCAGGGGCCGTCGCCGCCGATGGTGACCCCCACCTGCGGCCGGCCCAGGGCCGGGAAGACCGACAGGTCGCCGGACAGCCGGCCGGCGAGGTTCTCCGCTGCCCCCGCCGGCGACGCCAGCAGTTGCAGCGCGCCGGCGGTAGTGGCGTCGGCAGTGGTGGGGGAGAAGGCGACCGGCTCGGGCGGGGCGGCCGTGGCGCCGGAGCGCACCAGCAGCCGGCTGCCCACGACCTCCACCTGGGCGCCGGAGAAGCTGGTGCCGGTGCCCGCGGCGCGGATGGCGGCCTGGAGGGCGTCCCGGGCCTCGGCGAGCTTGGCGGGGGCCTGGCGCAGCCGGGCGGAGACCGGTCCCTGGCTCCCCAGCTTGACCCCCACCTCCAGATGCGCGCTCAGCGCCAGGGTCCCGGGGAGCGGTAGCGAGACGAGGGCCGGCAGCGGCTCGCCGCCGGTGCCGGCCACGCTGGCGTCGAGGATGCTGTCCGCGAGCTCCAGGGAAGCGAGGTCCGCCGGCAGCCCCAGCGCGCCGACGATGGAGAAGGTCACCCGCACTCGCAGCTCGGCCGGGTCGTCCCCGGCCCTGAAGGTCAGGCTCGCCTGCCCGGGCCGGGGCACCAGCGTGCTGTGGGTGAGCAGGAGGTCGAGCCCGGCGCCCAGCTCGAGACCGCCGTCGAGCAGCAGGCCGTTGAGGGTGACGGCCCCGGGACCGGCGACCGTGAAGGTGCTGAGCGGGCGGATCACCGGGCGCATGCCGTCGGCCGCCTCGATGGCCAGCCGCCGGCCGGCGGGCACGGCGATGGCGGGGAGGCTTTCGGCATAGAGCTCGTCGTCGGCGATCCGGATGACGGTGCTCAGCCGCCCGCCCGCCGCCCACTGGTTGATCGCCGCCCCCAGGGTCGGCAGGGCCGGGGCCGGGCCGGCCTTCGTCACGGTGATGAGCGTGGCCCCGGCCGTGGCGGGATCGGTCAGGGTGGCGCGGCGGTCGTAGGGGCCGCCGCCCAGGTCGGCGGCGAAGCCGTAGGCGTAGCCCACCCGCACCCCCGCGGCGGCCGGGACCACGCCGGGCGCGAGCAGGAGGCGTCCCCGCTTGGGATCGATCGCCACGGAGAAGGACAGGTCCAGGAGCGGCGCCGTCAGCGGGTCGACGGCCCCTGCGTCGGTGGACGGCTGCACGCTCACCGCCATGGCGGGGTTCTCGTCCACCAGCAACAGGTGCCCGCCGGCGGTGAAGACGTGGACGGTGGTGCTCTGCAACGCGGCTGAGAGCTCCTGCTGCGCCTGCTTCAGATCGCGCGGTGCCGCCGGCAGCCTGACCACCGTGCGGGTCGGCCCGTGGACCACCACCAGGGCCACCTTGCCGGTCTGCAGGGGCGGGGCCGCCTCCGGGATCGCGGGGAAGGGGGTGAGCACGCCGGAGACAGCGGCCGGGGCCGGCGCCGACGCGGCGCTGGTGAGATGCAGCTCGGCGAGGGTGGTGGCGTCGTTCTCGGTGACGTCGAAGGCCACCCGGTCGCCCGGCTCGCCCGACACCACGTACAGCCGGCTGCCGGCGACGAAGACGCGGGCGTTGGCGAAACGCGGGCTGGGATCGGCGCCGCGCAGAGCCAATTCGAGCAGGCCGGCCGCCCCGGCGAGGTCGGCCGGCCGGGTGCGCAGCCGCGCGACGTGGGGGCCTTCGTCGCCCAGCGTCACCTTCAGCTCCGGCTGGGCGGCCGTCAGGCTCGGGAACGCGGCGAACGGCCCGGAGAGCCGCCCCACCGCGCCCCAGGCGTCGAGGTTGCGGGCCACCACGTCGAACGGCGTGAACACCGGGGCGCTCTGGCCGCTGGTCACCAAGCCGTTGCTCACCAGGAGGGCACGGCCGGGACCGTAGAAACCGCTCGCCGGCGCGCGGAGGCTTGGGGGTACGGCGGCGAAGCGTTGCCTGTAGGCTTGCAGGTCGCGGTCCAGCGCCGCGGTCCGCAGCGGCACCGGCAGGTCGGTCTCCGCCGCCTGGCGGGTCGAGCCCGCGGCCGGAGCCAGCCGGTTGAACAGCCGCAGGTCGCGCCCCAGCGGGTCGAAGCGGAAGCCCACCGGCGTCTCCGGGGCCGGCGCGGCGGGGCTGCTGGCGATGAAGTACGACCTGAGCCGCCAGAGGTGGAGGGCGAGGTCCGGGACGTTGAAGCGCCCGCGCCCCGAGGCGATCCGGCGCAGGTCGACGGAGTGGAACAGGGTGGGCGGCGCGAAGGGGTCGCCGGCCGCCGCCACGTCCTCCGGCCGCCGCACGTCGAGCACGCCTCCCAGCCCCGGCCGCACGTGGCCGGCGTTCTGGGTGTGGGCCAGGAGCGCGAACATCTCCACCGCCCGCGCCGGCCAACCCACGACGTCGCGCGCGACGCGCTCCAGTACCGCCGGGGTGCCCTTGTGCCGGCGGTAGTCGAGGGCGCGGGCCACCTGCGCCCGGGGCTGGGCGCCGGCATAGGCGGGGTCGCCCAGCACCTGGATCCCCAGCAGGTCGGCGAGGTAGGGCGTCACCCAGTCCTGGCAGGTCTCGACGAACCAGTTCTCGTAGAGGCCGGCGACGTCGTCCTCGAGCGCTTCGAGCTGGCTCTCCACCACCGCCAGCAAGGCTCGCAACGGCTCCCCCTGCTCGCGGTCGCGCCGGCGGTAGACCTCCGGCAGCCGGTGGTACAGGCGCTCTCCCCGCGACCAGGTCATGGCGTCCTCGTCCTCAGGCTGAGGTTGCTGCCGGCCGGCAGGTAGAGGAGCTGGGCGGGGAGCACCCGGCCGCCGGCAAAGCGGGCCGGCTGCGCCGTCAGCACCGGCGCCAGCGTCGCCGCCGTCCCCGTCCCCACGTAGAGAGCGTCGAGGTCGACCGCCGCCACGCCGGCCACGGACTGGATCAGCCGCACGACGTCGGAGGCGTAGACGGGCGCGGCCAGCTCGCGGCGGTCGAAGGCGAAGGCCGCGAGCAGCGCGGCGGAGACGCGCGCGGCCACGTCCTCGGGCCGGTAGCGGGGATCGGTCACGAGCTGGGCGGCGACCCGGAACGGCAGCGGCTCGTAGGACGACAGCGACACCGGCGGGCCCGGCAGGCGCGCCGCCTCGAGGGCCTGCAACAGGTTGGTGTAGAGCGCGGAGCCGGGATCGACGGGGTCGCCGTCCACCCCGGCCACCGTCAGGTGCACGCCGGCGATGGGCGCCGCGGCCACCTTGGCGATGCCGGCGAAGGTGCGGGCGAAGTCCTCGAAGTCCGACAGCGACACGATGCGGCCCAGGGTGCGCGCCGCCACCGCGCCGCCGGAGCGCGCCTGCGCCACCGTGTCCGGAGCGGCGGCCCCCGCCGCCGGCAGCGGGTTGGTGACCTCGCGGATGCCCAGCGGCCGGGTGACCAGCAGTTGCAGCGTGTTCGCCCCCACCCGGCCGGCGAGGCCGACGCCGCTGCGGTAGGCGGCGGTGACGTTCTCGTTGCCGGTGGGCAGCCGCGCGCCGTTGCGGCCGTCGCCGAAGCGCACGGTGGCGCGGCCGTCGTCGTCGATCTCCACCATGTAGCTCTGGCTCTTGCCATCCTCACCGTAGAGGCTGTCCACCTCGCGCCAGGCGACGCCGTCGACCCGCACCACCAGGCTGCTGCCGCGCCCCCCCGGCACCGGCGCCGAGAGGAAGGTGAGCGGCGGCCGGCTGAGGGTGAAGCGCTGGTTGCTGCGGCTGGTATCGCCACTGCCCAGCACCTCGGCGACCGACTCGCCGTGGGTGGCGACCACCACGTTGGCGTTGATCACCACCGCGGCGCGGTCGAGGAGCCCGGCCGGCAGCGGCTGCTGGAAGATCAGGCGGGTGTGGCCCGGCTCGCTCGCCTGGTCGATCTCCTGCAACAGGACCACGAGCGACTGCAGGCTGCCGTCGCTCAGCCGGCCGGCGACGACCAGCGGCACACCGGATTGAAGGTCCTCGACGGAGCTTTCGAGCGTCAGCGAGGCGAGGTTGCCGTCCGCCTCCGGCGACGGATAGCGGGCGTCGATCGGCTGGTCGGCGCGCGGCAGCGGCTCGCTGCCCAGATAGACCGTGGTGCGGCGGACGTCGAGCGCCGGCAGACGGGCTGGCAGGCTGTCGCCGGCCACGGTGGCCAGCGCCAGCCCGGTCGATTCGCCGGCGATCGCGTAGTCCGCCAGGCTGACCTCGGAATGCCCGGTGACGAGGTAGACCTGCTCCGGCAGGGGCTGGCCCGCGAGGTCCTGGCCCACGAACACCGCCCAGCCCGGGGCGACCAGGTCCTGGAGCTTCTGATCGAGGTACACGGCCGACGGCCCGGTGCTCGCGTACGGCACCCCCTTCGAGTCCGTCCAGACGGTCCGCCCGCGGTCCCAATTGTTGGCGTCGCTGCTCTCGCTGTAGGGGTCGGCCTTCATTACGTCGCCGCGCGGCAGGCTCCCCCACCGCGGGGCGTTGTGGCCGAAGAAGGCGGCGCGCTGGCGCAGGGCGAAGACCGCGACCTCCACGCCCGCGACGCTCAGGTCCGTGGCGCTGAGGTCGAGCGGTTTTTCGAGCGCCACCCGGGTGAGCAGGCGGTCCGCGTCCACCGTCGTCGCCGCCACCCGGCCGACCACCGTCCGGAGCGACGGCTGGCCGGGTGCTGCGGCCACCAGGAGCAGCAGGTCTCCCGCCGCGAGCCGCAGGTCGGTGCCGGCGAGGAACACCTGCTGCGCGCCGGCGAGGTCCTGCGGCCGGCCGCGGCGCGGCACGAGGGCGTTCCACGCGGCCCGGGCGGTGAAGTCCCTCGCCGTCTCGAAAGTCTGCGGCAGCTCGTCCTGGCCGGGGATGCTCTTCACCTGCGTCCCCTGCGGGACGAGGACCGTGGCCGGGGAGCCCGGCGAGTCGTCGACCGTGAAGGCGAGGAAGGCGCTGGCGGCCACCCCCGGCCCCAGCTCCTGCCCCACCAGCCGGGCCAGCTCCAGGACCGACCGCCGCTCGGCGGCGGTGCGCAGGTAGCCCTCGTCGGCGATCCGCTCCTGATAGAAGGTGAGGACGTCGGCGACGTCGGCCCAGGCGTCGAGCAGCGCCACCGCCGGGTCGTCGCCGTGCCGGCTCGCCAGGCTGGCGAGCGGCCGGCTCCCCGCGTGGTCGCCGTCCGGCAGGGTCGCGGTCGCGAGCAGGGCCAGCATGCGGGCCAGGAAATCCGTCCGCACGCCGATGCGGTAGGCGAGGGCGGCGAGGCCCGGCGGATTGAAGACGGCCGCCGGCGCCGCCGCGCTCTCCGGGGACGGGCAGCGCCCGGCGTCGAGCCCGTCGCGCGGCGAGGTCATCGGCCACCCTCCAGGAAGAATTGGATGCGGCCGTTCTGGGGGGCCGCGGGGTCGTTGTCGACGCGGGCGATCTCGGTCCCCCGCAGGCGGATCTGGCCGGTGTCCAACTCACCGCGGGAGGGCTCGCCGAAGCGCCGGAAGCGGTTGGGGCTGGGCGGCGCGTCGTCGGTGTCGACGGCCACCACGCCCGGCACCTGCAGGGCGGCGGCGACGATCCGGCTGAGGTAGACCGGCTGCCCGAAGCTGAAGTTGTCGGGATGGAAGAACCCTTTGGCGCCGCCCGGCAGGTCGCGGTTGCTGAACGCCGCCAGCAGCGCCTGCTCCACGGCGCCCGCCGCGGCGTGGGGGTCGAGGAAGGCGGTCAGGGCGATGTCCAGCCCGACGAAAGAGAGACCGGTGATGGCCAGCTCCCAGCCCGCGGGACGGGAGCTCTCCAGAAAATCGCGCAGCCGAGCGGCGAATGCGTCGTCCACCGGCAGCCCGCCCCGGCGCTGCACCGCCACCTCGAGGACGTACCAGCTCCCGGTCCAGCGCAGGCTGGCGGTCGCCAGCTCGACCTCCGGGTGGGTCATCGCCAGCTCGACGAAGTCCAGCTCGCTGGTGCTCCCCGCGAGCGCCCGTAGCGTCCCCGGGGCCGCCAGCCGGATGCGGTCGAGCGGCTCGGGGTCGGCCCCCCCCAGGGCGGGCAGCGGATTGCGCACCCCGGCCACGGCCGTGCCGCTCACCACGTGGTAGAGGCTGTCGCGCCCGAGGTTGCCGGCGCGGCCGTTGCCCACCCGATAGACCGGGTGCAGCACGGTGCCGGGCGCCGGCGGCAGGCCGAGAACGCCGTCGCCGAAGCGCAGCACGGCAGAGCCGTCGTCCTCCATCTCGACCACGTAGTCACGGGCGAACCGGTCGCTCGACAGCAGGTCGCCGCGCAGTGTCCAGGCGTTCGCGTCGTCGTGCAGGTCGATCACCGGCAGGACGGCGGCAGCGGACTGGGTGAGGGCCGCGGCCGCCGGCTGGGCGGCAGCGGTGGTGTAGTCGTAGGGCTGGCGATGGGTCAGCCCGGTGCGCCCGAGCCGGGGACGGAAGCGGCCGGCGGTGGCCGTCAGCGCCTCGTCGCTGCCGACCGTGCGGCCGTGGTCGGCCAGGACGACGTTGCCGCGGGCGATGCTCAGGCCGGAAACCGGCGTGCCGCCGGCCAGGGTGGCAATGGGGAGGGTGAAAGGCAGCGCGTCGTCCGCCTGCCACTCGACCGCGGTCAGGGGGCCGGGGTCGGGACTGGCGACGGGGTCCGCGGCCGGCTGCACCCGCGTCAGACGCACGGCGTGGCGGTGCTCGGGATCGGGCGCCTCCTGCCCGGCCGCCAGCCCCCGCAGCTCCTCCAGGATCAGGACGTCGCCGGCCGCGAGGTGCTGCAGGGCGCCCTTCAGCGTGGCGCCGGTGGCCCCCGCCGGCAGCGCGAAATCCGGCGCTCCCCAGTCATAGAGGGGGATCGCGTCGTGGGCCCGCCACACCTGGAGCGGCTGCAGGGTCTCGAACACCGTGGGGCCCGCGGCCAGGGCCTGGAGGTACTCGGGGGAGCCGGGAGCGAGGAGGACCGGGGTTCCCGGCACGCGGGTGAGGAGCTGGGTCCCCGGCGCAATGGAGACGCCGTCCGGGCCCGTGGCGCTGGCCTTGAGCTGCGCCCAGGTGCGGGCGTTGTTGCCATCTTCGATCGAATAGCCCACCAGCCGGGCGTGGCGGCGCGCCGAGATGCGCAGGCGCGCCGTGCCCAGGTAGGCCTCGGTCGCCACCGCGTCCTGGTAGTAGCTCGCCTGGTCGGCGGCGTCGGCCAGCAGCTCGACGAGCGCCACCTGGAGGTCGGCCGGGCTGCGCTCCTGCCAGTCCGGCAGGGCCTGGGCGAGGTCGTCCAGCATGCGCTGGCGGAAGCTGGCGTAGTCCTTGGCCAGATAGTTGCTCGCCAGCGCCGGCCCTGATGCCGACGTCGCTGACGTCGCCGAGGCTGCCGGCGGGCACGCCGGCTGGCAGTCGAGGTCCAGGGGAGAGGCGGGATCGAGCGAGAAGTCGACCCGCGAGAAGAACGGATCGAGGTTCGCCACCCCCACCAGCTCCAGGGTGAAGACCGGCGCGTGGCCGAGGCGGTGGGCGAGGTCGCTGTCGCTCGCGAAGCTGACGTCGATCGTCACCAGGTCGAGGTCGGTGTCGGTCGACGGATGCCGGGGATTGGGGAGGTGGGCAGCGTCGCTCTTGAGCGTGAAGAGCCCGTCCACGGCCACGCCGCCGGCCGTGAAGCGGAGGTTGTCGCGCGTCAGGCTGCCGAGCGCCCCGTGCTTGGCCAGGTGGCTGCCGGCGGGGATCCAGTGCAGCACGAGCCGGTACGGCTGGCCGTCGACCGGATCGGTCACGACCTCGACGAAGTCGATCCCGATCTGGGTCGCGTGGGCCGCCACCGCGGCCCGCCGCCGGCGCAGGAAGGTGTCGGCCGCGTCGCTCATCCGGCGGACCCTCGCGAGAAGACGGCCGTCCGCCGCTCGAGGTTGCGCAGCAGCGAGTACCGCACCGTGACGCGCAGCGCCCCCTCGTCGGCGGTGACCTCCACCGCGTCCACCCGCACCCGGTCCGCCAGCCACTGCTGGAGCGCCCCCTGGGCGAGGGCCTGGACCGTGGTCGCCATCTCCGGGCTGTTGGGACCGAAGACGAGCTGATCGAGGCCGGCGCCGAAGTCCGGGCGGTTGACCCGCTCGCCGGGATTGGTGAAGAGGACCTGCTCGATCAGGTCGCGCACGTGGTCCTCCTCGTCCGTCTCCGCGGTGCGCCGCCGGTCGTCGACGTGGAACGGGTAGTCGATCTGCATCAGGTCCCCTTGACCCGGAGCTGGGTCACCTTGATGGAGAGCGGCGTGCCGGTGGGATTGCACAGCGCCTGGCTGTCGGAGAGCAGCACCGGCAGGCCGTTGGCCCGCACCCGCACCGCCGAGGTGAGCCACTGCGCCATGACGCACGGGCCGTTGCCGGCGGTCGGCGGCGGCAGCGTGCAGCCGGAGATCGTGTAGACGCTGACCCGGGTGACGATCATCTGTCCCATCACCTTGACCCGCGGGTTTCTGAGCGTCGGCTGGGCCATCCCCATGTGCGCGCACTGGACGAGGGCGCCGACGTGCAGGAGGTAGCCGGGCATCAGATGATCTCCAGGGCGCCGTCGTTGACGTTGACGCTGATGGCGGAGAGCTTGATGCTGTTCTTGCCGTTGCTGATCTCGATGCCCGCCGAGGTGAAGGCGAGCTTGAGCGGCGTCGCCACGGCCGGCGGCTTGACCTCCAGGGTGAAGCCGCCGGCGCCCGGCAGGTCCACCAGGCTGAGAGTGATGCTCTTGGTCTTGAGCCCCACCACGAACGGCGTCGCCGGCTTGACCGGCAACTGGCCGGGGTCCCAGAAGCAGCCGGTCCAGATGGGATAATCGGGGTCGCCCCGCTCGAACTCCACCCAGACGTTGGCGTCGAGCGGCGGCAGGGCGAAGAAGCCGACGCCGGGGCCGGCGAAGGGGACGCACGGCATGGCCCAGGACAGCCGCCCGTCGCCCAGCACCTCCGGCACCTCCACCTGCATGCGGCCGAGCTGGAGGGGGTCGACGTTGTTGCTCACCTTGCCGCGATACTTGCCGAAGTACGGTTTCATGGTCTCACCACCGGCACGGTCGACCCCAGCCCGTCGCGGGTCAGGGTGAAGCTCTGGGTATAGGCCCCGTGCTTGATCGAGTGCGATACCTGCTTGACGTAGTAGAGGCCGTCGTAGCTGTAGCCGGCGCCGCGCAGCCCCACCAGGCCGCGGGCGGTCAGGATGTCGCCGTAGCGGGCCGCGTCGAGCGCGCCGGAGGCCGTCACCGTGCGGTCGGTGGACAGGTCGGTCTGCGCCTGGGCGCGACCGAAGGCGGAGACGAAGCTCGCGGCCGGCTCGTCGAACAGCACCTGGCGGGTGTTGGCGCGGTTGACCAGCCAGTTGGGGCGGGTCGAGAGCGGCACGCGCAGGCTGGCGAAGGTGCGCACCGGCAGCTTGCGGTTGGTGCGCCGGTCCTCGACCTTCCCCGTCACCAGCTCCGGCGCCATGGCGTCCTGCTGGAAGCTGATGGAGTCGACGTTGGTCGACGAGCCGGCGTTGACCGTGAGCGCCTTCTGCGGCACCGACACCCGCTTGGGCGGCCCCCAGTAGGCCGTGTTGGTGAACGGCAGCGGCCCCGCCGTGACGTAGAAGACGTGGCCGTTTCTCTTTGCCAGCTCCTCGACGTAGGCGAGGTCGGTGCCGCGCTGCACCGGGATGCGCTCGATGGGCAGCGGCGGATCGATCACCTTGGGCGGAATGACCACCGGCACCATGCCGTACTTGGCATAGCGGGCGATCAGGCCGGCGACGATGGCGAGGTCCGGCTGCGCCGGATGCTCGACCGACCGCTCCTCCAGGTCCATCATGACGCTCACGTCCTCGCCCGTCACCGTCAGCTTCGACATCCCCGGCGTGTCGCTGGGGGAGAGCTCCTGGTGGGTGATGATGCCGTCCATCAGCACCCGCGGCCGGACGTTGAAGATGACGATCAGGATCACCCGGTTGAACGTCTTCAGGAGCGGGCTCAGGAGCAGCGGATCCTCCAGCATGTCGAGCGGCCCCGAGCGGCCGGCCTGGAAGACCAGTTGGAAGCCCGAGCGCCCCTCGTCGGTGTGGGTCACCTCGGCGCTCTCCAGCCGCTGGGTGAGCGTCAGCGGCGCCGGCACCGCCACGGTGGGGCCGAGAAGCAGCGTCAGATGGACGCCCAGCAGGCTCACCGGCCGAAGCCTCCGGGGAGCTGCGGCACCGGCACCCGCAGCGTGCGGCCGGGCTCGGCCGTGAGGTCCTGCGGGTGCATGGCGTCGTTGGCGTCAGCCACGCGCCACCACTGGGTGGCATCGCCCAGGGTGCGGTAGGTGAGCAGGTCGAGCCGGTCCCCCTCCCGCACCTTGACCTCCGCCAGGAGCGGCTGCGAGGCCCCCTGGGGGAGGAAGCGACGGCGCTTGTAGCTCACCTCCCGGCCGTCGGCCGTCACCATCACGGCCTCCTCGACGTCGGCGTAGCGGCTGTCCGGATCGAACATACGGGCACCTCAGACGAGTTGCACGTCGCCCGAGGCGACGGCGTTCAGGTTGTCGAGGCTCCCCAGGGTGGCCATCGTCTCCTTGACCGCCTGGTGGGCCAGGAAGAGGCCATAGCCGGGATGGGTGAGGGGGAAGTCGTCGTAGGTCAGGACCCGCATGCTGAGCGACACCTTGGCACGGATGGGGTTCAGCTTCACGTCGTACGCCTCCTCGGTGATGCTGAAAGAGTTGATGACCACCGGCACGATCCGCCGCGCCCCCCACACGAACAGGGTGAGCGGCGCCTGGGGAGCGATCACCTCGATCGTCCCCACGGCCATCAGCACCGTGTTGGCGATCACCAGGCTGGTCTTGGGATAGAGCAGCATCTCGAGCGCCGAGAGACGGGGGTAGATCCCCATCGAGGTGGCCTTCGGGTCGGCCTTCTCGAGCTGGTCGGTGGCGTCGAATTCGATGTCGACGCTGATCGTCTCCTTGGGCGCGCCCTTCAAGCGGAGCACCTCGGAACGGCTGCCGCCGTCGCTGCCGATCTGCGATTCGAGGCTGCGCGTCATGGTCTCCGGGTTGTACTGGAAGAGGATGACGCTCGCCACCGGATTGAACGGATCGACGCCCACGATGGCGCCCTTGGTCAGGCGCGGGGAGCCGGGGAAGGTGCTCACCGCTTCGTCCCCCGGACCGCGCCGGCAACTCCTGCCGCGATCTCCCGCCGGGCGTTCCCGGCGTCGATCCCGCCCGCTGCGGCGAGCCGCGTCAGCTCGCGCCGGACCGCCTCTGCCATGGCCCGGCCGCGGGCGGACGGCTGGCCGTGGAGCACCAGGCGCTCGATCTCGATCTCCACTTTTTTCATACCGGCCTCATCCCTCCCATCCCGTGGTCTCCGCCGCGGTCAGCGGCTTTTCGATCTTGGCGTACTCGCTCCTCGCCGCCCGCAGCACGTGGGCCATACGCACGGGCTCACCGCCATCGGCGGCCAGGAAGGCGGCGGCAAGGGCGATGTTGCGGATGTTGCCGCCGGCCACGCCGAGGCGGGCGAGCACCGGGTAGTCGAGCCCGTCGAGCGGCGTCTCCCGCGGAAAGACCCGGCGCCAGATCTCCTCGCGCAGCGGCGTGTCCGGGAAGGGGAACTGGACGACGAAGCGCAGGCGGCGGAGGAAAGCCGGGTCGAGGCTGTTCTTCAGGTTCGAGGTGAGGATGGCGAGCCCGCGGTAGGCCTCCATGCGCTGCAGCAGGTAGCCGACCTCGATGTTGGCGTAACGGTCGTGGCTGTCCTTGACCTCGGAGCGCTTGCCGAACAAGGCGTCGGCCTCGTCGAAGAGGAGGATGGCGCCGCCCTCCTCGGCTGCGTCGAAGACCCGGCGCAGGTTCTTCTCGGTCTCGCCGATGTACTTGCTGACCACCGCGGAGAGGTCGATGCGGAAGAGGTCGAGCCGGAGCTCCTCGGCCAGTACCTCGGCGGCCATGGTCTTGCCGGTGCCGCTGGGGCCGGCGAACAGAGCGCTCACCCCCAGGCCGCGGCCGGAGCGGGCGGCGAACCCCCAGTCCTGGTAGACGCGGCTGCGCCGGCGGACGTGGACGATCATCTCGGCGAGCATCTGCCGCTCCCGCTCGGGCAGCACCAGGTCGTCCCAGCCGGCGGCCGGGCGCAGGCGCTGGGCGAGCGCCTCCAGGCGCGGCCGGGCGTGCCCGAGGGAGGCTTGCCAAAGGGCATCACTGAGGGCGGCTGGCCCAGGCTCTCCCTCGCGGGAGAGCACCTCGGCTGCCGCGCCGCGGATGGCCGCGGCGCTGAGGTCGAACTGGGCGGTGAGGCCCTCCAGGTGGCCGTTGAGCTCCGCCGCCGAGGCCCCGAGGAAGGCGCGCCAGAGGCCCCCCTGCTCGGGCGGCGTGGGCTTCTCCACCTCGAGCGGCAGCACCGTCCGCCGCAGCGGGCGGCGGCGGTCCCTGGTGGCCACGGCCAGCGGGCCGCGGAAGCTCTCCGCCAGGCGGCTGATGGCGGCGTCGCGGGCGGCATGACCGGCATCGGCCGGGTCGAGCTCCTGGGCGTCGACGAGCAGGGCGGTGTGGCCGAGGGCGGCCTCGCGGCCGAGGAGCCGCACGAAGCCGTCGAGCTCGGCGGGCGCCGCGGGGAGGAGGGCGGCGGGGAGGATCATCCCGGAGAGGCCCAGGGCCGCCGCCGCCGCGGCGAAGACCTCCCGCTTCCCCTCCGGCTCGGCGCCGGTGAGCTCCGCCACGGGCGGGGGGACGCCCGCCACCGGCCGCGCCCAGGCGCGGGCCAGGCGCTCGGCCAGCGCGCGGTGGGATGGCACCAGGACGCGAGCGTCCGGCAGCGGCTCGACGATCCCCGCCAGGCGCTCGTCGGTCGCCTCCAGGCCGCGCAGGTAGTGGAGCACCCGCTCGTCGAGGCGGAGCGGGCTCGACGCCAGGCCCTCTCCCGCACCGACCTCGAGCAGCCGCCAGTGGCGCAGCGCTCCCTGGGGCGAGATGGCGCTCCAGTGGGGCTCGGGAAAGACGGCCAGGGCGAGCGCAAAGGTGGGCCAGGTGCGGCGCGGGTCCCCGTGGGCGGCGGCGCAGAGGGCGCCGAAGGCGGCGTCGAGCTCGGGGCCGGCCGCCAGCATCACCACGTCGCGCTCGAAGGGGGAGAGGCCGAAGACCGAGACGAGGGCCTCCAGGGCCGGCGGATAGCCGTCGATCTCGAAGCTCTCCACGGCGGGCGCGGGCGATTCGGGCCCGGCGGAGCCGGCGGCCCGTCGCTCCAGCAGCCGGCGTACGCGGGCGAGCGACTGCTCCACGTGCCGGTCGTTGGCCGCGTACCAGCTCACCGCGCCACCCCTCCCCGCGGGATGGTGCCGCGCAGATTGGCCGTGGGGCCCGTGAACTGGCCAAAGGTGGGGCTCGCCGAATTGGTGTCCGAAGTGAGCGGGCTCTCGGCGCCGTCGAACTGGAGGCGGACGAGGTAGGTGCCCGGCTCGACGCCGGAGACGGGCACGTCGACCGTGTCGGTGTCGCCGGTCTGCCGCGGCACCGGGAACGAGTAGGCGGTGGACAGGCCCGAGCCCGGGGCGGGGTTGAGGAGCAGGAAGGCCCGCTGCGCCTCGCCGAGCAGGGGGTCGAACGACAGGGTCAGGGTGGCCGTGGTCAGCCCTCCCACAAGCGTCGCGCCGGTGACGTCGATCGTAGTCACCACCGGCCGGAGCAGCAGGGGGGCCACGTTCGACGCCACCCCGGCGCGGGGGACGGGCGGGGTCCCCACCAGGAAGGGGTGGAGCACCTGAGCTCCCAGGAGCCCCGCCCGCAGCGGCCCGGTATCGATCGCCGGCGAGCTCAAGGGGAAGCGGATCTCGTTGTCGCTCACCACGGTGGGCGTGACCTCCTGGCCGGCGAGGCGGACCTGGGTGAGCCCGCTCCGCAGCCGTTGGCCCACCAGCCGCACGGTGCTCCCCAGGACGATGGGCTCCCCCGGCCCACCGGCCGCCGTCACCACGTCGATCGACGGCTGGCGCAGGGCCTCCACCAGCAGCCGCCGCTCGCGCACTGGCAGGGAGGGCGACGGCCGCTCGTCCGCGGTGAGCAGCACCACGGAGGCGCGGTAGGCCACGGACAGTGCGTACTCGGTCTTGGAAAAGATCCCCATCCAGAGCTGCGACAGCTCCTGCAGGTTGAGCCCCAGGGGGACGATGCGGACGACGTCCACGTCGTCCGCCAGGTCCGAGCCGGCGAGGAAGCCGAACTGGGGATCGGCCAGGGTCTCGTGGATCGCCTCGCGGGTGACGATGGGGCGGGCGTGGAGGGCGCGCAGGGTGCCACCCAGCAGGCGGTGCGGCTCGAGCAGGCTCTCGTCGCCGTAGAAGCTGAAGAGGTAGTGGAGGTCGACGGCGGCGACCGGCCGGTCCACGGCGCTGCCGTCGGGCCGCCGCGTGGGCAGGTCCGCGTTGCGCAGGTCGGGGTTCGGCGTCACCTGATAAAGGAAGATGTTGACTCCGGTCTGAGGCAGCCCGCCGCCGGGACCGCCGGGCCGCACCGTGGTCACCGCGGCGCCGCTGATCTCGGCCGCAACCACCGCCTGGAGCATGCGGCGGAGGGTGGCGGTGACCGTGGCGATGGCCAGGAAGTTGCTCATCGCCGCCGCCTCTCGTTTCGACCCTTGAGGTAGTCGGAGAGCGAGAGCCGGGGGCCCGCAGGCCGGCGCGGCGCGCGCTCCGGAGCGGCCGGCGGCCCGGCGTGCACGTCGATGCGGCCGATGGTGACGCGCAATACCGGCTCGACCGGTTCGACCGGCTCGACCGGTTCGGGCTCCCCGGGCTCCCCCACCGCCGGGACCGCCTCCCGACGGGGACCGACGGTGGGGAGCGGTTCCTCGGCGGTCGCGATGGGACGGCTCACCCGGACGACGGGAGGTGGCGCGGGCGGGGCCGGGACCGGAGCCAGGGCGGCAAGGTCGGGCGGCGGCTCCCCTCCCCGCCTCTCCAGCCTGGGAGCGGGCTCGCGGGAAGGCTCCGCCGGCTCCGGCCGCGAGATCCGCGGCTCTGCACGGCGCGGGGGCGGGGGAGGCTCGGGTGCCGCGGCAGGCGCCGTCTCCGCAGGGGGGGCCGTCCAGGGCCGGGCCGCCGCCGCCACGGGCTCGCCAGCCGGCGCCGCCCGGGGAGGCTCCGGAATCGGCCGGGGCATCGGCCGGGCAGGGGGCCGGGCAGGGAGCCGGGCCGCCAGCGGCTCCGCCTCCCGCGGCTCGAAACCCCTCCCCACCGGCACCGGCGCCCGCGGAGCCGGCCGCCGCTCCCGCGGAGCCTCCAGGACTGCAGCCTCCCCAGCCTCTTCTCCCCTTCTCTCCCTCTCCTCCCTTCTGTCCCTGCTGTCCCTGCCGTCCCTTTCGTCCCTCCTGCCCGCCGCCTCCACGACCTCCTCGCCCGACACCTCCCCGGCCTCCCCGGCCTCCCCGGCCTCCCCGGCCTGCGGCGCCCCCCCGGGCTCGTACCGCGAGCGCACCCGTGGCCTCGCCACCGGGGCCTCCCCCAGGGCGCGGGCCGCCAGGCGGCCGAGGAAGTCGTTCATCCTGCCAGCATCTCCAGGTAGGTGCGGCGGCGGCGGGCGCTCAGGGCCAGGACATCGGCCTCGCGCCAGCCGTAGCCGCGCGCCAGGACGTGGACCTCCCGCAGCAGGCGGCGGGCGGCGGCGTCCACCTCGTGCCAGAGGCAGCCTGCGGCGTCGAGGAGGGCCTGCCAGGCGTGGCCGCAGGCCGGGCAGGAGAGGTCGAGCAGCACCTCGGCCTGGGGATCGCTCGCCGCGAGGCGGCGGGAGAGGAGGTCGATCTCTTCGTCGCTCAAGGCTCCGGGAGGGAGGGGCTCGCCGTCGCGCTCGGCCGCCAGGACGCAGCGCGCGGCGAGCAGGCGCCGGGCCGCGGCCACGCCGGCGCAGGCGGCGGCGGCATTCAGATCGGCGGCGGTGGGCGGCCGGGCCACGAGGCGGAGGCCGCCCTCGCGGATCTCCACCGGCTCCGGCTCCGCCGCCGCGACCTCGGCGTCGACCCCCAGCGCGTCGAGGTCGAGGGCGAGCTCCAAGGGTTCGCGGCAGGCCGGGCACTCGGCCACGAGGTCCAGGGCCGGGCCGAAGGTCTGGCGATAGAGCGCCAGCAGCCGGGCGTCCCGCCGGCCCACGGACAGCGCCGCCAGCTCGGCGGCTGCGGGCGCGGGCTCCGGCCAGCCGGCGGCGAGCAGCGCCAGCGCCCGCTCCTGGGGACGCTGGCGCTCTGCCTGCTCCCAGACGAGCAGGAGGTCGCGGGCCGACAGGGCGCGCATGCCCGCCTCAGCCGAAGCTGGGCTCCTTCGGCTCGACCACCGCCGTGTCGCGCTCCCAGCCCTCGTGCTGGAGCGTGATCTGCTCGATGGCCACGGCGTTGCCGCCGGCGTCGAGCTCGGGCAGGGCCTGGTACTCCGAGACCCAGCAGCGATAGACCTTGTAGGCCTTGGCGAGCTGGCCGGCCTCGTTGTACATCTCGATAATGACGTCTTTGCGGAAGTTGGCCAGCGACACCTCGGCCCCCAGGCCGGCGTGGAAGTTCCACACCCGGTTGGCCCACTTCTCGAACTCGGGATCGTGGGTAACCCCCCGCTCGAGCGTGATGGGGTCGAACTTCGCCTGCCCCGGCGACTTGTTGACCGTCGAGGGGTCGCCCCCCTCGCGATGCTCCACGACGTCGATGGTGCGCTTGAGAGCGCCCACCTTGCTGACGCCGGCGACGTACCGGCCGTCCCACTTCACCCGGAACTTGAAGTTCTTGTACGGATCGAGCCGTTGGGCGTTGACGCTGAACTGCATCTCGGACCTCCCTAGGTCTGGATCTGTCCAGCGATCTGCTGGAGCCTGATGACCACGAACTCGGCCGGCTTGAGCGGCGCGAAGCCGACGACGATGTTGACGATGCCGCGGTCGACGTCATTCTGCGTCGTGGTCTCGCGGTCGACCTTGACGAAGTAGGCCTGCTGGGGGGTGCTCCCCTGGAAGGCGCCCTGGCGGAAGAGGGTCTGCAGGAAGGCCCCGACGTTGAGCCGGATCTGCGCCCACAGCGGCTCGTCGTTGGGCTCGAAGACCACCCACTGGGTGCCGCGGTAGAGGCTCTCCTCGAGATAGAGGGCGAGGCGCCGCACCGGCACGTACTTCCACTCCGAGGCCAGCCGGTCGTCGCCCTGGCGGGTGCGCGCACCCCAGATCACCGGCCCGGCGGCGGGCCGCACCCGCAGGCAGTTGACGCCCAGCGGGTTGAGCTCGCCGTTCTCCGGATCGGTCAGCGGCACGCTGAGCTGCACCACGCCGTTGAGCGTCGCCTCCAGCCCCGCCGGAGCCTTCCACACGCCGCGGCTGGAGTCGATGCGGGAGAAGACGCCGGCGATGGCGCCGGAGGGCGAGAAGTCCTCCACCCGGTTCTCGTGCAGCGGGTTGACGCGGCGGATACGGGGGAAGTACAGGGCCGCGTTCTTGCTGGTGAGGTTGAGGGCCGTCACCCCGGCCTTGGCGAGGTCCTTGGAGGTCCAGGCCGACGGCGGATCGACGATCAGCATCGCCCGCCGCTCCTCGCAGTAGGCGGCGACGAAGGGCAGCAGCGCCGCAGGAGTGGGATCGATGTCGCTCGGCAACTGCTTGGGCGGCACCACGATGTAGGGAGGGATGACCAGCAGGTTGAACAGGTCCGCGTTCTCCAGGGCGTAGAGCCCCGTCTTGGCGCTGCGGGTGCCGAGGACGTCCGCCGTGGTCAGCGCCGCGCCGTCCGTGCCCGGAGCATTGACCGGGCTCGACTCGGTGTCGGTCGTCCAGACGCTGACGTCCGCCGGGGCGTGGGCACCCGGCCGCGCCGAAGGCAGCGGCTGCACGGCCCGCACCAGCCGTGAGGAGGTCTCCAGGATGCGGTCCACCCGGCGCGAGCTCTCGGTCACCGTGACGTTCTGGATGACCTCCGTCTCCCCCGTGCCGTTGTCGTGGATGGTGAGGTTGAAGAGGTCGGCCCCGGTGACCCCCAGGCTGGCCGCCGTTTGCGCGATCACCGCCGCGTCGGCGGCCGTGTCGAGGTAGTCGATGCGGGCGCGGAGCGAGTTGGCCCAGGCCCCCGATGTCGCGGCCTGCAGCTTCAGCCCCTTGGCGTCGATCCCCGCCGCCGCCGGCGGACCGCCGAAGACGCGCACGATGATCGCCTGGCCGCCGCCGTTGAGGAAGAAGTCCTGCACCGAGAACCCCAGGCTGCTCCCCACCCACAGGCCGCCGAAGATGCGCTCGAAATCTCCATAGTTGTTGATGGTGACCGGATCGTTGACCGGCCCCCGGATCGCCCGGCCGATGAAGGCGGTGATCGAGGTCGGCACTCCGGTGATGGTCCGGACGCCACTCGGGATCTCCTCGATATAGACGCCCGGGTAGGTTAGAGCGACAGGCATTGCACGCCTCCTGAACAGAGAATTCCGGGCCGTGGGCGAGAAGCGGCTCGCTTGCCCAGTTTTGCTATTTCTGCTACTGTTGCGTTGAACCACAAGTTACAAGCTGAATTCCGCGCTGTCAAGCGGCAGCATCGAGCTCGAGGGAGGCGTCATGTCTTGCTGGTCAACCAGGGAAGGATGGAGCAGGGCCGCGGCGGCCCTCCTCGTGGCGGTGCTGGCGGGAGCCGGCGCGGCTTCCGCGGCGGTCAACGTCGGCTACTACGACATGAGCCTGGGAACCGGTAATCCCAACCAGGTAACGCCGATCACCACCGCCGGGCAGACGGCGGTCTCGCTCTCGGACCTCCAGGCCGTGGACCTCGCGGGCGTCAAGGTCCTGGTGGTGCAAAACCCGTCGAATGGCTCCTACGGCGCCGAGTACCTCTCCCGCCTCGCCGCCATCCAGACGGCGGTCGCCAACGGCTTGATCCTCGTCATCCACGACCGCTACGTCTTGAACGACGCCGGCACCGAGGGAGCGAAGTCCATCCTCCCCGGCGGCGCCAACTTCGTCATCCTGCGCGACTTCTCGGACCCGGACAACGTCGACGTGCGCGACGGCTCGACGCCGGTGACCAACGGCGCGGGCGGTGTGGTGACCAGCGCCTCGCTCGACAACGGCAACTTCTCGGACCACGGCTACGCCGACGCCAGCTCGCTGCCGGTGGGCACCAAGCTGATCCTGTCGCGCACCGATCCGCAGAGGATCGTCACCTTCCTCTACCCCTACGGCAACGGCGCCGTCCTCTACTCGACGATCCCCCTCGACGGCTTCCTGGCCGGCCTCGGCCCCGATCCGCCGCGGACGGCGTTCGCCAACACCTACGCCGTCAACGTGGTGGACTACGCGGCGCGGCTGGCCCAGGGGGTGCCCGACCTCGGCGTGACCCTCACCGACGGCGTCGCCACGGCGGTGCCGGGCACGCCGGTGACCTACACCCTCCAGGTGCGGAACTTCGGCATCGGCCAGGCCGCCGGGTCGATGGTGCTGGACGACTTCCCGCCCGAGCTGACGGGAGTGACCTGGACCTGCGCGGCCACGGGCGGCGGCTCCTGCACCGCCAGCGGCAGCGGCGACCTCATGGACACGATCAACCTGCCGGTGGGGGGCCTCCTCACCTACACCGCCACCGGCGTCATCGCGCCCTCCGCCACCGGCACGCTGGAGAACGTCGCCCGCGTCCTGCCCTCCCACGGCACCGACCCCATCCCGGGCAACGACAGCGCCACGGACGTCGATACGCTGACGCCGGTCTCCGACCTCGCGGTGGCCAAGGCCGGCCCGGCGAGCGCCGGCAGCGGCCCGACGCTGACCTACACCCTGACGGTGAAGAACGCCGGCCCGTCGGACGCCCAGGGCGTCGCGCTCTCCGACCCCACGCCGCCGGGGCTCACCTTCTCCGCGGCCAGCGCCCCCTGCGCCGGCGGCTTCCCCTGCAACCTGGGGACGACCCCGGCCGGCGGCCAGACGGCTGTCACCGCCACCTTCAACCTCCCCTCGCCGTACCTGGGACCGGACCCCATCGTCAACCTCGCCGCCGCCACCACCACTTCGCGCGACCCGGTGCCCGCCAACAACAGCGCCCGCGCCACCACGCCGGTGGGCACCCCCAGCGCCGACTTGGCGGTGACCGTGACCGGCCCGCCCTCGGCGGCGCGCAGCTCGACGGTGACCTTCACGATCGCCGTCTCCAACCTCGGCCCCCATGACGCCCAGGCCGTGTCGCTCCAGCACACGCCGCCGGCCGGGCTGTTCTTCGTCGCCGCGACGGCCCCCTGCGCCGGCGGCTTCCCCTGCGCGCTGGGGACGCTCAACGCCGGCGCCACGGTGACGGTGAAGGCGACCTTCGGCATCCCCGCGGGCTACGCCGGCGCCAACCCCATCCCCTACTCGGCCACGGTCTCCAGCTCGACCGCGGACCCCACGCCCGGCAACAACTCCGCCAGCGCCACCGTGCCGCTGGGCGCGGACACCGCGGACCTGACGATGACCAAGACCGGACCGACCGCGGCCGGCCTGGGAACGGACGTCACCTACACCCTGGTGGTGACCAACCACGGCCCTGCCGCCGCCACCGGCGTGCAGCTCCGCGACCCCACGCCCGCCGGGCTCACCTTCGGCGCCGCCGATCCGCCGTGCGCCGCGGGCTTCCCGTGCAGCCTCGGCACCCTGGCCGCGGGCCAGAGCGTCGCCGTCAAGGCGACCTTCCGGGTGCCCTCCGCCTACTCGGGGACCAACCCCTTCGCCAACGTGGCGACCGTGGTCTCCGACACTCCCGAAGGGGCGCCGGCGGATAACTCGGCCACGGCGTTCACCGGCATCGGCGCCGATGCAGTGGACCTGACGCTGGTCAAGACGGGTCCGGGCCAGGTGGCGGCCGGCAGCCGGCTCGGCTACGTCCTGCTGGTGACCAATAAAGGCCCGGCCACGGCCCACGGCGTCTCGCTCGCCGAATCCACGCCGGCCAACCTGATCTTCCGCGGCGCCACGGCCCCCTGCGCCTCCGGCTTCCCCTGCGCCCTGGGCAACCTGCCGGCCGGCCACACCGAAGCGATCGGCGTCAGCTACGACGTGCGGCCCAACCACGTCTCGCCCAACCCCCTGGTCGACAACGCGTCGGTGACCAGCGGCGACGTCGACCCCAACCCGGGCGACAACGCCGCCTCGGCCTCCACCACCGTCGTCTACGTCTCCGACCTCGCCGTCACCAAGACCGACGGCGTGGCCCAGACCTCGCCGGGCCTGGGGTTGACCTATACCGTGGTGGTGACCAACAACGGTCCCAGCGACGTGGCCGGCGCCACCGTCACCGACAACATCCTCCCCGCGGCGCTCACCGGGGCCACCTGGACCTGCGCCGCCGGCGCCGGCGCGAGCTGCACGGCGTCGGGCAGCGGCAGCATCAACGACACGGTGAACCTAGCCGCCGGCTCGGCCGCCACCTACACGCTGAGCGCCACGGTGGCCGCCGGGGCCAGCGGCAGCCTCGCCAACACGGCCACCGCGGCCGTGCCCGCCGGCGTGCAGGACCCGGTCGCCGGCAACAACAGCGCCACCGACACGGACGCCGTGGTGCAGCCGGCCGACCTCACCGTCACCAAGACCGGCCCGGCCTCGGCGACCGCGGGGACCAACGTCACCTATACCGTCACCGTGAAGAACCAGGGGACCGGCGCCGCCACCTCCGTGGTGCTCGCCGACCCGACGCCGCCGGGGCTCGTCTTCGTCTCGGCCGCCGCGCCCTGCGCCGCGGGCTTCCCCTGCGCGCTGGCTGACCTCGCGGCTGGCCAGTCCACCCAGGTGATGGTCACCTACGCCGTGCCCGCGGGCTACACGGCGCCCAACCCGATCCTCAACACGGCGAGCGCCTCCACGTCGAGCCCCGAGAGCAGCACCGTCAACAACTCCGCCACCGCCTCGACGCCGGTGGTCTTCACCGCCAACCTGGGGATCACCAAGACCGACGGCAAGAACACCGTGGTGCCGGGCGACCCCGTGACCTACACCATCGTGGTGACCAACGCCGGCCCCAGCAACGCCGTGGGCGCCAGCGTCGCCGACAACCCTCCGGCCCTGCTCCAGAACGTGCAGTGGACCTGCGTGGCCGCGGGCGGCGCGAGCTGCGGCACCGCGGCGGGCAGCGGCGCCATCGCCGCCACGCCCTCGCTCCCCGTGGGGGGTTCGGCGACCTACACGCTCACCGCCACCGTCGACCCCGCGGCCCAGAGCGCCGTGGTCAACCAGGCCTCGGTGTCGCCGCCGGCCGGGGTGACGGACCCGGTGCCCGGCAACAACACCGCCACCGATTCGGACGGCGTGACGCCGAAGGCCGACCTCGCCATCTCCAAGACCGACGGCCTCACCGCCGCCGTGCCCGGCCAGCCGCTCACCTACTCGATCGTGGTGACCAACCTCGGGCCCAGCAACGTCACCGGCGCCACCGTGCAGGATGGGCTGCCCGCCGCCCTCCAGAGCCCGGCGTGGACCTGTGCCGCCACCGGCGGCGCCGCCTGCGGCGCGACCTCCGGCACGGGCAGCACCCTGACCGACTCCCCCACCCTGCCGGCCGGCGGCGCCGTGACCTACACCGTCACCGCCACCGTCTCCCCCTCCGCCACCGGCACCCTGAGCAACACGGCCACGGTCACCGCGCCGCCCACGATCTTCGATCCCAACCTGGGGAACAACTCCGCCACCGACGCCGAGCCCCTCACCCGGGTGGCCGACCTGGCGCTGACCAAGCTGGGCCCGGGACGGGTGGAGCGCGGCGCCGCGCTGACCTACACCTTCACCGTCGCCAACGCCGGCCCCTCGGACGCCGCGGTCACGCTCACCGATCCAACGCCCCCGGGCCTCGCCTTCGCCGCCGCGGACTCCCCCTGCGCCGCCGGCTTCCCGTGCAACCTCGGGACGATCGCGGCCGGCGCCTCCCTCACCTTCACGGCCACCTGGACGGTGCCCGCGGCCTACGCCGGGCCGGACCCCATCGTCAACGTGGCCGCGGTGCAGAGCGACGCCTCCGATCCGCACCCGGCGGACGACACGGCCCGCTCGGCCACCGCCGTGGCCCGCGCGCCCCAGGCCGACCTCGCCGTGGCCAAGACGGCGCCCGCCGTGGCCTCCGTGGGCTCGACCGTCACCTACCGCCTGACGGTGACCAACAACGGCCCGGACGACGCCCAGGGCGTGGTCCTCTCCGAGTCGGTCCCCGCGGGCTTAAGCTTCGTCGCCGCCACGGCCCCCTGCCAGACGGGCTTCGACTGCGCCCTGGGCACCCTCAACGCCGGCGCCAGCCGCGCGGTCGACGTCACCCTCTCGATCCCCGCGGGCTACTCGGGCCCGAGCCTGATCGTCAACACCGCCTCGGTCAACGCCACGACGGCCGATCCGGCGACGGGGAACAACACCGCGAACGCCATCACCAGCCTGGTGGCCTCGGCGATCGACCTGGAGGTGGTCAAGCGCGCTCCCGTCTCGGTGGCCAAGGGCCAGGACCTCGTCTACACCCTGCAGGTGACCAACCACGGGCCGGCCACGGCCACCAGCGTCTTCCTGGCCGATCCGACGCCGGCCGGCCTCACCTTCGCCACCGCCACGGCGCCCTGCGCGGGCGGCTTCCCCTGCTTCCTCGACACCCTGGCGGCGGGCCAGACGGCGACCGTGCAGGCGACCTTCCACGTCCCCGCCAACTACGCCGGGGCCGACCCCATCGTCAACACCGCCTCGGCGAGCGCCAACGAGCCGGACGGCGTCGCCGCCAACGACAGCGCCACCGCCACCACCGGCGTGGGGCACCCGTCGGCCGACCTGGAGGTGGTGAAGACCGCCCCCGCCCAGGTGGCGGCCGGCGACCTGCTGACGGCGACCCTCGTGGTGCGCAACCTCGGACCCGGCACGGCCCTCGCGACCGTCCTCGGCGACCCGGCGCCGGCGGGCACGACGTTCGTCGCCGCCACCTTCCCCTGCGCCGGCGGCTTCCCCTGCAACCTGGGCGACCTCCCGGCGGGCTCGGCGGTGGCGGTGACGGCCACCTTCCGCACCGCTTCGAGCCTCGCCGCCGGGACCACGATCACCAACACGGCCTCCGTGGCCACGGCTTCGGCCGACCCGAAACCGGGCAACAACTCCTCCCAGGCGAGCTCGACGACCTTCGTCCAGGCCGACCTCGAGATCGCCAAGAGCGACGGCGTGACCCAGATCGCCCCCGGCCGGCCGGTGACCTACACCATCACCGTCACCAACCACGGCCCCAGCGACTCGGCCGGGGCCCGCGTGACCGACACCTTCCCGGCGATCCTCAGCGGCGTGAGCTGGACCTGCGCCGCCTCCGCCGGCTCGAGCTGTGCCGGCGGCGCGGCGGGGACGGGGAACGTCGACCGCACGGTCAACCTCCTCGCCAACGGCACGGTCACCTACACCGCCACCGGCACCATCTCCCCCGCCGCCACCGGCACCCTGGCCAACACCGCCGTGGTCCAGGCGCCGGCGGCCGTGCCCGACCCGGTGCCCGGCAACAACAGCGCCACCGACACGGACACCCTGACGCCCCAGGCCGACCTCGCCATCACCAAGACCGACGGCCAGACCACCGCCGTGCCGGGCAAGCCCGTGACCTACACCATCACCGTCACCAACAACGGCCCCAGCAACGCGGCCGGGATCACCGTGGCGGACCCCTTCCCGGCGGCGCTCTCCAGCGTCACCTGGACCTGCGTCGCCAGCGCCGGCTCGCACTGCGCCACCGGCGGCCCCGGACAGATCCTCGACACCATCGACCTCGTGGCCGGCGGCACGGCCGTCTACACCGCCACCGGCGTGCTCGATCCGGGCGCCTCGCAGCCGCTGGTCAACACCGCCACCGTCACGGCGCCGGCCGGGGTGACCGATCCCAACCCCAACAACAACTCGGCCACCGACACCGACACCCTGACGCCCCAGGCCGACCTCGCCATCGCCAAGGACGACGGCGTGACCACCGCCACGCCGGGCGGCCAGGTGACCTGGGTCCTCACCGTCACGAGCAATGGGCCCAGCAACGTCGCCGGCGCCACGGTGACCGACTCGCCGCCAGCGGCGGTGACGGCGGCCTCGTGGACCTGCACGGCATCGGCCGGCGCCCACTGCACGGCCACGGGGACGGGCGGCATCGCCGACGCCGCCGACCTGCCGGCGGGCGCCACCGTCACCTATCGCCTGACCGCCACCCTCAATCCCGCCGCCACCGGCACGCTGACCAACCAGGCCACGGTGGCCGTGCCGGCCGGGGTGACCGACCCGACGCCCGGCAACAACACCGCCAGCGACTCGGACACCCTGAGCCGCCGGGCCGACCTCGCCGTCACCCTGACCGACGGCCGCACCACGGTCTCGCCCGGCGACGCCCTGGCCTATACACTCGTGGTGAGCAACCTCGGCCCCAGCAACGTCACCGGCGCCGCGGTGACCGACGTCCGGCCGGCCTCGCTGACCGGCGTCACCTGGATCTGCACCCCCTCCGCGGGAGCCGTCTGCCAGGCCACCGGCACCGGCGACGTCCTGGATACGGTGAGCCTGCCGGTCGGCGGCACGCTGACCTACCACTTGGCGGCGACCGTGGTCCAAGGCACCACCGGCACCGTGGTCACGACCGCCACGGCGACGGTCCCGGCCGGCACCACCGACCCGGTCGCGGCCAACAACCAGGCGACCGACTCGGACACCATCGCACCCGTCTCCGACCTCGGCGTCACCCTCACCGCCGACCAGATCCTGGCCCAACCCGGCAACAACCTCGTCTACACCCTGACGGTGACCAACGCCGGCCCGGCCAACGCCACCGGTGCCCGGGTGACCGACACCTTCCCGGCCGCCTTCACGGCGCCCGTCTGGACCTGCGCCGCGACACCCGGCTCCGCCTGTCCGGCCGGCACGGGAGGCGGCGACCTCAACGCGCTGGTCAACGTGGCCGCGGGCGGCTCTGTCACCTTCACCATCACGGGACAGGTCGCCGCGACGCCGCCGCCGTCGATCACCGACTCGGCGACGGTGACCCCGCCGGCCGGCACCACGGATCCGAACGGCGCCAACGACACCGCGAGCCTGACCACGAAAGTGGGCAGCCAGATCTTCAAGGACGGCTTCGAATCGGGGGATCTGACGGTGTGGTCGGGGCACACTTAGGAGCCAGGTCAAGCTGCGCTGTCGCTGTCCGTTGACCCTCGTTGCTTGTGTATACTCTGGGCAAGGGTGCTCGGACTATGGCGCAACCCTTTGGATGGGAGGAGGTGGCGGGACATGGCCCTGGAAAGAGAACTGGAGACCTTCAGGAGCAAGCTCTCGGAGCTGAAGGGTGAGCACGAGGGTAAATTCGTCTTGATCCACGGCGAGCATGTCGTTGATTTTTTCAGCAGCTATGAGGATGCAATCAAGGACGGCTATGCTCGATTCGGCTTGGCGCCGTTCTTAGTGAAGAAGATCCAAGCCTTTGAGCAGGCACAGTTCATCTCACGCCTAGTGGATCCGTGCGTACTCAGGCGATCGGCTTGCGTCCATGACAGTTCGATGTCGCTTTGCTGATTCCTGCCTCGAACAGCCCTCCGCTGATCTTTCAGACAATTCCGGTGATCGCGTCGGAGCTGGCGATCCAAGGGATCGACGCCCTCATTGGGAGGGACATCTTGGACCAGTGTCTCTTCGCCTACAACGGCAGCGCTAAGACCTTCACCTTAGCGTTCTAGCGACTGCGATCGACATGCCCCGACCCTCCTCTCCCGGAGGGAGAGGAGGGAGAACGGCAGAGGTGATCGCCTACGGCTTGGGCTTGCCGCCCTTCTTCGCCTCGCGGTAGCCGGCCTGGAGGGCGGCGGCCTCGGTCATGAACTGGCCGTGCTTGGTGTTGCCGTACCAGTGGTCGCCCTGGCGGTGGAAGATCCTGGTGTCCAGGTTGACCCACACCATGCCGGGCGCGGGCGGGACCTGGGCCGTGGCCGGGGCCGACGAAGCCGCCTTGGAGGGCGCGGTCGACGGCCTGGGGGCGGGCGCCGGAGCGGGAACGGGAGCCGCCGCCGGAGCCGCCGCCGCCGCGGTCACCGTCACCAGGGGGGTGATGGCGGCGATGGTCTTGGCCGAGACGCCGGCCTTCGACAGGTCCTGCACGGAGGCATAGGGACGCCCGGCGATGATCTTCTTCGCCGTCGCGACTCCCACGCTGGGGAGGGCCTCCAACTGCGCCTGGGTCGCCGTATTGAGGTCCACCGGACCGGCGGCGGCCGCCGCGGTCTTGGCCTTGGCCGCCGCCGCCCCGGCCGGGAGGGCCAGGGCGAGCAGCGCCGACAGGGCGAGCAACGACATCGTTCGAGCTCTGCTGAATGACATTCTGGATTTCCTTTCTGGGTCTCTTGGGTGGCAGAGGGACATCGCCCCTCTTCGACTCTGGAGCCCGCAGAGTATGAGGGTAGCATTACGTCCTGGATTACAGGTGGACCGCCGGGGCTCCTAGATGTCTCCGGGGTCCACCTGATCGAAAACGGCGTCGAGGGTGTCCCGCAGCCCTTCCACCATCTCACGGGGAGCGCCGAACCGCTCCTCCGCATCGCCCGGCCCGCGTAGCGCCTCCCGCACGGCGTTGCGCAGTGTGCGGATCTCCAGCGCCTTCAGTTGCACCGTGGCGGCATCGCCGTCGAAGGAGAGGATCTTCATGTCCGAAACTGTAGCAGGACTCGGGGAGCGCTGGCCTGCCGCAAACGTTGAGGGTTGAGCCGCGTATACTTCCTAATCTGCCGCTTCCACCACGGCGTGAGCCGCCACTGCGCGCTTCTTTGCTGCAAACTTCGGCTCATCGGGAGCCCGCCTCCGGATCGCAGCCGCCTCCTGCGTGGCGCGAGTCACCGTAGCCTCGAATTGTGCCGCAACTTAGGGTCAAGTCGCCTCTCCTATCGGAATCTACGCATCTGCTTTCCGGATAGTTGCATCGGCAAGTCCGGCTTTCGCAACTCCGACATCGGCCAGAGCCACAACAGACATTTTGGGAGTGCCTCGCCAAGCCGAAGCTGCGGCTCCGACCTCGGTTTGAACGGCTCAGACCTCGACACATGCGGCATAGACCTTGATTTTTGCATCTCGTGGCCGCATGTACGCGGCTCAGATCCCGGGAGGCGTATCCCGTTACAATGGGTGCATGGCCATCGAGACGAAGACCGAGCGCCCCGCCGCCGCGGCCCCCGCGGACGCCTCGCGGCAGACCTCCTCCGAGATCCCCGTCCGCCGTTTCTACCGGCCGGACGACGTGGCGGGCATCCCCTACGAGCAGAAGGTGGGCGATCCGGGGACGTACCCGTTCACCCGCGGGCTCTATGCCGACATGTACCGCCAGCGCCTCTGGACCATGCGCCAGTACGCGGGCTACTCCTCCGCCGCCGAATCCAACCGGCGCTACCGGTACCTCCTTTCGCAGGGCACCACGGGCCTCTCCGTGGCCTTCGACCTCCCCACCCAGATCGGCTACGACTCGGACAACGCCCTGGCCCGCGGCGAGGTCGGCCGCGTGGGGGTCGCCATCGACTCGATCGAGGACATGCGCCGCCTCTTCGACGACATCCCCCTCGACCGCGTCACGACCTCGATGACCATCAATGCCACGGCCGCCATCCTCCTCTCCCTCTACCTGGCGGTGGCCGAGGAACAGGGGGTGCCCTGGGAACGGGTGGGCGGCACGGTCCAGAACGACATCCTCAAGGAGTACGCCGCCCGCGGCACCTACATCTATCCCCCCGGGCCGTCGCTCAAACTGGTGACCGACGTCATCGCCTTCTGCGCCGACCGGGTGCCGAAGTGGAACACCATCTCCATCTCCGGCTATCACATGCGGGAGGCGGGCTCGACGGCCGTGCAGGAGGTGGCCTTCACCCTCGCCAACGGCCTCGCCTACGTGCGGGCGGCCCTCGACCGCGGCCTCGCCGTCGACGAGTTCGCGCCGCGCCTCTCCTTCTTCTTCAACGCTCACAACAATTTCCTGGAAGAGGTGGCGAAGTTCCGGGCCGCCCGGAGGCTGTGGGCCGAGCTGATGCAGGAACGCTTCGCGCCGCAGGACCCGCGGTCGCTCTGGCTGCGCTTCCACACCCAGACGGCGGGCTCGACGCTCACCGCCCAGCAACCCATGAACAACGTGGTGCGGGTGGCGATCCAGGCCCTGGCAGCGGTCTGCGGCGGTACCCAGTCGCTGCACACCAACGCCCTCGACGAGGCGCTGGGCCTTCCCACCGAAGAGGCGGCGGGCCTCGCCCTGCGCACCCAGCAGGTGATCGCCCACGAGAGCGGCATCGCCGGCGTGGCCGATCCCCTGGGCGGCTCGTACGTGGTCGAGGCCTGGACGGAGGAGATCGTCCAGCGGGCCCGGGACTACGTGCGCAGGATCGACGAGATGGGCGGCGCCCTGGCGGCCCTGGAGCGGGGGTTCCAGCAGCGGGAGATCGCCGAGGCGGCCTATCGCTTCCAGATGGCGGTCGAGGACAAGCGGGAGCTGGTCGTCGGGGTCAACGTCTTCCAGTCCGAGCAGGAGGTGCCACGGGAGATCCTGCGCATCGACCCCGCCGCCGAGCAGGAGCAGGTGGAGCGCGTCCGTGCGCTGCGCGAGCGGCGGAACGGGGAGAAAGCCGCCGCCACTCTCGCGGCCCTCACCACCGCGGCGCAAGAGGACCGCAACCTCATGCCGTCCATCCTCGACTGCGTCCGCGCCGCCGTGACGCTCGGAGAGATCTCGGATGCGCTGCGGCAGGTCTACGGCGAGTATCGAGAGACGGACCTGGAGTAGGCCTGGAACGCTTTCCGGCGACCGGCCGTGGCAGGTGACACGGTCCGGCACAACTTCTTGGATCTCCAGGAGACGTGCCCACGAGCCGGGGATAAAGCTCCAATCCCCGCCCTTCCCCCATCCCCTCTCAGCGGCGTAGAATCCGCCCGCACATGTTTTAATTCATTGGGGGGAGACGCCGGCTCGCCGCGCGATCTCACATCTCGTCATGCGGAGCCGAACGGTTCATCTGTCCGGGGGGACGCCCTCCCGCGACAAGCTCATCGCGGCGGCCGATGAGGTGGGGCGGCAGCCCGACTTCGTCCTGGCGTTCCTGCCGCCCGAGGAGAATCTGCGCGATGTCCTCGCCGCCATGACCCTGGCGTGGCCGGACGCCCTCCGCTTTGGCTGCGAGGCGGTGACGCAGGTCGCGGACGGGGAGGTTACCCGCCAGGGGACCGTCCAGCTCTTCTGGCTCGACGACCCGCAGCGTCATCATGCCTGGATCGAGGTCGTCCCCGGCACTCATGGCTCGCCGCCGCCCCTGCAGCGGGTCGAGAGCGTGGCCCGGCGCGTCGTCGCCGCGGACGGCACCCTGCTGCTGATGGATGGCCTGCGCTTCCCCGCCGAGCGCTTCCTCGCCGACCTGCGGCGGAGCCTGCGGGGGCTGCAGGCGCCGGTGGCCGGCGGACTGGCCTCGCAGTCTGAGCCGGTGACCCGCGCCGGGGCCCGGGTGTTCGTGGGCGAGCGGGTGCTGCCCTCGGCCTGCCTGGTGCTGACCCTGCAGGGCATCGCCATGCAGGTCGAGGTGGTGCGTGGCTGGAGCCCGGCCTCCCCCGTCTACACGGTGACGCGGGCGGAGGGGTGCATCGTCCGGGAGATCGACGGCGAGCCGGCCACCGACTGGTACCGGCGTTTCTTCACCGTCGGCGGCGAGCTCGCCCCCATGCCCACGGCGGCCTACCGCTTCCCCCTCCTCGTCGAGGGACCGCGTCCGGAACGCCAGGGGCTCTATCGCACCCTGCGCTTCTTCGACCAGCCACCCGGCGCCGTCACCTTCTGGGGCGACCTGGAGGCGGGGGACCACGTGCGGTTGGGGCTGGGCAACGACGCCTCTCTGGCGAGCCTGGCCGCGGAGCTGCCCGGGCCGCCGCCGGAGGCCGCGGTGGTCTGCTCCTGCATCGGCCGCGGACTGGTGATGGGCGAGCAGGGCTGCCAGGAGGTCGCCGCCGTCCATGGCGCGCTGGGTGGCGCCGCCCTCTCGGGCTTCCTTACCTTCGGGGAGATCGGCCCCACACCCCGGGGCGACCTCGCCTACTACAACCACACGGCCATCCTGGTGCTCCTCCGCGAGGTCGGTCCATGAGCGGTCCCCTCGAGCTCGATCCACTCGGTCTCGACAATGCCATCCTGCGCAATCTGCTGACGCAGACGACGCGGGCCTATGAGCGCCAGATGACGGAGCTGTACGCCGAGAAGGAGCTGGCCCAGGTCACCCTCGCCTCGATCGGCGACGGCGTGCTGGCCACCGATGGCGAGGGGCGGATCAAGTACCTGAACCCCGTCGCCGAGAAGCTCACCGGCTGGGAGCGCGCCGAGGCGCTCGGCAAGCCCCTGCCCGAGATCTTCCACCTCTCCGAGAGCGAGCAGCGGATCGACGACGTGCTGCGCCACTGTCTGGAGGAGGGGCGGAGCTTCCGCCTGGCGGACCGCGTCAGCCTCGAGCGCCGCGACGGCCGGCGCTACGGCATCGAGAGCACCTGCTCCCCCATCCGCGCCCTGGACGGCCGCATCATCGGCGCCGTGCTGGTCTTCCAGGACGTCTCGGACAAGCGCCTCATGGCCCTCCAGCTCGCCCATCAGGCCACCCACGACGAGCTGACGGGGCTGCTCAACCGCCAGGCCTTCGACGGCCACCTGCAACGCGCCCTGGAGGAGGCCCGCAGCCTCTCCAACACCCATGCCCTCTGCTACATGGACCTCGACCAGTTCAAGCTGGTCAACGACACCTGCGGCCACCTCGCCGGCGACGAGCTGCTGTGCCGGGTCACCGCCCTGCTCCAGGACTCGATGCGCGACACCGACCTGGTGGCCCGCCTGGGGGGCGACGAGTTCGGCGTGCTCCTCGCCCGCTGCTCCCTGGAGAGCGCCGAGCGCCAGGTGACGGAGTTCCACCGCGCCCTGCAGCAGTTCCGCTTCACCTGGCGGGACAAGACCTTCGCCATCGGCGCCTCGATCGGCCTGGTGCCCATCACCCGCGAGTTCCGCACCGTGGCCCACCTCCTCTCGGCCGCCGATCACGCCTGCTACGCCGCCAAGGAGAAGGGGCGCAACCGCATCCAGGTCTACCAGGAGGACGATGACACCTTCGTCCGCCGTCACGGCGAGATGAACTGGGTGGTGCGCATCCAGCAGACGCTGGAGCAGGACCGCTTCCGCCTCTTCTCGCAGCAGATCCAGCCCCTCTCCCCCCACGCCGCGCCGGGGCTCTACTTCGAGGTGCTGCTGCGCATGCTGGAGGACGACGGCCGCGTCCACCTGCCCAGCGACTTCATCCGCGCCGCCGAGCGCTACGGCCTGATGCGGTCGATCGACCGCTGGGTGATCCGGAGCTGTATCCAGACCCTGATGAGTCAGCCGCCGCCGTTCCTCGACCTGCTCCAGCTCTGCTCCATCAATCTCTCGGCCGTGTCGCTGGGGGACGACGAGCTGCTGGCCTTCGTCGAGGAGGAGCTGGACGCCTCCGGCGCGCCGCCCGGCAAGCTGTGTTTCGAGATCACGGAGACGACGGCCATCGAGAGCCTCCCGCAGGCCCAGCGCCTCATGGAGCGGCTCGCCGCCCGCGGCGTGCGCTTCGCCCTCGACGACTTTGGCACCGGCATGTCGTCCTATGGCTACCTCAAGGACCTGCCCGTCTCCTTTCTCAAGATCGACGGCAAGTTCATCAAGGACGTGGTCACCGATCCCCTCGACCGGGCGATGGTGGAGTCGATCAACCAGGTGGGGCACGTGATGGGCGTGCGCACCATCGCCGAAGGGGTGACCAGCTCCGCCGTGGTGGAGCGCCTGCGCCTCCTGGGCGTGGACTTCGCCCAGGGGAACTGGATCAGCCCTCCCCGCCCCCTGGCCTCCGCGGCCCTGCCGGGACGGCGGTAGGCCCCGGTAGGCCCCGCCCCTTCCTCTCTGCTATCCTTCACCGCCGACAAGCTGACGGAAAGTCTTGCGCAGGAGGAATTCTCGACGCCATGAAAACGAGCGCTCAGAACGGGAAGGCCGGCGCGGGCGCGGGAACCACCGGGTTCGTCCGCGAGCTCGGCCTCCTCGACTCGACCATGATCGTGGCCGGCTCGATGATCGGCTCGGGCATCTTCATCGTCCCCGCCGAGATCGCCCGGCAGGTGGGCTCGGCCGGCTGGCTGCTCATGGTCTGGGTGGTGACGGGCCTCTTGACCGTGGCCGCCGCCCTCTCCTACGGCGAGTTGGCGGCGATGATGCCGCGGGCCGGCGGCCAGTACGTCTACCTGCGCGAGGCCTTCTCGCCGCTCTGGGGGTTCCTCTACGGCTGGACGCTGTTCCTGGTGATCCAGACCGGCACCATCGCCGCCGTGGC